>ENA-UOOH01001814-UOOH01001814.1-fermentation-metagenome-genome-assembly--contig:-NODE-1814-length-19897-cov-8.201542_pt1 | contig 19897 bp, 21 predicted proteins | sample MGYA00245778_ERZ724025 | MGnify/ENA primary metagenome ERZ724025 (study PRJEB28704, sample SAMN03018313) | fermentation metagenome | biome: anthropogenic terrestrial biome; feature: soil; material... | reverse complement strand
GCTGACGTTGAAGTGGTTGCGAGCCTGCTTCGCCTGCCGCGTGCGCCCCCAGCCGCTCTCGTAGGCCGCGTGCGCGAGGATGAGCGGCCAGGCCGGCGCCGGCGGCCGAGCCTCGAGCTGGTCGAGCGCCACGAGGAGCCGGGCGATGTAGGCTGCGCGGTGGTCGATGAGCGGGCTCACCTGGCACCTCGCTTGGCGTCGCGCAGCTCGTCGAGCTTCGCCTCGATGCGCTCGAGCGCGCGCATCAGGACCGCCTGCCCATCCTCGGCCCGCTGGATCCGCAGGTCGTGCTGATGCTGCGCGGCGGTCGCCTCCCGGCAGCACTCCTCGGCACTCGTCGCTCGCGCGATGCCTCCGGCCGCGGCGAGAGCCAGTCCGATCAGCGCCGTGACGACAGGCCACGAGAATCGGCTCTTCTCGGTGATGACCGCGGGCTGTTCGCCGGTTGGTGTCGTCACGGTCCACCTCCGTCCTCGTCGACTAGCGCCGGCGGCGGCCCGCACCCCACCGGCATCGACGACCCCAGCGGCAGTTCGCTCACGTCCGAGCAAGGCCGCGGCGAGCACTCCCCGCGCCACCGTCCGGGCGCCAGGTGCGAGCAGGGGCGCGCGGGTTGCCACTCCTCGCCGTCGAGCGTCGCGGTCAGGGCCTCGCACCCCGTCGAGCCGGGCAGCGCCGTCGCGCACTGCCAGTGAGAGCCACCGGGCCAGACCTCGACCGTGATGCCGTCAGGGAGCGAGCCGCGCGGTATCAGGTAGGTCGCGAGCGGGCGAACAATGACCGGCACATCCGGCGAGACCGGCACGCGGACAAGCACCTCATTGGCGACCGCGTGCTCCGCGTCAGTCGGCCAGTCGAGCGTGATGCCGCTGTCGCCCTCCTCGGGCGCGGGGCCGGCGGCTATCAGAAGCGCGTAGGCGATGCGCGGCGTTGCGGCGTCCGGGTCTGGCGCCTGCTCTGCCGCGAGGTACACGAGCGAGGCCAGAGCGGCGGCGCCGGCTGCACAGAGGGTGACGGTTCGGGTCGCGCTCATTGGCGGCACCTCGCTGGGTCGGCGGTGTTGCAGAGAGTCACGGAACGGATGGAGCCGCCCCAATGATCGGACGTTCCATTGCTGCCAATGGCAACAGTTGTGGGCATGGACGTGATCACGCCCGACCCTGTGCCGCCAGATGACACGCTCAGCCGCTCGCCGTCCACCCACAGTGCCAGCGTCCCGCCGTCGGCACACGCGGTGATCGTGTGCTCTGTGCTGTCGGCCGGAGCGTCGGTGAAGATGTAGCGGGCCGTGGTCGTTTCGTCGATTACGGTAAATTGGAGTTTGCCGTTACCGTCCACGCGGATATAGGCCCTGTCCGCGCCAGACGTGCCGATTGCCACGAGGTATCTAACAGCGCCTGAACGCCAGTGAGATCCCGGCGTCGCATCGATTCGCACGCACCACTCACTCCCCCGCAGCGCATTCGGCGCGCTCACCGCCGTCGCCGCCACCGAGAGCGGGGCGGACTGCACCTCGGCGTCGGGGCCGGGGTCCGAGCCCTCGACCTGCCAGGGGCGCCAGAGGTCGAAGGTGATGGCGGCTCCAGTTCCAGATGAGAACTTCATCCCCGACGCGCCAACGGCGGACGCCAAGCCGGACCAGGAAAACTTCGTCCAAATTGCAGCCGCTGACAGGTCGATCGATTTCGATCCGGTCCCGCTACCCGTCGGGTCTACGGATACGATGCCAGACTCGGACACGGCGTGAATCCATGCGGACGTTGACAGCCCAGCAGACGCGCTGTGGCCGAGAACGCCCTGGTAAAAATCATCGACGTTGACCGCCCCGACCGTGCAACGCCACGCCGTGTACGTTCCGAGCGGGTCCGGCTCCGGCGACGGCACGCAAGCCGCGGCGCCTCGCTTCACCCACGCCGCATTGTCGAGCGCCTGGTTCCACAGAATCCGACTCGTCCGCGCCCCATAAATCAGCGCCCCATCAGGTCCGACCGCAAGCGTGTTCGCGGGCACGGTCGCGGCTGTCCCGTCGCCGCGGTCGACGGTGGTCGCCGGGCCGGTGACGGTAGGGCGCGCGAGCCGCGAGAACGACGGGTCCCAGGTTCCATCAGCCGTGCCTACGAACCGATAGACCGCGGCAGCGTCGCCGGTCGGCTGACGGTGCGTTGACAGCCGCGACCGCACGCGCGATTCAGCGTGAGCCGGCATTGCCGACAGTAGCGCAAGAGATGCGAATAGCCAGCGCATCGTTACTGCTCCACGAGCGGGCAGAGTTCAATCCCTGCCGATGTGCCGGGAGTGAAGAAATAGAGGTCGGGTGCGGCTGCATTGATGGCCGCGAACGCAACCGCCTCGGGGGCGTCGGGCGCGAACATCGGCACACCCTCGCAACTAGCAGGAGCTGAGCCTGCCTTGATGCAGACGTAATCGTTGCGCGCCATCAGGCGGTATCGCTGGCCTGCGGTCGGGGTGAGCGCCGAGGCAGAGGGGAGCGCCAGGAACAGGCAGCTCGTCGAGACCGTCAGCTCGGCGGGGTGAAGCGCATCGGTCGGCGTTGTCGGGAGCGGATTCGCTGCTCCAACCGCCGCACCATCTGCCACGATTTCGGCAGGCAGCGGATGAGCAGCGCTGACCGCAGAGCCGTCGACGATCGGCTCTGAGGCCAGCGGAGCGGCGGCGATTCCGATCTGATTGCCGAGCGCGTCGACGATTGCGACGTAGCCGGGGGCGAGAGCGGTCTGGACGGAGGAGCAAAAGAGCGGGTCTTCGAGGCTGGCACCGGGGCTGTTCGCGCCGATGACCACCTCTGCCGGCTGGGCCGACGTGCCGAGGTCGCCGAGCGATACCTCGGGAATGCCGCCATCGGGGCTCGTCACCGCGACCGTGCCGCGAACCTCAGGGACGCCTCCGTCTGCGGAGACAAGGCGGACGTAGGCGCGGCCGAGCTCGTCGGCTTGAGTGCGAATCATCCCGCCATCTGGCGCCTGGACATACGGATGGACCGGAGTTCGGCCGTCCTCCATGTCGGCGATAGCCACACCGGCAATCATCACACTGACAACAATCGCGAATCCTAGAGCGCGCTTCATCAGGCCTCCAATGGTGCGGCCGTCTGTCGGCCTACTGACACCATCGGAGTTAGGTCGCGACCTAGTCTAGCGTCCTGCCGATCGTCGTGGCATGATTCGGCGAAGGAGGCAACCATGCGAACCGCCATACTCGCCACAGCCATCGCCCTGTCCGCCTGTGCCGCACGCCAGAACATTCCAGCCGAGCCGCCACTCATCGAAGCCGACGAGCAAATGGTGATCGGCTGTCGGTTCTTGGGGACGATCAGCCGCGAATACTCATGGGTCTCGCAACACGACGCCGTATTAAAAACGATGGCAGAGGCCAGGAAACTCGGGGCAACGCACTACAAAGACGGCCAAGTGTATCGAGCCGGCGATTTCTCGTTCGGTGCTGTTTTCAAGGCGTATCGGTGCGAGCAGCCAGTTACGGCGGCGCAAGCTGCACAAACTCCAGGCAGCTCTCAGTCGCCGCAGTCAAATCTGTGACACTGCTCGCCGACTGCCACTCTAGATAGAGCTGCGTAAGCGACCCGCTGCCGGCGCTAATCACACCGAACACATCGGCCGTGCCTACACGAGCGCTGCCGACCGTCGCGACTGGCGACCATGCGCCGCGCAGCGCAGCCGAGCCTGCGACGTAGATGGCCGCGCGAATCAGATCGCCCGCCGCCAGGTGCGACGACGAGACAGCCACCCGCCCGGTGACGCGACAGGTGCCTTTGAGATTGAAGCCGTTGTTCTCGCTCGACCACAAACCATCGCCGTTGACAGGCGCGGAATCGAGGGCCACGCGCGAGCCTGATTCTTCGATCGAATCAGGGGCCGACAGCACGGCCGCGCCTACGACAGGAGCGGGCGGAACGACTCCGCTCTCTATGTCCCCGGCGGCAACCCGCTCGGCCGTGAACGTGAACTGCTCGCTAGGTGGCGCAGCCCGCCCGCGAGCATCGCGGCAAACGATCCGGCCGTAATAGGTCGCGCCAGCAGTCAGGCCAGCCAAGGCAAATGTGCTAGCACTCCCCTTTGCGAACAACGATTCGGCTCCGACCTCGAATCCATCAGAAGTCGAAATATGCAGTTCCGCGCTCGCGAAATCCCCGTCTCTCGGCTCGCCATATTTGCCGCGCCCGAGCGAGACTGGCGGGCGAAACTGGACCACGGCACCACGAAACGATGGGGTCACGTCAATCGAATCGGCGATAGGTCCGGCCGGCTCGCGATACCAAGGGCCTGAGCCGACGCCTGGGCCTGCGCCCCACTCGAGCCAGCGGCGGACTCCAATCGTAGGTTTGCCACGGCACGCGAGCACGGTCCTGTCGGACGCCATATCGTGCGAGATTCCGACGACGGCCAGCGTTTGATTGTCGGTGAAATGCGAATCATCTGGCGACAACCTGAGCAGATCGCCAATCTCCAGATTCCAGCGATACGGCCCATCGACTTCAAGGTCAACGCCTGGGCTCGCGAGGTCCGACAGCGCGGCGTTCGCGAGCGCGGTCGCCTCGGCGGTCGTATTGATGTTGTTAGACGTTCCTGCCGCAAGCCCCATATACATGCGGCGGTACTTTGCGATTGACGCCGCGTCCTCGACCTTGACGCGCTTGCGCTTCGGGTTGCCGTCGGGCAACAAATCATTCGGGTCGGAATAGCTGACCTCGATGACGTTTCGGATCGCTTCGACGCTGCCTGCCAACTTCGGCAGCGAGACCCATTCGCTAGGCGAGAGCGTAAGATCAGGCGTGGTTTTGGCGCGGCCTGGCTCATAGAACATAAGCCGCCACCGGCCCCATGTCTCATGATCCGGTGCCGTTGCTACATACGCGAGCCGCACATCCCAGCCTATTTCCTGCGCAAGCGAGCGCAAGGCCTCGAGCGTCGATTGCTGCGTCACGATGAATGGGTTGCGCCAGTAGTTCGATGAAACCGGGACGTAGAGTTCCGGCGCATCGGGGCAGTTGTCGGCGAGGATTCCCGCTAGAATCGCCTCGACCGCAACTCCGCCATCGGTGTTGTCAGGCAGCCGCGCCCATAGCGCAGAACCGTCGGCGATTCCCTGTCCAACTGCCGACGGCCATGAAGGCTCGGACGCTCCAGTTGTGCCAGACTGACAGCAGACGTACTGGTGCTCGCTTGCGGTGTCGAATACCACGTCGCCAAGCGAGGCCGCAGCAAGCGCCGCCCACGTCGACGAGCTGAAATAGGTACGCCCCCATTGCGCGGTTCCGTCCGCAAACAGGCCGGCTGTCAACGGCCATTCAGGCTCTGCCGCGCCAGTCGTGCCAGCATACGCACACTCATAGACCGGAGTGATCTCCGAGCCGGGCTCCGGCAGTTGCGACGGGACGATCCAATCGCCAAGCGCGACCGTTTTCCCTGGCGCCCAAACATCGACGCCAAACGGAGAGCGGGCGATTGCATACGCGCGCTCGTACTCGATGAATGACTTTGCTGCATCGCCAGCAATGTCCGAGCATTCGATCTTGATAGTGTCGCCAGCGGCATCCCAAGTGTCGATACGCCCGCGAAACACCTCGCGCCAGAGCGACAGTTCATCTGCCAACGAGCGTGGCGAACCATCGGGCACGACCGCCACGTCAACGACTACGAGCGCGCTTTCTGCAATGATCGGCTCGAATGTTCCGGTTGGCCCACCGTCTCTGTTGAGTTTCGATGCCGCGTTGAGCGGCGAAAGCGAAAGCGAATAGAACTCGCGCGCCAGTTGCAGCGATAGGCTCGTCAGCGGGTCATCTACTCGCGAGGAATACGACAGCCCGACGAGCCAATCGCGGCCGCCCAGATCCGTCACGTCTACGCCGCCGATGGTCACGCGGACATGGTGCGTCCGGCTAGACATGTCGTATAGATTCGCGTCGGACTCTGGCAACGTTCGCACTGGTCAGACCTCTTGTAGTTCAAACTCGAGCCGCTGCAGAATTGACGATCCGAGGTTGACCGCAGACATGCGGCCGACGCGACCGAGGCATTGAGCCGATGGCGATACGAGATCGCCGGATACGGCGAGAATCGGAGTGGCCCGCATCGGTGTCGTGCGGTCGCGCATGGCAGCGATCCATGCGAGCGGCCATGCGTATGGGGTGACGACAAGCTCGTCAAACCACCAGTCGCTTGCCTGGGGTACTGTTATCGATAACAGTCCAGCGGAAATTCCAAATTCAAATCCGACATCTGAAACTAGCGCTCCATCAACATATCGTTTCGTAGCGCTGCCGTCTGCAACTATTGCGCGATGCTGAAAATAATCGCCATCATGCGCAAAGACACATGCGGTATACAGATCCCAGGGCCCAACGCACCAAGATGCAGTCTTGCCTGCGTCGAGACTCATCGCATTTTCGTATTTCCCGCCGGCGACGATTAATGAATGAGCGAACGTCGTCGGCGGCAATCCCTTGCCGTCGGAATACAGGTCTGTGTCGAACGACCAGTAATATCCTTCGCCCGCAATCAGCCCGCGAATTGCGCGAATCAGCACGGCGTCCGTAGATGCTACCGAGCCAGACCAGGCGCGCTTTCTGGCGCGAATGCTCGACAGCGCGGAGCCGGAATATGCGCGCTGCCTGACTCCGATCTCCTCGACTGACTCTTGCCATCCTTCGGCGGATACCGGAATTTCGAGCCCGTTGATTATCAGCGCGCTCATCTATTGCCCCGCGAATGCAGGAGCGCGAGTGATCGTCGTCGCGCCCCGCAGGAAGTTCTGCCGCTCCATCGCGCGCTGGAGTTGATTCCACAGGCGCTCGGGGTCGCCGCTGCCGTTGATGTTGATGGTCACGTTCTGCTGAACGGGCGGGCCGCCAACATCGGCCGCCGCGCTGAACATCGCGCCGCCCATCTTGTAGCCAGGGGCCGCGTTCAGAATGCCGTCGCTGAACCGCTGGAGCGAGCGCGCGGCATCGGTCGCCGAATCGCTGAGTAGGTCGACCGATTCGGCGGCAGAGGGCATCTCGAACATCTGCCAACTCCACGCATCCTTGAAGGCGTCCCATGCCGCTGTAGCTGCATCCCTGGATGCCTGAGTGTCTGCCTTTGCTGCGCGCAGACGGTCGGCTGCATCGTCAGAGAAGACGCCGATAACGCCGGCCATCGCCTCCAGAATGCCGTTGTACGCGACCTTGATCCCATAGGCCGCCCAATGGAGCCCAGACTCGAGCAGTTTCAACACCGCCGAGACCGCGTTAAGGGCGACGATTGCCGGTCGGAGTCCCATGTCGAACAGGAACGTCATGGAGAGGAACGAGTCGAGAGCACTAATCAGCGCGCCGAATATAGATGCGATCTGCGTGATAACGCCGATGATTACCATTATCGGCTGCGCCGCAGTTTTGATAATCGGAGCGAGCGCGCCGACGATTCCGCCAAGGGCTTCGGCGAGTTTGCCAAGAACGCCGTCAAGCGCATCGATAACTTTGAAGAAGCCCTCGCTTTTCGTAAGCAGTCCAATTATGGCACCAATCACGGCGCCCCATGGTCCGCCAACCGATGCGCCTTGGGCTGCGCCCTGGGCAACGGAAGATGCGTATCCGCTGTTTCCAACTACTGCGTCCTTGCCCATGCTCATGGCCATGCTGCCGAGTCCGCTGCTTTGCGGCGCCTTGCTCTGTGCAATCGACAGTTGCCCGATTCGATTGCTCGCGCCACCAAACGACGCCGCGTAGGCATCGCGCGCAGCCTGCTCTGCCTGCTGATTGCGCGCAATCATGCGCTTGACAGATTCATCGTGCGCCAGTTGCCAGTCCTGCTCTCCCTTCTTCCAGACTGCCAGAGCCGCGGCCCGGTCCTCTGCCTCGATTTTCAGCTCGTGTTCGATGCCGCCGAAGGCCTGGGCCAGCGAATCGCGTCGGGCCTTGGCCTCGTCGGCGAGAGCCTTGGCCGCGCTTGTGTCGGCTGCTTTCGGCTTGTTCGGCGTGAACATCTGCTGGACTTGTTCGATGATGCCCTTGAAGTCCTCGGCGCCGGACTTGAGCGAGTCCAAGAATTCTTGACGAATTCCGTATGGACTCTCATCTGCTGCCTTCTGCGCGTTGAGTCCTTGTAAGAACTTGTCAAGCTGCACATAGCGATCATGTTCCTGCGGCGTAATGCGCCCCCCGCCCATGATCTTGTCGCGGAGCCCAAGGTATTCCTGCGCCAACTCAGGCCGGAATTCCGCGAACAACTCGGCGCGACCCCGCTTGCCGCCGAAGAGGTACTTGCTGCCCGCGCTGAAATTCTCTTTCCAGCCATCAACGCCAGACTTCCCGATCGCATTTTTGATGGCGCCCCATCCGGCAACGATTCCTAGCGTCATAGCCAGCATCGCGCCGAACGGGCCGATCAGAAGCTGCGCCCCAACGGCGGCGGCCGAGAATGCGCCGCCGAGACCCTTGAGCCCGACGGCAATTCCGTCGACAGCCGCTACGGAAAGTCCGAGGTCGTCGGCGATTTTCCGCGCGCCCTTGCTGCCGTTCTCGCCGAAGACCTTGGCGAACGATTCGCCGAGCAGGTTGAAGTTGCCGGCAAGCCTGGTCGAGACTGTTTGGATATGACCGAAGGATTCGGCGAAGCGCTTTGACAGCTTGTCCGCTTCGTCTGCGGCGCGCTTGGTTTCCTTCTGCGCCTTGGCAAAGTCCTTCTTGAGCTGGTCGATGTCGGCGGCAAGTTTTACGGTCAGGGTGCCAAGATCAAGGCTCATGGTCTACCTCTTTCGCGCGGCCTCGATTTGTTCGCCCTTCCAGCGCCAATACTCAGACCACTCGACGAGATCCTCTCGCGTCAGTTCCTCGGCGAGCTCATCAGGCAATCGTCCGACAGTTTCGGCGACCCCGAACAGCGTCAGTCGGCTGGGGTCGCCTCGGAGTTTTTTGCCACTTCCTCCGGGTCTGCCGAGCGAATGGAATGGGCGCGCTTGCAGATCGTCTCGAGCCACGACCCGACCGGCGCATTCCGCAGCGCGTCTGCGTCGGCCGGCTCGAACATGCGCTGCTCGGTGCCGGGAATGTATGCGCAAAGAATCGCCGAGTAGACATGCGCCTCGGTCAGATTGAATTCTACTTCGGGCTCTCGTGCGCCGCGCTTGGTGATCAGCTTGGTAGACCTACGCGAAATCTCTCCATCATCCTTGAGCGACGGAGCGCGGATTTCCACCTCGACGATCTCTCCGTCAACATCGAGCTTGATCAGCTCAGAACGCCGACGCTTCGGGGTGCCGAGCAGTTTGCTGCGGAAGTAATCGCGGGTCTTTGTTTCGTCCGACATTTGCACCTCTGGAATTACGCCCAGCCAAACAGCGCCTGCTCGGTGCGCCCTTTGCAGTCGCGCACGACGCCACGAGCCGTCACGCTGTTGCCGATGGCCTCGGAAATGGAGATGGATTTCTTGTTCGATTCGAGCAGGAACCAACCGCGCAGCGCCTCGCCGTTCTCCTCCTCGCGCACTTCCAGAAACACGATGTTTCCGCGCATCGAACGCCACGTTTGCGTCGCCGCTCCGCTGTCGATGTCGGTGCTGTCCGCGTGGAGGTGTTCGAGCGTGACGTTGCAATAGGCGCGATTCGGCAACAGGCGGTCGGTCGCATCGCCGAACCGGCTGGCGTCGACGGTCGAGTAGCCAATGTCAACGTCGGCGGCGTTCGCCTCTGCGACGGTCAGAAGCGGCAGGTAGTAGCACGAAATTACAACCGTGCTGCCGGCCTTCGATTCACCGAACGTAATGCGACCGTGGGCGCAATCGACCGTGTATGAGCTGGCGGCAGCCAACGACGAGTTGACGCGCACCTCGAATAGCGCGCCATCGGGATCGATTGCCCGCTTGGCCGCATTCGTGATCTGCCACGTCATGCCGTCGCCCGAGTCAGACATCGGTTCGAGAATTGCGCCGGTCGATGTGCCGCCGACTTTGAGCGATGCCTGTTTGCCTAGCAGGGCCATTCCGACCTCGCGTTAGCTGATGACGGTCGGAGCGACGCCGCCGGCCGCAGTGAAATCAAACGAGAACGTCTGAGCGTCCGGCCCCTGCTTCGCACCGCGCTTCATCGAGCCGATAGCGCACTGGCAAGAGACGCCGTTCGTGCCGTCCTCCAGCACCTTGATGTAGAGAAGCGTTCGATTCTGGATTGCCGTCTTGATGATGGTCTGGCCGGCGTCCGAGGAATCGCGCACGCCAGAGGCCGAGCCCGAGAACATCGCGGTCGACGGAAGCAGACGGTCGGACACATCGCCCATCTCGCCGATGTCGGCGGTATTGTAGCCCTCGTCGATGTCGATGGTGTTGATGCCGCCGACTGCCGTGTAGCTCGTGCCGTCAGTCGAAACGGAAATGGTGGCTTCATTGCCAAGAAGTGCCATTGCGAATCCTCCGCGTTTGGTCGCGATGTATTCACCATCTTGGCTAGGTCGCTATTGAAGCAACTAGGCGTTGGCCACTACGCGGCGAGTCTCGACACTGAGTGACCACATGTGCCGATTGCGTTCGTCGCGACCGAGATAAGTTGGCTGCGCCTCGGCGACGGTACAGGAGTAGTAGCCAGAAAGCGGCTGGTAATGCAGCGCGGACCGAACTGCCTTGGCGAGAGTCTGCCCTCCGGCAAAGTCGAAGTGTTCCGAGCGAACCATCACATTGACAAATTCGATCTTGTGCGACGAAGCGCCGCCGATGAACGGAGCATCGAGCGAGCCACCAGAGCCGTATACGAAAACGGCAAGCCCTGGCGTATTCTCCTCGGGGTCCATTGCCGGCACACGAATCAGGTTGCCGTCGAAAGGCGGAAGCGTCTTGGTCGCCTTTGTCAGCACGGCGATATTCGCGGCGGCGATCGCATCATGCACGGCAACGTCTGGCTCGGACATGGCTAGCCCTTCTTCCGCTTCTTCTGGCTCGGACATGGCTAGCCCTTCTTCCGCTTCTTGCCGGGATGGTGGTATTCAAGGCCGTATTTCTTGAACCACTTCTTGATGCCGCGCCCGCGCTTTTTTCTGCCGACGAGGACGATCGTCTTGCTGCGGCCCATTGCTCGAAGCGCCTCGTGTTGCTCCTTGGTGTAACCGAACGAGCGCTGATAGCGGCCGACATCGCCTTTGACCGGAGCTGTCGGAACGACCGTGCTAATTGATTCGACGGTCGTGCCCTTGATCATTGCGGAATTGAGTTGATCCCGCATCCGTTTTGGCAGGCTCAAACGCCAAAGGTCAACGCCGCGCTTCATCCATTGCGGCGTGCCGTGACGCCACTTCTTGCCCTTGTCGGCATTTGCCCTGCCCTTGAATCCCTTGCTGTTGCCTCGGTTGTGAACCTCGTCTGCATACTCGGCGCCATAGCCAATCTCTGACGTGATTCCGGCATCGGTTACGACCGGAAGCGTAACGTAATGCGAAGCGCGCAACTGGCCGGTATCGACCGGGACCATGCTGTTGCGGTTGATTAACTGGTCGAGAGCAATGGCCTGGGCGTAGACTGTGACTTTCGCAGACTCCGCGAGATTGGTATGCGCCTGCTCGATTCTTCGAGCCACGTCGCGCAAGCCCGTAACGCCGAACTTGCTAGCCATGGCCGCACCACGACTGAAAGCGTTTGAGCGTGGGAATGACGGGGCCGGGAATGACGCCGCCGATGCCGCGACCTATCGCCGTGTTCTCTCCATCGAATGCGCCAGATCGCAGGTCAACGCCGCGACGCCGCCAGAGCGAGGCGAACGTGTCAATAGCGGCCTGCTCGAGCTCGTATGGGATCGTGCGCGGCAACCCGGCTGTTTCCTGTGCGGAGGTCACATAGCCGCCAGTGTACGAGACGAGCACGCTGGCCTCGTCCGAGCCAGGCACGCCGTCCTGCGACATGGAACCGCACGGCGGGTACTCGTAGCGGACGAGCGATGAATCGAGCCAGATGATTCCTGCCTCGGCGCTCTCGATGTAGTAGCCAGCCGAGTCAATGACCGAGCCATCGACAGTTATCGACTCAATCGACAGCACGGGGCGACGGCGCAACACCAGCCGGTGCGTATCGGTCGCCTTGTACCGCTCGTCTGTGACGACGGCATAGCAGAACGAGCGATTACAGAATCGCTCAATGGCATCGGACGCCACGCCAAGCAGACGCTCGACCGCGGCCGTATCGTCCTTCGAGATTCCAGAAACCTCGGCGGCAACGGTCTCGACGGTCGTCAGTGCGTTTGCCGGCAATGCCATCGGCTACCTCTTGTGTCGCCAGCCTCGGCGGCTCTCGGTGGGCCTGGATTCTGACTCAGCAACGGCGGCCGGAGCGCTTTCAATCGCGCGCTCTACGACGATCTTCTGCTCAACGGTCACGACCGGAGCAGGCTTCTCGACCGGGGCAACGTAAGCGACCGCCTGCCTGTTGCGAATCATCCGGTCGGCGAGAGCGTCATCGAATCCGGCGATGTCGCCAGGATTGTGGCCATTGTAGAAAATTCCGAGTCGTACGACCTTCATCGCTTCTCCGGTAGACATGGGGCCGCCCGCTTTGACGAGCGGCCCTAATGGTCAACGGCTAGTCGTTGGCTGGACGCTCAGTGGCGCCACCCTTGACCACGACGACCGCATAGGAGGCGGTGTCGGTTTGGGACGCGCTGAGGTCAGCGGTGACGCCGTACTTGACGTATCGCTTGAGCGAGGACCAGTCCTCGTCAACGCGGATGATGCCGGTCGCGGCCAGCGCAGGGTCGGCAGCCGTGAACACGTCGGTCGCGGCCTGAATGGTCTCTGCGACATCGAAGTTCGTGCCGTCGGCCGACTGGTAGCGCTTGACCGTGACGGTCAGCTTCTTTTTGTCGGTACATGTCGCCGCCCACGGGATGAAGACAGAGCCGCTGTTGAAGCCGAGCCGATCGACAACCGCAGTTTCGTGCTCGTCGTTGTCGGTCGCGGCGCCCGCGACCAGTGCGTAGTTCAGCTCGCCGCCAACCGCGAGGGAGGCGCCGATGTCGTGCGGAAAGTTCATTTGCTACCTCGTTTCTTTGGGAACAGCGCGCCGCCCAATCAGAGCGGCGCGCTGCTCAGTTGTTGGTTAGGCGCCCCAGGTGACCCCGGTCGCTACCGCAGCGCAGCCGCCGTGCATCAGCACGATATCGTGCTCGTCGATGAGCTGCATCACGGTCTCGTCGGCGTTCACGCCGGCAACCACGGTGCCAGCCGAGTTCTTGTAGGCGGCGCCGTTGAAAACCTCGACGCTGAGTTCCAGCGCCTTGCCGATGAGCACGTCGCCGAAATCGCAGAGCAGGATCTTCGACTCGTTGGCGCCGCTGCCGCCGTTGTCGGGGATCTGCGTGCTGGTCTTGTAGGGCAGACCATCGAGCCGGCCGGCGTTCATCTCTTCGCGGTAGAGGAAGCCACCGACGCTATCGCGCAGCGAGCGAAGGAACTCCTCGGTGCGAGGCGAGAACACCCAGCCGACGTTGATCCAGGGGCAGTTGGCGTTCTTGAGCAGGCGACGCGCCTTGCTCAGAGTGCCGACCGTGCCGGCCGTATCATAGCCGACCTGAGCGAAGGTGTTGCCGCTGGCGGTCTGCGAGATGATTCCGCGCGGGGTGTCCTGGCTTCCGTCGCCGGTCAGGAACGCGGCGTCCTTGCGAACGCCAGCGCGGGCGAGGATCGAGTTGCGAATGAGCGTGTCGGCGCCAGCGTTCGCGCGGCGAATCCAGTCGTTCTTGAGCGGGACCACGACCATCAGCTTCTTGGCGACCAGCTGCTTGGCGCCGCTGGTGGGCTCGCTCGCGTTCGGGCCAGTGCTCGTCTCGTTGACGTAGCTCGCGGTCGCGTCGGAGTCGAGCGTGCCGAGGTCCATCTTGCCGGCTGGCATGTCGATCTCGGACGGGCCGAAATCCATGACCACGACGCGCGGGCGGAGAAGGTCGATGTAGTCCTGATAGATCGGCGACGCCTGGGTCAGCGATCCGCCCTGAGCGAGATAGCTCGAATTGAGGGCCTTCTCGCGAGCCTGCATGTTTCCGATTTCGCGCACAATCTCGCCGTACCGGCGGTCGCTGGCCGCGAAGAACTTTGCGGACTCGAGCGGGTCGCAGCGATCCTTGAGGGCTTTCGCCTGCACGCGAAGGAATCGCGCGGTCATCCAGCCGGCGCCAACGTCCTTCTGCTCGCGGGCCTCGATGCCGGGAGTCGGCGCGGGACGAGCGGTCTCGTCGAGCCCCTTCGCGTTCTCGGTCACGGGCTTGCGGTCGGCCTGAGCCTGCGCCACGTAGCCAGCGACTGCGGCCTTCGCCGCCTCGGCAGCCGCCGCCTTGAGCATCTCGGCGATTTCGCTCTGCTGCTTCTCGGTAAGATTGCCTTCCATTCACTTCCTCCTAGCAATAGCCGCACGCGCGGCCGGTTTTGCGGCTACTGCCGCGAGTTCAGAAACACGCTCAAAAGCTCTGCTCCGCTTGCCGCCCTGCCTTCGTCCCCGGGGACCTCGGGGACGGGCTCCCCCTCCGGCTCCTCGGGCTCGGACATCGCGTTCTCGACGCGCACGGCGGCAGTCTCGACGCGCTCACACGCAGCCTCCATGCGAGCGCACGCAGCCTCGAGACGGTCGGCGGTGGAGGCGGGAACAGGGGCCTTGCCGACGACAATCACGCGCTCGTCACCGGCCGCCTTCCACGCCTTCTCGAGCGCGGCGCGCGGCAGAATCAGACCGGCCTCGGTCGCGCAATCAAGCGACCGATCAAGCCACTCGACGAGCGGAGCAAGTTCGATCCCTGCGGCCTTCGCCTCAACCAGTGCCTCTGGATTCGCGGGCACTGGAACGATGGAGTTCTCAAGCAATTCAGCCTCGATGAAGTCCATTGCATATGAGCCGCGCTCCTCATTGTATGCGTATTTGATCGGACGGAAGCCGACCGACGAAGCATTGAGGAAGCCGCCGCGCACCATGTCGCCGACCATCGCGCCGAACGGATAGAGTTCGCGGTTGGTGAACTCCATCTCCATCAGGAGCTTGTCTTGCTCGGTCCAAACGCGCGTTGCCTTTGCTACAGGCGGAGACCTGCGATCGTGCGCCCAGAGAACAACCGGGTTCTTCTGGTACGAGTCGAGCTTCCAGCCCTCGACTGCAATCACGTCTCCCATGCGATCAGGCGTCGCGGTCGAAATGCAAAACCGGATCGGCTTGCCGTCCTCGGACTTGACCTCGGCGGTAAAACTCTTGCGCAGCGCCGCATCGGTAGACGGGCTCTTGCGGAATTCAGACTCAGAAAGCCATTTGATCGCCATGTCAATCACCATCGGAGCGCGGTCGCCTGCGCGTCAATGCGGCTCTAAATCAATCGCAGCCCGAAGCCGAAGCGCCGGCAAGTCCTCAACCCAAGGCGGATCGCCTGCCTTGCCGGGCGGCACGTTCGTGGGCCCGGCAACGACCGGCTTGGTTCCTAGCCGGTCGTTATCAATCTCGTTGTCCGGCAGCATTCCGACGCGACGCCTGACCTCTCCTGCGCGGAATGCGGCTGGAGCTGTCGCAACGGCGCGAATGAAAAACTCCCGGTCCTCGGGGATCGGATTCTCGTAGCCAAGGTAAAGATTCTCACCGAACTGCGGAATCAACTTGCTCTGCAGTTCGTCCACCAGAAGGTCGAGACGTGGCACAATTACCGAGCGTGCATAGCGGTAGTAAGCGCCCTCGCTCGTTGCGCGGTTGCTGTTCTCGATGACGCCAATCAGTTCGGGCGGAATGCCGAACGCTTGGATCACAATGTCGCGCTCGAATTTCCGCAGTTCCGCAAGCTGCATGTCCGTGAACGACACGTTCAGCTTCTCGGCTTTGATCGGCTTGTTGGTGATATGCGGCTGATTGGCTCGGCGTGAGCCGCTGTATTTGCCCTTGAGGAATTCATCGAACGCCGCGACCTCGGCATCGCCAGCGCCCTCGAGTGCGACAAGCCAAGACGGCATTCCGCCATTCTCGAAGAAACTCTTGATGACCTTCGCCGCGCCCTCGTCAGAGTCGAGTTCATCGGCGCACGCCTGCCCGATGCCAACTCCACGGCTGTATGGATTGGCCGGGTCAGGGTCGCGAATCCAGACAACATCGCGCTCGTCGATTAGCCGCTGGATGCCATTGGTGCTTAGGCGGAAGAACGGAAACGAGCGCGTCGCAATATCGGCAATCCATGTCGGCGGGACTGGCGACAGTTCGGCTGGGAATCCGGCCTGATTGCGGTCGATGACGAGGAAGCCCTCGCCGACCAGTTCAAGCGGCGCCTGGATTGCCGTGTAGACCGTGCGGCGCGGCATGGTCGTATGCGGCCGGCGCAACAGATCCAAGACCGGGTGCTGATAAATCTGCTTGCGGTTCGGATCTTCTTCCGGCGCATTGAACAACGTGGGCCGGAACATGCTCGCGGTGTCGCGCGATATGCGGCCGACGATGGAGCGCAGCCAGGGGGAAAGCGCATAGGCAAGCAGCAACTCAGCGCGGCCCTTTCGCGGGCTGCTGCTGTTCGCGAGGATCTTTGCCATCAGCGCGCCGGGCGACGGCTGCGCCTCTTTCTCGCGCGAGAACGCCCCGCGAAACCATGCGCCAATTCCCATGCTGCGACCATCTTGGCTAGGTCGCTATTGAGGCAACTACCGGAACGCCAACGGCACGTCCTTGGGAAGCATCAGTTCCGAGATGGCATAGACCATCGCATCCATACGATCAGGCGATTCGCGAGCCCCGAGCGTGTAATTGGTCATTTGGTTTTCGAGGTCGTCGAATCCGCCGACGTGCGAGACTTTGCCTTGCTCATAGAGCGCCGCGACAGGCTCGGCTCGGCTGACCTTCCCGCGATTGCCGCCCTTGATCTTCACGGGGATGAGCGGGTCAACGAGCTTGATCATGCTCGGCACCAGATCGCCGCCCATGGTCGTCTCGGCAACGATGCAGTCCGCGCCCCAATGCCGGTAGGCTTCTACCGCGCGGCGAGCCCAGCGATCAGGCGTCGCGCGAATCGAAGCGTCATGCAGGACGTAGCCGCGCCCGTCGTCACCGAGGCCGCAGACGACGATCCCGGTCTCATCGGAACGGTCGGTGTCGCTACTGGTCGGGTCGACCGCGACAACGATCCGGCGCATACGCGGGGCCTCGGCCCGCCGATGCTCGTCAATCCAGCGCGCGAGGAAGATGGCGCCTGGCGCCTCATCGAATTGCCTGCCGAAGATTTCCTGCTGTCCTAGTTTGCTGTCCTTCCAGTTTGCGAGTTCGTCAAGAAACGACTGGTCAAGGTTCGCTTGATTCTCGTAGGTGCTGCCTTCCGTCACGACCGTTGACGCTCGCTCGCGAATCTCCTTGAGCAGCTTGTTGGGGCGCGGCGTAGTCGTGATTACGACGCGCGGGCGGTCGCCTCGCAGCGGCAGACGCACGCCAAAACGGATATGGTCCCAAGCGTCGCGCATCCTGCGCCACTTCGGGAATTCGTCTAGCCACGCGCCATGAAATTGCGGACCTCGGAACTTTTCCGGTTTCTCGGCTGAGTAGAGGTAGACCGTCGAGCCATTGGAGAACTCAAGCGATTGGTCGGTGAAATTGAAGTGCGGTCGTTCCCATGGTGCGCACACGCTCAATAGTCCCGACTCGCCCTTTAGCATCACCTTGCGCGCTTCGTCGTTTGTCTCGCCGACGATTGCCCAGCGCGTACCGGGGAAGCGCATCGCGCGCTCGCGAATCCACTCGGCGCCCAGGCGGGTGTTGTGCGTCGGCACCATCGCATCGCCGGCTAGGTACATGCTGTGCTTAGAGTCGACGGTAATACAGCGCATCGGCTGTGGATCTATGCGCTCAACCGACACGATCATTCTGTGATGGTTTCTCAGCGATTGAGCGCCGGAAAGCCGCAGCCTGCTTGCCTTTCGAGATAGCCCGAACACATTTAGCGTAGGAGTCCAGCAGACCCGATACTTTGCGCCAACGTCCCGCCCGTTGACACTGGCTCTCCCCTCGCTAAAGGCAGGCTTCTGGCCAAGCGTTCGCGCAAGTTCGACGACATCGCGCGCCAGCCTCTCGTTAGTTGCAGCGAATTCGACATGACCGCTGGCGGATGCGCTTCCGTCTGTGTCCATGAGGCCGCGCAGCAGATCAAGTCTCTGTTCTGCGGATGCCCTCAAATACTCCTCCGGAATGTGCTTGTTGCGAATGACTCCGAGTGCTCGCAGCCGCGATTGCAGTGACCCGTTGGCTGTGATGCGACCAAGCGAATCCCTGCGCTCCGGTGCCTGCCCAATGCCATATGTAGCACAGCCAGCGCCATCCTTGCGCCGAGCCGAGTTCAGATTCACCGAGCATCCGCGAGATTCCAATAAGACGAACATCTCTGCAGAGTCTGCGTCGCTAACGGTAATTTCACCCGTCCTTGATGACCCATCACCAAGCCAGCAGCCAAGCACATATGGATCGACAGGCAAAGCCGCCGATGCAAGATCCAGCGGAGCGCACACCGGAATGCAATGGTTGGTGTCGCCGCGCTTTCCGTAGGTTGCCGTATCTGCGATCTGCTGCGTGTTGCGTATGGCAGGTCCAAACGCACCGCGACCGTCTTTTCGACTCAATCGCCAAGCCGGCCAGCCTGGCGGAAACTCGCTAGCGCCAACCCTGCGTAGCATTTCTTTGCGGTCGGCGTGAGTCCATGTCACCCACTGGTGCTCAGAGCAGGCGTCGATAAATGAGCCATCAGAGAACCGCACCCGATACGCTACGTCGGCGAACGTGTCGAAAGTCGCCGTCACGTTGCACTGACGGCCTGACTCGTCGAACACAACGTCTCCGACGCGCAGTTCGCCCATCGTAGTCCAGCCGCTAGGCGTCGGGATCTTGGTGTCCAACGCGAGCGCCTTTCCAAAGCCGCGCCCTGCCGACACAAGCCAAACAACCCAATTCCCTGGCGGAGGCTCTTGTCCGCCCCATATCTGCCGACGCTCGCCGCCTAAGATTGTCCGCGTCTCGCGCAGGAATAGTGGGCGACGATGCGCGCGCCAGCAGAAGCGGATTGCGAGCCGCTCTTTTGGCGTCAGTGCGTCGTGAATCTCTCGCGGGCTCAGAAGGTCAAGCGCGCGTGAGATGAGCGATTGCGCGCCATTACTTGACATCGGCCAGCGCCTTTCGGCGTTCGGCTATCGCGCGCATTACCGCATCGCAATGATCCTCGGATAGTGCGCTGGCCTCGGCTGCGATTCCGTCCAGTGCGGCGGCATCGGACGCGGACACGCGCGACACGAGCTTTTGCGCTATTAGACGCATGAGCATATCAAGCAGTTCGGCGTCCTCGACGGGGGCCTTCTCTGTCAGGTCGAGAACCTGCTGGATGGGGCGACCGTCGGCGCGGTCTAGGATGATCTCGCTTGCCTTGAGGCGAACGCTCTCGGAGCGGGCCGAGAGCATGAGGCGCACGATCGAGCCGACGGCCTCGGGGCGGTGCTGGCGAGAGAGGGCGCGCAGCTGCTCACGCTCGTCTGCGTCGGTCGAGCCAGCCAGCGCTCGCAACTCGTCGGTGCGCTGCTGCAGAGCCTCGGCGGTAATCTCGTCGTCTGGCGAGTCGCCATCGTCCGCCGGCTGCACGTAGGCTACAGACTCGAGCCCGTCGAGCATGGCGGCGGTCATCCCTGGCGGAAGGACCGCGTTACCTCGCCGCCAGCGAGATATTCGCTGGTCGCCCTTGTTTCCGGTTAGTCCGGCAAATCGCGCAAGCTCGCGCGCCGTCACACCCTTGGCTTGAGCCAGTGCGACAATCCTGTCGCGTTGTGCGATTTCTTCTGGGGTCTGTTGCCTGACTTCGCGTGACATATTGGCAGCATATGCGGCCAGTCGCTGTGACAAAAAGTCACTCTGTCACTTCGTTTTCTCGCTAAACGACT
>ENA-UOOH01001812-UOOH01001812.1-fermentation-metagenome-genome-assembly--contig:-NODE-1812-length-19903-cov-9.795647_pt1 | contig 19903 bp, 18 predicted proteins | sample MGYA00245778_ERZ724025 | MGnify/ENA primary metagenome ERZ724025 (study PRJEB28704, sample SAMN03018313) | fermentation metagenome | biome: anthropogenic terrestrial biome; feature: soil; material... | reverse complement strand
TATTACTTTAAAACAGGTCAGACAGAAAAAGGATTAAAACACCTTGACTCAGCTATTAAACAGTTTCCGTTTGAACCCGCACTATGGCATTCAAAAGTCGATGTTTATTTTCAGCTGATGGGTACACACTTTAATAACGGTGAACATGATACCGCAAAAGAATATATTAATTCTGGCTTGAATATTATTGATGAAGCAACAGAAGTAAATAAAAGAAATATGAATCCATTCATATTTAAAGAAGAAACAGTAGCACTATTACAGAAAATGCAATTTATGAATGATCATTGGGATCAGGACGAAATAAAAGATATAAACAAAATTGTTCACTATAGTGTGTTTAATATGGATGTAAATATGGATGGGATTCCGGAACAATGGAGAATTTCAGACATCGCATTGATTAATGCATCAATCATCGATACTGGCATGGGGATAGAAGCATCAGGGAGAAGCTTTATTTATACCCAACACCCTATTAAACTTGAAAAAGGCAAGGCATATCAAATTGAAGTAAAGCTTAAAAACCCTGTAGAATATATAACATATCATATATCAGGCATTACACCAAAAGCACTGCCTCTAACTCTGGCTAATGGTAAATATTCGGCAGAATTACTGGTTGAAAATGAACCAAACAAAAATGGAAATCAGTTTAGGGTGTATTTGGAAGAAGATTGTATTTTAGAGAGTATAGTTGTTAAAGAAAAAACCGATTAATTTAGGGATTATCTAAGATTGAAAGATGGAAAGAATATTGGTTTGAAAAAACTAGTAAAAAGTTACAAAGCATTTTCATTAGTTGAAATGATTATAGTGATAGCAATAATTGCAATCATTTCGACTGTTGCAATACCACTTCTGGCAGGATACACAGAGCATGCCAAGGAAAAAGTATGTAATTTAAACTGTGCACATCTAAAAAGTTTATATGTAGCCTTTCTTTTAACTGAGGATATTATTAATTCAGGCACTACTTTTAATCAATTTATGGATCATTATAATATAAATATATGCCCTTGTGGAGATATAATAACTTACTCAGATGGATATATGCATTGTAGTGTGCATAAAAAAGATGATGATGAGGAAGGAAAAAGGGATGATAACAGTGTACCATTTTTATAGAAATGATTGGATGCATAGGGCGACGTGAGTAAGGTAAAAGGATAAACACAATATATAGTGTTAAATAGATAAAAAATTATTTCATATACAATATGAGTATATGGAGAAAAGCCTGGGTTATTTTCAGGTGAGTATCATGTAAGGATAACTAAAAAAGAAAAGTACATATTTAGTAGAGAATAAATTGTTCGAATACAATATATTGCATAAATTCATCCTTTTGTCATAATCGTACTCGTCGTGAGTATCGGAAAAGAATTACAAGGCCGCAAATGTAGTAATAGCAAGGGTTTTATAGGTTGGGTATGTAGTTGGAATATTACAGAATGGTTACAAGTATGACCATTCAATCATATATATACATAGAGTTTGGCTTAAATGATGTTAAAAAAGTAGAGAGGTAGTGGACTTATCATGATTTATAGAAAAGTAAAAAGAATACTAGATATTATTATATCCTTGTTTGGATTGATTATACTTTCTCCACTTTTATTAATAGTAGCTATAGCCATTAAACTAGAGTCTAAAGGATCAGTAATTTTCAAGCAGGAAAGGCTAGGCTTGAATGGAAACGTATTTAATATATATAAGTTCCGTTCTATGTGTGTTGGAGCTGAAAAAGGCGGAGTTTATGAAAAAAAAGGAGACTCTAGGGTTACTAAAGTAGGAAGATTTATTCGTAAAACAAGCATTGATGAGTTTCCACAGTTCGTAAATATTTTAAAAGGTGATATGTCTCTAATTGGTCCTAGGCCTGCACTAACATATCATCCATGGACTTATGATGAATATACGGATGAACAGAAAAGGATGTTTCATGTAAGGCCTGGTGTTACAGGTTGGGCACAAGTAAATGGGAGAAAAGAAGTAGAATGGCCACGTAGAATAGAACTTAATGTTGAATATGTAGACAACCTCTCTTTCATTCTAGATCTTAAGATTTTCTTTAAAACTATTATTAAGGTTTTGACTATGCAAGACAATGTAAATGTAGGAGAAACGGCTCAAAAGAAAGGTCAAAGCATAGGTGGATAGTCAATTAATAAAGAATTGGGGGGGGTGGCAATGGCATTAAAGTTAATGTATATAACAAACAAAGAAAATGTTGCAAAGATAGCTGAAGATAGCGGTGTAGATTGGATTTTTATTGATCTTGAAATAAACGGTAAAGAGGAAAGACAAGGTCATTTAGATACTGTTATATCTCGCCATAATATAGAAGACGTAAGAAAGATAAAAAATGTGCTTACTAAAGCAGAGCTATTAGTTCGAGTTAACCCAATTTATGAGGACTCGAAATATGAAATTGATAAAGTAATAGATGATGGAGCAGACATAGTTATGCTTCCATTTTTTAAGACTAAAAATGAGGTAGAAACTTTCATTAATTATGTTAATGGTAGAGCCAAGACTTGTCTTTTATGTGAGACAGCTGAAGCTGTAGAAAACATAGATGAAATATTAGAATTAAAAGGTATAGATTTAATACATATTGGATTAAATGATCTTCATCTAGCCTATAAAATGAATTTTATGTTTGAATTATTAGTAGATGGAACAGTAGAAATGCTATGTGATAAGTTTAAAGCCAAAGGCATTCCATACGGATTTGGAGGAATAGCACAGCTTGGACAAGGGGATTTACCTGCTGAATATGTAATAGCTGAACATCATAGATTAGGTTCAGGTATGGCTATTTTATCTAGAAGTTTCTGTAATGTAAATAAGATTGATAGTTTAGATGAAGCAAAAGAAGTATTTAACAGAGGAATATCCGAAATAAGAAACTTTGAAGAACGGTTACGAGAAATGAAAAACAAGTACTTTGAAGAAAACAGATTGCTTATAAAAGATAAGGTTAATACCATCAGAAATTGCAAATTAAGTAGTTGCACAAAGATATAATTAACAAATATTATCCAAAAGATCTTTATAGAATGGAGTTGAATCTATGGTCGAGTATGCAACCTTTCTGCGTGCTATAGCAGCAATATTAATAACAAACTCTCATTATGTCGGTGTTTATCCAATAGATCTTATTGCAAGTGGTGGATTGCTTGGAGATGTTATTTTTTTTGCTTTATCTGGGTTTGTATTAATAAATATAAAAGATACTTTTTTAAACTGGTACAAAAAAAGGATTATAAGGATATATCCTAGTGTCTGGATAATTACAATAGCGTATTTAGTCTTTGGATTCTATACTTTTGAAAACGAGTCAGTTGCTAGTTATTTTATATATCCTACTTATTATCACTTCATTGCTTCAATAGTCGTTCTATACATACCATATTATTTTATTGCAAAGAATGAGTATTTTAGAAATAGAATACCTGTATTTATGCTAGGAACATTCATTATTCAATTAATAATTTATGTATTTTTTTATGACAAAACGTACTACCACATAGATACAGTTAAAGAACCAATGATTAGATTTTTGTTTTTTCAGTCAATGCTTATAGGTTTATATTTTAGAGTTAATCATGAGAGATATCTTAATAAGAAGAATTTGAGTAATTGGATTTTTCTAATATCATCATTAGTTATTTATTTTATCACCAAACTAGCCTTTTCAAGAAATGAAGATATAAGCCATTTTCAAATAATCAATCAAACAATTCTTTTTATTACTTTATACTTTGTGTTTAAGTGCTTTGCCAGTATTGATGGACAACTGGTTAAATTGCCTAAAATAGTGAAGTCTGTTGCTGCTTTTATTTCTCAAATCACTCTACAAATATATGCGGTTCAATATGTAATTATCCATAAGTTTGCGACTATTGTATTTCCACTTAACTGGTTAATTATAACATCGTTAATAGTTATTTCAGCATATATCTTGTACTTAGCTGGTAATAAATCAAGTGACTATATTTTGAGATTTATAGATGGAGTTCTAGTTAAATTAAATAAAAAAGAGGTTGCTTAGATATGAAATTGTTACTTACAGGAGCGTTTAAATATAGTAAAGAACAACTTAATAAAATAGAAAACTTAGGATTCAAAATTAAAGTTGTTCAAGATGAGAGAATTGCTTTAGATTTTGATATGTCTAGTATTGAGGTGGTTGTTTGTAATAGTTTGTTTCTTTATAACGATATTAGAGAGTTCAGTAGCTTAAAGGTTATACAACTAGTTAGTTCTGGACTAGACCGAATACCTCTTAATTACATAAATGATAAAGGAATTGAGGTATTTAATGCAAGAGGAGTCTATAGCATTCCAATGGCCGAATGGGTTATTCTAAAGATTTTAGAAATATATAAGAAAACAACATTATTCTATAAAAATCAAGAACGACATAGATGGGAGAAGCATAGGAACTTATGGGAGCTAACCGATAAAACAGCTTCAATTATTGGTTATGGTGATGTTGGTAATGAAGTTGCTAAACGGCTAAAAGCTTTTGGGGTAAACATTATTGGCGTTGGAAGGAGAGAAATTCAATCTGATTATGTTGATCAATCAATGCTTATTAGTGAATTGGATATAGCATTAGCTAAATCAGATATTGTAGTTTTAACCTTGCCTTTAAATGATAAGACAAAGCATCTTATTAATAGAAATAGGATGGATATTATGAAGAATAATGCTGTTCTTATTAATGTTGCTCGCGGTGGAATAATTGATGAGACTGCTTTAGTAGAAATGCTTAGTAAAGGCAAGTTCTTGGGTGTAGCACTTGATGTATTTAATGAAGAGCCTTTAGATGAAAGTAATCCTTTATGGAGCTTGCCAAGTGTAATAATTACCCCTCATAATTCATTTGTTTCAGATAAAGTAAATGAGAGGATGTTTAGGTTGATTTTTGAAAATTTGAGTAAGGTTATAAATTAACTATACAGATAAGGAAGGTTCATTATGAGAGTATTAATGTTTAGACCTAGCCATTACCCTGAAATAGCGGGAGGGACACATCTCGGAATTGATTTAATTGATGACATAATTAATTCAGGACATGAAGTTGTATTAATAACTCCTGCTCCATGGAGAGTATCGGAAGAGGTAAAAAATAAATATAAAGAGATTAAAACAGAAATACAATATGATGGAAGATTAACTATCCGAAGAGTTTATGTAGCAGCTAATGAAAAGTCTTTAATCTCAAGAGCAATAAGAATGTTTTTGTTAACAGTTGGTATGGCTATTAAAGGTATTAAAGAAAAGAATATTGATGTGATAATGGGTCACTCTATGCCAGTTTTTATTGGTCCCACAAGTGTTTTGATTAGTCGTATTAAGAAACTGCCATTACTTTATTTAGAAAGTGATGTTGTTTCAGAGTCTTTAATCTCAACAGGTGTAGTTAAGAGCGGTATAAAAAGAAAACTAATGTACTCATTTGGGAAATTTCTAGAAAATATATCTCATAAAGGGAGTGACTATATAGTTACGGTATCTAGTTTATTCAAGGAACGTAATATAGAAAATGGTATTCCTGAGAATAAGATAGAGGTTATTCACAATTGGATAGATACAAATAAGGTAAAACCAATTGATAGGCAGCAGAACTTTTTGTTTGATAGATTTAAACTTGATAGAAGAAAGTTTTATGTCACTTATTGTGGGAACCTAGGATTACCACAAAATGTTGAAATATTAATTGATGCAGCAAAGGAACTTGAATATATAAGGGACTTAGAGATTGTTATCGTAGGAAATGGAGTAAGGAAAGATTTTATTAAGGATTATATTGAGAGATTAGACGTGAAGAATGTTCAACTTTTTCCATTACAACCTTTGGAGGAAGTGTCTTACGTTTATAGTTTAGGGGATGTGGGGGTAGTTATTGGCAAGAGTGGGACGTCTAAAAATGGTTTTCCTAGTAAAACATGGACTATGATGGCTGCTGGACAAGCAATCATAAGCTGCTTTGATATTGATAGTGAGTTAAGTCAAGCCGTAAAAGATGGTAAGTGTGGAATTGCTCTTGAACCAGACAATTCAGAAAAACTAAAAAAAGCAATAATTACTATGTATGAAAATAAGACGAATACACAGCAATTTGGATTAAATGCTAGAGAGTATGTAGTTAAGAATTATTCAAGAAAAGTAGCAACAAAGAAATATATTAGCGCATTAGAAAGGATTAGATACAAGAATGGAGAGAAATGATATGTTTAAAGATAAAACATTATTAATTACAGGTGGAACAGGATCATTTGGTAATGCTGTAATGAAAAGATTTTTAAATACAGATATAAAAGAAATTAGAATCTTTTCTCGTGATGAAAAGAAGCAAGATGACATGAGAAAGCTTTACAAGAATGATAAATTAAAGTTCTACATTGGAGATGTTAGAGATTTAGCTAGCGTTAAAAATGCCATGCATGATGTTGATTATATCTTCCATGCTGCAGCTCTAAAGCAAGTTCCGTCCTGTGAATTCTTCCCTTTGGAAGCTGTTAAGACTAATGTAATTGGTACTGACAATGTGCTTACTGGTGCAATTGAAATGGGCATTAAGAAAGTTATTTGTTTGTCTACAGATAAAGCGGCCTATCCGATTAATGCTATGGGCATCTCTAAAGCTATGATGGAGAAAGTATTTGTAGCAAAATCAAAAACTGTTGCTCCAGAAAAAACGTTGATTTGTGGGACAAGATATGGAAATGTTATGGCTTCAAGAGGGTCTGTAATTCCATTGTTTGTAGATCAAATCAAAAGTGGACAACCATTAACAGTTACTGATCCTAACATGACTCGTTTTTTGATGAGTCTTGAAGAAGCTGTTGAGCTTGTTGTATTTGCATTTAAAAATGCTGAGGTGGGAGATATTATGGTTCAAAAATCGCCTGCATCAACAATCGGAGATTTAGCCCAGGCTGTGAAAGAACTCTTTAAAGCTGATAATGAAATTAAGATTATTGGTACACGTCATGGAGAGAAACTATACGAAACGCTATTGACCAAAGAAGAGCATGTTGTAGCGCAAGACATGGGTGGATTCTACAAGGTCCCTGCAGACAAACGAGATCTAAATTATGATAAATATTTTGTCGAGGGAAATGAACAACTTCAAAAAGTAGAAGATTACAACTCTCACAATACAGAGAGACTGAATGTTGAGCAGATTAAGGAGAAGCTATTGAAGCTTGATTATATTAAAGAAGAGTTGAAAAACTGGGAGGGAAGATAATGAAGGTCTTAGTCCTAGGCGGAACAGGTATGGCGGGGCACATAATTTCAATATATTTCACGGAAGCAGGTCATGATGTAACTGCATTTAGTCGTAGTAAAGTAAATTATTGTAAGAATATAAATGGTGATATTGCTGATTTTGAGAATCTTAAGAAGATCATCAAAGAAGGTCAATATGATGCAATCATAAATGCCATAGGAATTCTTAATCAGGATGCAGAAGATAATAAATCAACTGCGGTATTGTTGAATAGTTATTTGCCACATTTCTTAAGTGATGTGACAAAAGATATGAAGACTAAAATTATTCATATGAGCACAGATTGTGTATTTTCTGGAAAGAAAGGTGGCTACTCAGAGACTTCATTCAGAGATGGTGAGACATTTTATGATAGGACAAAAGCATTAGGTGAATTGGAAAATAATAAAGACCTTACATTTAGAAATTCAATTATAGGTCCTGATATGAGTGAAAAAGGGATTGGTTTATTAAATTGGTTTATGAAGCAAGAAGGTCAGATCAATGGTTTCACTAAAGCTATATGGACTGGTGTAACAACATTAACCCTAGCAAAAGCTATGGAACAAGCATTAAAAGAAAACCTAACCAGCCTTTATAATCTGGTCAATAATGAATCTATTAGTAAGTATGAGTTGCTCAAGCTCTTAAATAAGTATATGAAAGATGATCAAATTGAGATTTTACCAAGTAATAAGCTTTCACTGGATAAATCGTTGATTAACAACAGAACAGATTTTTCATTTAAAGTTCCTAGTTATGAAGTTATGGTAGAAGAAATGAAAGAATGGATTGTTAATCATAAAGATATCTATCCACACTATTTTAAGTAGGGGGCAAGTGAAATGAAGAAATTAAAATTGATGACAATCGTGGGTACTCGCCCTGAAATCATAAAACTTTCAGAGGTAATAAAAAAAAGCGATAAATATTTTGACCACATTCTAGTCCATACAGGACAGAATTATGACTATAATTTGAATCAAGTATTCTTTGAGAATCTAGGGGTTAGAGAACCTGACTTTTACCTTAATGTGGTAGGAGATAATTTAGGACAAACAATGGGAAATGTATTGGCCAAGTCGTATGAGATTATGGTTCAAGAACAACCTGATGCGTTGCTTGTTCTTGGAGACACTAACTCTTGTTTGAGTGTAATTTCTGCAAAGAGACTAAAGATTCCAATTTTCCACATGGAAGCTGGCAATAGATGTTTTGATGAAAACTTACCTGAAGAAATCAACAGAAGAATTATTGATCATACAAGTGATGTTAATTTATGTTATACGGAGCATGCTCGAAATTATTTGAATTGGGAAGGTGTTCCTAAAGAAAGAACTTACGTAGTCGGTTCACCAATGGCAGAAGTATTAAAGGTAAACAAAGAGAAAATAGATAGTAGCAAAGTGCTTGAGACATTAGGACTAGAAAAAGGAAAGTATATCCTACTATCAGCTCACCGAGAAGAAAATATAGATAATGAAGATAATTTCATGGCACTAATGAATGCTGTTAATGCTATGGCTGAAAATTATAATCTTCCTGTTATATATAGTACTCATCCAAGAAGTAAGAAATTTATTGAGCAACGTGGATTTAAATTTCATCCAAATGTGAGGACTTTACAACCTTTTGGATTTGCTGATTACAATCATCTTCAGCAGCATGCATTCTGCGTTGTCTCTGATAGTGGTACGATCGCAGAGGAAGCTTCTTACTTCAAGTACCCTGCAGTATCTGTAAGAACAAGTACAGAGAGACCAGAAGCACTTGATAAGGGAAATATGGTAATTGGGAGTATTACTACAGAACAGGTACTTCAAGCAGTAGATATGGCAGTTGAGATGAATGCTCAACTAGACTTAGGAGAAGATGTACCGAATTATGTGGATGAGAATGTAAGTGTTAAAGTAGTTAAGTTAATCCAAAGTTATACAGGAATTGTTAATAAGATGGTGTGGAGGAAGTCATGAGAATAATGGTTTTTGATGTTCCGGCTGAAAGTGGTGGTGCGCTCTCTGTTTTACATGAATTTTATAATGAATTTAAACTTGATCATGAAAATGAGTATATTTTTATTGTGAGTTTACCGGAACTAAAAGAGACCTCAAATATCAAAGTTCTTAGATATCCATGGATTAAGAAGAGTTGGCTACATAGGATTTATTTCGATCACTTCATTGCGCCAAAATTAATAAAGAGACATAAAGTTGATAAGGTATTATCATTACAAAATGTCACAGTCCCACATTCTAGAGTATATCAAAGTGTTTTTGTGCATAATGCTTTACCATTTTCAGAATATCGATTTAGATTTAATGAAGATAGGTTCTTGTGGATTTACCAGAATATAATTGGAAAAGGTATTAAAAAGTCAATTAAGAATGCTGATTATATCATCGTTCAAACTAAATGGATGAAAAAGATATTTATAGAAGAGTTTGAGGTTAATAGTGAAATGGTAGAGGTTAAACCGCCTAAAATAGATATTAAAGTTGAAGAAACTTTTCAAATGAATAAAGAGAACCTATCAACATTTTTTTATCCTGCAAGTGGAGTTGTGTTTAAAAACCATAAGGTGATTATTGATGCGTGCTTAATGCTTAAAGAAGAAGGAATTACTGATTATACAGTCATTTTCACATTGAAAGGTGATGAGAACAACCATATTAAGTATATGTATGATACTGTAAAGCAAAATAAATTGCCAGTAGAATTTATTGGAAGTTTAACAAGAGAAGAAGTATTTATATTATATTCAAAATCCATATTAATATTTCCATCTTATATTGAAACAGTGGGACTCCCTCTCCTAGAAGCTAAAATGCATGAAACCCCAATAATCGTGTCGGATTGTGAATACGCACATGATATATTGGACTGTTATGATCTTGCAGAATACTTTAATCCCTTTGATAGTAGCTCATTAAAAAAATATTTATTAACTAAACTTAAGGGCTGATATGATGAAAAAGACTGTTGTATTTATAATAGAAAGATACTATCCTAATTACTCTGCTGTAGGAGTATGTGCTGGAAATATTATTCAGGAGTTAACAAGTGAGTATAATATTATAGTAATCACGAAGAAGCAAAATAATGACAAAAACTTTACTAATTATGACAATCATTACATTGTAACTTATAGCACAAAAGATAATGACATAAGGAATTATATAGATGTAAAATTAAGAAAAACCAGAGGGTATAAAAGAAAATTTTATGGAGTTTTAAAAAATGCTGTTAGAGGATTGGGTTATTTAGAAGCATTATTTAAAACAGAAAATATTAAAAATCAAGATGTAAGAGAAATTTGTAAAAAACTAGAAGACATTCAATGTAGTGTTGATGTAATAATTCCGACTTGTTTACCTATTGAAAGTATAATTGCTTCAATTGACTATAAAAATAATGTTTCTAAGAATACAAGAATAATACCATTACTCTTCGATAAATTCTCAGAAAATAGTACTTTACATCGAACAGAAACGAATAAAATAAAGAAGTTCTCAAAACACCTTCTGATAGAAAAAAGAATATTTGAGCAATGTGATAAGTTGTTATATGTAGAATCTTGGAAGGGACACATTGAAAAATATTTTTCTGTTCATAATCAAAAGTGTCTTCAAATAGAACACCCATTGCTTAAAGAGATTAATACTATTAATTCGGTTCAATTTGATTCTAAAAAAATAAACATCGTTTATACAGGTGCCTTATATGGAAAAATAAGATCTCCTCTCAGAATGCTTGAACTTTTTGAAAGCATTATAACAAGAGATAATAGGATTGTTATGCATTTTTATGTTACTGGTGATTGTGACTCTATAATTCAAGATTATAGTAGAAAATATCCTCAAAATATTATGTATTATGGAAAAGTCAAATCAGATGTCGCAAAAAGTGCAATAATAAATGCAGACATTCTAATTTCAATAGGAAACACAGATATTACTCAGTTGCCAAGTAAAATTTTCGAGTATATTTCTACAGGCAATCCAGTAATTCACTTCTATTCTAGAAAAGAAGATCCGGTAATAGAAATTCTTGATCGCTATAAGAATGCTTTATGTGTTTGGGATAATGATAAGGATATTAAAGATATCGAAGCTAATTTATTTGAGTTGTTTAATAATCAAAGAACAAAAATCCAGTTTGATGAGATTGAAAATATTTATAAAGATGCAACACCTAAATACACAGCTGATATAATAATGGATTTAATTGATAATTAAGGAGTGGAACGCGATGAAAGTACTTCAAGTTAATATTCTATTTAACCAAGGTAGCACAGGTAAAATTGTCGCTGATATCCACGACACATTGATTAACAATAATATAGAATCTATAGTATGTTTTGGTACAGGGCAAACCTCCAAAAACTCAGATATTCGTAAAGTAGCTTATCATTATGAGCTGTCATTATATAGAATATGGGCACATATTATGGGACTTCAATATGCCTCTGGATATTTATCTACTTATAGAATCATGGAAATTATTAAAAAGGAGAAACCAGATGTCGTTCATTTACATTGTATTAATGGTTTTTTTGTACATGTCTACAAGCTATTTGATTTCCTAAAGAAGCATGATATAAATACAGTATTAACACTACATGCAGAATTTATGTACACAGGAAGTTGTGGTCATGCTTTTGAATGTGAAAAGTGGAAAACAGGGTGCGGTAAATGCCCTCAATTATGGGATGCAACATATTCTTATTTTTTTGATAGAACTAGCACTGCATGGAGTAAAATGAACAAGGCATTAGAGGGCTTTAATAATTTGGTAGTCACAGCGGTATCACCATGGTTGAGAAGCAGAGCCATTCAATCTCCAATGTTAAAAAATAGGAATATAGTCACGATTGAAAATGGTATAGACACAAATAAGACTTTTTATCCCAAAGAATATTCTCACTTAAAAGCTCACCACAAAATTACCAGTGAGAAAGTGATATTACATGTTACTGCAAAGTTTACAAATAATGAAAATGATTTAAAAGGCGGCAGGTATATATATAAATTAGCTGAAAAGTTAAAAGACGAAAATATAAAAATACTAATAATTGGTAGTGATGATACATCATTAACAATGCAAGATAACATGATAAATGTAGGGAAAATTCAAGATCAAAATTTATTAGCTGAATACTATTCTATGGCAGATTTAACAGTAATAACAAGTAAAAGAGAAACATTTAGTATGCCATCAGCAGAGTCATTAGCGTGTGGGACTCCTGTCGTAGGATTTCTTGCTGGAGGACCAGAAACAATATGTTTGGAAGAATACAGTGAATTTGTTGAATTTGGTGATACTGAAGCTTTGTATAAAAGTGTACAAAGGTGGATTAATTTTAAAGATAACGTGAATACGGATATCGCTAAAATAGCGAAAGAGTACTACTCTAAAGAAAGAATGAGTAATAAATATATAGATTTATATCTTAGTATTATTCAATAAAGAAATGGATGTCGAGGCGAGCTAATGATGATTGAGAAGAAAAAAAATATTGAAAACAATAGAATAGTGGGAGTAGTTGTGTTTTTATGTTTTTTATCTATTCAACTTATGTCTATTGATACACTATCGTTTATGTCAGTGCCTTTTATGCTGTCAATGGTAGGATTACTAGCACTTAATATGACGTTAAAGCGTGAAAACATACCATTAGTTAATGGGCACCTTTGGTTAGTTATAAGTTTTTGTATACTATTTATTTCTGCACTCTTAAGCGTAAATATGCAAATGTCGTTACAATATGTAGCTTATTATATTTTATATGGTTTAGTCTTTACATTGCTATCATTCAAATGCAACTGGTATAGTACATGTTTAAAGACTCAGCTAGTATTCTCGTTAGTTCATGCAGTAGTAACTATTCTATCATCAATTTATACAAGCGCATATTATTCTTTGATACTTCCATTATATTCGCCTACAATTAGGGGCCAGATTGTTTATTGGATGAAAAACAATAATTATCCAGGCGTTGCAGGGCAAATTGGAACTAATTCCTTTTTTATTTCTCTAGGAATTTCAATTACTATGGCGTATCTATTCTCTGAACGAACTAAAAAAAAGGGCACTCTAATTTTCATGTTAGTAATATTTATCTATGCACTTTTTTTAACTGGAAAAAGAGGATTGCTAATAGGTAATATGGTTGCAATTTTGGTTACATGGTATTTTGGGCCACTTAGTTGTAAAAAAACTAGAATATTTAAGGTTTTTACAGCTTTAGTTACAATGCTAACCTCGCTTTATTTTTTTAGTGGTGTTATTCCTGTCTTAGAACAAACAATAGGTAGATTTTTAAATAACTGGGGCGATGCAGACTTTTCATCTGGTAGAATAGACCTATTTAAAGATGCTTGGCAATTATTCAGTCAAAAGTATGTCTTTGGATATGGTATTAACACTTACACAACATTGAGCATGGAAGGGTTTAATACTGATGCTGGAGCTCACAATGAATTACTACAGTTATTAGCTGAAGTTGGAGTGATAGGTACTATTGCTTATTTTATTCCTATCATTTGGATTTTTATGAAAACAATAAGTATATTAAAAAATATATTTAGTAAAAAGATTGAAAAATTTAATAAATATCGTCCATATTTAATTGCATCATTATATGTGCAAATCGTAATATTATTTTATTCAATGATTGGCAATCCATTCCATTATTACAATATTTTGTTTGTATATATGATCTTTAGTGCTATACCAATTGGAATTGGACTTGAAATTAGGAGAGAAAAGAGAAAGGAGTTATTGAAATGAAGATAGGAATACTTACTTTTCACTATGCAATTAACTATGGAGCGGTACTACAAGCATATGCAACACAAAAATGGTTAATGAAGCAAGGTATCGAATCTCATATTATTAATTATGTGCCGGAAGAACAAGAATCAAAATACCAACCTGAAATTATAAAGAAAAATTGTTTGGTAGATTTTAAAACTAATCCATTAAGAAGTGCAGCTAGGCTAGTTAGATATAAATTATTAACTGAAAGAGAATATGTGGAAAAATCTAATAAATTCAAATACTTTCTAGAGAACAACTTAAGAATGACCCATGTTATAAGAAACAGGGAAGAATTAATTCATCTAAATGAAGATGGATATGACGCGTTCATTTGTGGTAGTGATCAAATTTGGAATCCCGAGATAACCAAAGAGTTTGATAAAACTTATTTTTGTGAATTTGTAAAAGCTAATACTAGACGAATTGCTTATGCAGCAAGTGCTGGAGATACTTCAGTTTTGAATCGATTAGAAAATAAAGAACAGTTCTTTAGGCTGCTTAATAATTTTAACTCCATAGGAGTGCGTGAACAATCATTGGCTGATTTTATAGTGGAAGAATCAGATATTAATGCTATTGCAACTCTAGATCCCACTTTATTACTGGAAAAAGATGATTATGAAGGAATAACTACAAATCAAAAACATTTTGATAAAGAATATGTGTTAGTTTATCAGTTAGCTAGAAATCCCCAAGCTAAAGATATTGCAATGAAAGTTGCTAAGGATCGTAATTTGGACATTGTTGAGGTTTGCGGTACATTTTATAATAAACCACATTCAAAAAATGTAGTATGCAATGCAGGTCCTTCTGAGCTTTTAGGTCTTATTAGAGATGCGTCGTATGTTGTAACAAATTCATTTCATGGCACTACATTATCAATTGTATTTCAAAAGGATTTTAATACAATTTTAAGCAAAAAGCGGAATTCACGGATTGTAGATTTGTTAGAATCAATCAAACTGGAAAATAGAATAGTTAATGTTGATAATGATAGTATTGATACGGGGATTATTGAATATCCCGTTCATTTAGAACTCTTAGAAGAAATGAAGAAACAGTCTAGTAAATTCTTGAGGAAATCTATAGGTTTATCAAATGAATAGGACTAAGAAATTTTTTTACAATACAATAACTACAGGGTTTTATCAAGTTATCGTAATGCTGGCAGGTTTTGTAACTCCAAGGTTTATGCTTAAATACTATGGATCAGAGGTGAATGGATTAGTATCATCAATTAATCAATTTATCGTTTATTTTAATTTAGTTGAAGCTGGGCTATCTGGAGCAGCTATATATGCATTATATAAGCCTCTAGCAGACAATAATTATAAAGGGATTAATAGCATTGTTTCAGCTGCACGGAAATTCTATACTCAATCTGGATATATATTTTTATCTCTTACAATAGGACTAGCAGCTATTTATCCTTTATTAGTAAAAACAAATGCAGTTATGCCACTCAATGTTTGTTTATTAGTTTTAATCCTGGGGGTAAATGGTTCTCTAGAGTTCTTTACACTTGCTAAGTATCGAGTGTTACTTACAGCTGATCAGAAAACTTATGTTGTTTCATTAGCTTCTGCTGTTCATATAGTTGTTAATACAATCATCATTGTAATTTTAGCGAGACTTAAAGTAAATATTGTTGTTTTACGTCTTGTTTCTCTAACTTCAATTTTTTTACGCTCAGCAATTTTAATGATTTATGTTAGAACAAAGTATAAATTTTTAGATTATAACGAAAAACCAGACTATAGTGCTTTGAGCAAAAGATGGGATGCTTTATATTTACAAATTTTGGGGGCTGTACAATCTGGCGCACCTGTTGTTATTTTAACATTTGTTGCTAAAAACTTGAAGGTTGTTAGTGTGTATACTATTTTTAATATGATTATTGCAGGCATTAATGGCATTTTAAGTATTTTTATTAGTGGATTATCTGCATCGTTTGGTGATGTTATAGCAAAAGGAGAACAGCGTATCTTACAGAAAGCATATGAAGAGTTTGAACTTTTTTATTATATATTGATTACAATAGTTTATGCTACTGCTTTTATAATGATTATGCCTTTCATACAGATTTATACTTCTGGTGTAACAGATATAAACTATAATTCACCTTTGGTAGGATTCTTATTTGTCTTGAACGGGCTATTATTTAACATCAAAACGCCACAAGGAATGTTAGTTATTTCAGCGGGTCTATTCAAAGAAACTAAGATTCAAACAACGATACAAGGTGCAATTGTTATTATAGTTGGACTTATATTAGTACAATACATGGGGGTACCAGGAGTGTTAATTGGGTCAATTTTAGCTAATATTTATCGAGATATTGAATTGATGTTTTTTATACCTAGAACTGTTACAAAACTTTCTGTTAGAGGAACAGCAAAAAGGGTACTGAGAATTTTTGTTTCCATAATAATTATATGGTTACCGCTTTATTTTGTTGAAATTTCTCCAACTGGTTATATATCATGGATGAAAGATGCAATTATTGTTGTAGTATATTCAACCATTATAGTTCTGGTTATTAATTTCTTATTTGAAAAAGAAAACACTATTAATGCTACTAAACGTATTGTTAGGATGGTGAAACGATGATATCAGTTTATGATAAAAAAGAAAATTGCTGTGGGTGTACTGCATGTAAAAGTATATGTCCAACTAAAGCAATACAAATGATTCCTGATCAAGAGGGTTTTTTGTATCCTGAAATCAATCAAGAATTATGTATTGATTGTGGCCGTTGCAGAAAGGTATGCCCTTTTCTAAATTCGATAAGCGTTGATGATAAACTAGATAAACCTCTTGTTTATGCTGTAAAACAGAAGAATTTTGAGACTAGGATGCAGAGTACATCTGGCGGGGTTTATACTTCAATTAGTAATGTAGTTCTTGATAAATCAGGCTCGATTTATGGTGTTAAGTTTGATAAAAATTTCAAAGTTATCCATTCCAAAGCAATAGAAAATAAGGGACGAAATAAATTTAGAGGTTCTAAATATGTTCAAAGTGATCTTGGGGATATTTTTAATCAGATACAAAACGAATTAAAATCTGGTCAAATTGTGTTATTCACTGGTACAGGGTGCCAAGTTGCTGGTTTAAGAAAGTTTTTATTAGATACAAAAACAAATATCGATGTATTGATTACAAATGATATTATTTGTCACGGTACACCAAGTCCGCTATTGTGGGATGAATATTTGAAATTTATCCAAAAAAATAGCAAGCTTAAGTCCTATACATTTCGATACAAAGAAAAGGGGTGGCATGGTTATAATATAAAAGCTGAATTTGAGGATGGGAAGATAAAAGTTAACACACCAGACATAAAAGTGTATTCAAATATTTTTACTACTGATTGTGCTTTACGCCCCTCATGTTATAACTGTAAGTTTGCGAATCTTGAAAGAAAATCAGATATTATGATAGGTGATTTTTGGGGAGTTGAGAAAACTATGCCAGAAATAGATGATGACAAAGGAATTTCATTAATATTAGTTAATACAATAAAAGGTAAAGATGTATTTGATTCAATTAAATCAAATATAGATATTTGGGAAAGTAATACTAGAGACTGTTTACAGCCAAACTTGATTGGACCGACAAAAAAGCCACAAAAGCGAGAGATGTTTTGGCAAGACTATTACGACTATGGTTTTATGTTCATTGCAAAAAAATATGCAGAGTATAACTTTAAGAGTGTGGTTAAGAGGAATATTAGATCGGCATTGAAAAGTGTAGGGTTACTTAATTATCTAAAGCGATGAAGCTAGGAACATTAGTGAAGAGGGATTAGACAAGGGTGGGTATTCCGACATTCATTTTTACAACCTCGGCACAGGCCAAGGAACTTCAGTGCTTCAACTAGTACAAGCCTTTGAAGAAGTTAACAATATCAAGATACCCTATGAAATAGTTGATAGAAGACCTGGTGATATTGCTACGGTGTTTGCGGATGCCAGTAAGGCGGAGAGAGAGCTGGGTTGGAAAGCTGGGAAGGGTATTAAAGACATGGTCCGAGACTCGTGGAATTTTGAACGAAATAATCAAGAATAGAACAATTAAATAAAGAGGTGCTTTTAATGGACACTATGAAATGTAAAAAATGTAATAAAGACTTCCACTATGAAGTAACATCTATGAATGCCCCTGGTGGTAAGGATAGGGAGATAATTTACTGTCCTTATTGTGGAGAGGAAAATGGATCAGTTATAACAAGTGGATTTGTTTATACCTATAAGATTGAAAAAAGCAATAATGAATAACTCCATAAATTAGACACCTACAAGAACGAGCATCCATTTGGCAAATAAGCAGAAGAGACTGCTCGTTTTTTGTAATAGGAGATATCGGAATATTTGGTGAACTAGCGTTGTAGGTTGTAGGCTATTTGTTCATATTTTGTAATGAAGAGTCATAATATATTGGAGGAATTTCATGAAGAAAGAATTTTTGCTGTCTGAAGCTAAGTTCATTTATTCTAAGAATGAGTTGGGATATCAGGAAGTTTTAGATGATTTTAATAACGCTGATGAAATTATCATTGTTACTTATAATATTTCAGAGAAACAGTCGATTCTCATCCAAAAGCTGACTGACGCTCCTTCAGAAACAAAAATAAGTATATTTACCAATATCCCTTCACGTTGGGACAAATATTATGGGGATGCTTATAAAAATGCAGCAAGGAAGAAGATAAATGTATATTTAACAAAATTGAAACCAGATAGTATTGGAGAGAAAGTTAGTGTTTTCTTTAATTTTGAAAACCACGGTAAAATAATAATGACTAATAATGTGGTATATGTAGGTTCTTCAAATTATTCCGAGGAAAGTAAGAACAACATTGAGTTTGGTATTATTAGTCGAGATCAAGATTATGTTACGTTCTTGAAGGAAGAAATAACAAAAGAGCTAGAAGAATCATCGACTCCATATTTTGAATATGACTACCTACCATTACTATTGGAAGTAAAAATGCATTTATCGGATTTGTTCGCTCTTAAAAATGAATTGTTTGAACAGGTTTATTCTTATTATGATGACTTAGATGGAAAAGGATATTTCTATAACGACACAGAAGGTCGATTAAGCCAAGTAACGATCAAGGATATTATTGCTGAGTTAGGTAAGTGTTCAGGACTCTTTGGTACAATTTATGATGTGGCTTACAAGTTGACTGATGATGAAAATACCTTAGATGAAATAAATGAGTACTATGAAAACATGATATCTTTAGAGAGAGAATTTGAAGATATATCTTGTAATGAAGAGGTACATGAATTAGCTCATTTTGATTCCTCGGAAAGGGCAAATCAGATAATTCAAGAAGAGTATAGTGCAGAAGCATATGACGAATATTTGGAAGGTTATATTCAAAAGGCAATGGATACTGTTTTTGAAGAATTCCAAGATTTATGTCAAGAGTCAAAAGATTCATTAGATGATATGATTAAGATTATAGACTCCTTTTTAAGTCTTTCTAAAAAGGCATTAGATGTGTTCGAGGAGTTAGAGTTTAGAAAAATAAGTGAAGATATTGATAATACGTGATTTAAAAAGAATAGGGAGCAAAACTTATTAAAATAGGGGGAGAGAAAAAATGAGCCAAGCAAAGCGAATGTTGGAGGAACAGGAACAGAAAAGACAAAACAAGTTAGACGGTTATAGGAAAAAGTTAAATTATGAAAACACATATGAAATGGACTGCCCATTTTGCTGTGAGTGTTAACACCGGCTTGAAATGGCAGTAATCGATATTGAATTTGACAGTAACAA
>ENA-UOOH01001811-UOOH01001811.1-fermentation-metagenome-genome-assembly--contig:-NODE-1811-length-19924-cov-13.494439_pt1 | contig 19924 bp, 10 predicted proteins | sample MGYA00245778_ERZ724025 | MGnify/ENA primary metagenome ERZ724025 (study PRJEB28704, sample SAMN03018313) | fermentation metagenome | biome: anthropogenic terrestrial biome; feature: soil... | reverse complement strand
AGCCGCAATTCGAACTCATTGTCCGCGATTACATTGAGCGGCTTGTAAATACACCTTCTGACGACTACAGGGTCATCGAGCGGGATATGTATAAAATCCTACTTGAGATCTTGGATGAAAAACGTGTGCTTGGCGCTGTTCCGTCTCTGGAGGAAAAGAAAGGCAAGGACTACCTCCTCGCCCAACTTCAGAAGATAGCCACTCCGGAGGCATTCCTCGCCAAGATGAAGTATAACCAGCACCAACGCGGCGACGTGCTATTCCTGACGGGTGTCGGCAAAGTATATCCCTTTATGCGATCGCACAAAATGCTCGATAGCATGCAACAGATGTTCTCAGATATACCGATTGTGATGTTTTATCCCGGAGTATTTAACGGGCAAAACCTAATCCTGTTCGATAAGTTCCACGATGGGAACTATTACAGGGCGTTTAATCTACTTTAATCGGAGGAAACCACTATGAAGATTGAAAGTATGTTCCAAAAGAACATCAACCGCCCCATCAACGGCGTAATCAAGGTGGGCCAGAATGACTCTGAAAGCCTCAAGCAGGAACTAGAAGAGTACATCATCACCAAAGAACTCCGCCGTCACTTTAATACTTTCTTTGATAATTATTCGAAAGCCATTGACCATCCAACCGACAAAATCGGGATCTGGATATCTGGCTTCTTCGGAAGCGGTAAATCCCACTTTCTTAAAATGCTGTCCTATCTACTGTCAAATCAAGAGGTTGCTGGCAGACATGCCGTGGACTTCTTCAAGGACAAGTTTGACGACCCGATGATGTATGCCACGGTCGCCCGTTGCACCAATATCCCTACGGAATCGATTCTCTTTAACATCGACATCGAAGGCCCTATTAATAAGGATAGAACGGCAGTTCTACGCGTGTTTGCTAAGGTGTTCTACAATCACCTCGGTTTTTACGGTGAAGACTTGAAAATCGCGAAACTGGAACGCTTCGTGGATCAGCGCGGCAAGACCGATGCTTTCCGCAAAGTGTTTGAGGAAGTCAACGGAGCGCCGTGGATAGAGACCAGAGCATCCTATGCTTTCTTTGAGGACGACATTGTGTCCGTCTTGCAGAGTGTCCTTGGCATGAGCGAAACTGCCGCGCGTAACTGGTTCAACGGCGAAGAGAACGCAGACATGAGCATCAAGCAACTTGTTGAAGAAATCAAAACGTATGTCGATTCTAAAGGCAAGGATTTCCGGCTGCTATTCTGCGTGGACGAAGTCGGTCAGTACATTGGCGACGACAGCGATCTGATGATAAACCTCCAGTCCATCGTCGAGGAAGTCGGCAGCAAGTGTCGTGGAAAGGTCTGGGTGATGGTCACAAGTCAGGAAGCCATTGACTCAGTGATTAAAATCAGTGGCGACGATTTCTCAAAGATTCAGGGGCGTTTCAACACGCGGTTATCCTTGTCCTCCGCTTCGGTGGATGAGGTTATCAAGAGGCGTATCCTCGAAAAGACGGAAGATGCGGATGCGCTATTGCGTATGGTTTATGACAAGGAACACGCCGTATTGAAGAACCTGTTCACATTCAGCGAGGCTGTACTGGATATCAAGGGTTATGCCGACGGCGCGGAGTTTTCTGCAACCTATCCGTTCGTACCCTACCAGTTTATTATTATCCAGAAAGTACTCGTCGAAATCCGCAAGCACGGTAATTCCGGCAAGCATCTTTCCGGTGGCGAGCGATCCATGCTCTCCGCCTTCCAGGAGGCGGCGCAGCGTGTACAGGGCAAAGACGAGAATGCCCTAGTGCCTTTCGCACAATTTTACGACACAGTGCACACCTTTCTGGAAAGCCCGATCCGCCGCGTGATCGACCGCTGCCAAACCGCCGCCGACAAGCACGATGGCTTGGAAAAGCGCGATGTGAGCGTCCTGAAGCTGCTCTATCTTGTGCGCTACATCGACGACATCAAGGCAAACATTGATAACATCTCCACCCTGATGGTGGACGACATGCGGGCCGATAAGATAATTCTGCGGCGTGAAATTGCTGAGAGTTTGGAACGCTTGGAACGGCAGAACTATGTCGCCCGAAATGGCGACAAATACTCGTTCCTGACCGATGAAGAACAGGACATTGCCATCGACATTCGCAACACATCCGTGGACAGCGCAACCATTGTCCAGAGCATCGGGCAGACAATTTTCAGCGAGATTTACCCGTCAAAGAAATACAAATACATCAAATATGACTTCGCTTATGACCAGTACATTGATGAAACCCTCGTTGGTGCAGCTACGGGTGGAGTCCGCTTGCGTTTCGTGACTGTGGCAAGCGACTACTACAATGTTCCGGAGGCTAAGCTGATTATGGACTCGCTGGTCAACAACGAAGCTATTGTCCTGCTATCCAGCGCAGTCCAGTACTTTGAGGAACTCGAAACCGCCGCCAAGATTCGTAAATATATCAAGCAGAAGAACGTGTCTCAGTTGCCGGAGAGCATTCAGGACATTGTCCGCAAGCGTCAAGCGCAAGCCCGTACTTTGGAAGAGAGCGCAAAAACGCAGATTGACAAGGCTATCGTGGGCGGCGTGTTTTTCATCTACGGCGAGAAGATAGAAATAAAACACGGCGATGCCAGGAGCAAACTGGACGAAGCCTTGAAGCAACTGATCGAGAGCGTCTACTCCAAACTGAACCTCGTGAACATGTTCAGCGAGAGCGATGCCGATATTCTGACCATCCTCAATAGCGAACCGCAACTGAATGGCTTCGCTGGAATGGGAAACAATAATGAATTTGCCTTAAGTGAAATCAGCCAGTGGCTTGAGGAGCGTCATATGAGTCACGTCCCAGTTTCAATGGGCGATGTGCAGCGCCGTTATCAGGCGATTCCCTACGGATGGCGCGAGGTGGATATTGCCGCCCTTGTGGCAAGGCTTATCGTGTCCCAGAAGATCGAAATCCGCTATGGTGGCGCGGTCATTGGCAAGGACGACAAGAACCTTGTGCGCTATTTGCGCATCAAATCCGAGATTGATAAGGTAAGCGTGAGCCGCCGCATCGCCCCCTCAGAGGAGGATATGCGCAAAGCGGTCAAGTTCCTGCGCGACTGGATCGGACAGCTTAGCATCGCGGAAGGCGAAGACGAATTACTGCAGTTCGTCAGAGACCAGCTGACCGAAAAGAAAACCCACTATGAAGCCTTGATTACCGAATATAGTCACGACCGCTACCCGCAAAAGGAAGTGGTGTCCAACGCCCATGCTGTGATGGCTGACATTCTTTCGCAGAAGAGCGATAATGTGGCTCTGCTTAAACGACTGCTGGCCAGGCAGGACGACCTGCTTGATTGCACCGAGGATATGAGGGAGATTGAAACCTTCTTCAGGTCACAGAGAGTGATCTTTGATGCGGCGCGAGAACTGCAACGCAATTTGCAGGATGAGCAAGACTATTTCGCGACCGATCCTGACACCAGCAGCAAAATCAGCGAGGTTGCCACGATCCTCAGTATGCCGAAACCGTACGAACGAATTAAAGACCTCTCCGATCTGATGCAGTCCATCAAGAGTGCTTATGGCGTACTTTTGGAACAAAAGAAGGATGAAGTGCGCGGTGTCATCACTCTATGTATGGGTGATGTCCACACACTGGCGGGAAGTCTAGCAAATGACGAAGTGCGAAAGTCCGATGACCGCTTCCTTGAGTATAGAAAGAAAGTTACCGATGCAACCAGTCTGACCATGCTGGATGCAATGATTACGCAGTTGCAAAACTACAAAGAACAAGTTTGCCGGCGCATTGAGTTTATGCTCCAAGACAAGCCCGCTCCATACGATACGAACGGCGGGCAGCCGAAGCCGCAGAAAATCGTGCCGGTGCGCCGTTACGATTTGCTTGCCGTCAAGCGGCTGACCTCACGCGAAGAAGTGGACAGCTACCTTGAAACTATCCGCACGAAGTTGTACGACACTTTGAAGGAAAACGATGCTATTCAGATCATCTAAGTGAGGGCAATGACATGAATAAGAACGCCATACAAAAATACGCGGTCTGGGCACGGAACGAACTCATCGATCAAGTACAGCAGCGCGCCTACCAATACGGCATTAGCGACAAAGGCTACGGCGACGAGAAGGCCGCAGTTATCGGCGGGCATGTGCTGTCCGCAGATGAGCAGCGGCAGCGCCATGAGTTTGTGTTGCAGATAAAAGAGAACGGTTTTCAGCAGGCTGTTGAAGAAGTGGCGTACACTTGGTTCAACCGCTTTGTCGCCTTACGCTTTATGGAGGTGAATGATTATCTGCCGACCCACATGCGCGTGTTCTCGGATGCCAGCGGCGGGTTCAACCCCGAAATTCTGAAAGACGTTCTGCACCTCGACTTACCGGGGCTGGACAAGGTGAAGGTTTCCGAGCTTTTAAACGCTAACCAGACCGAAGAACTCTACCGTTACCTTCTGCTGACGCAGTGCAACGCGCTAAACACTGCTCTGCCGGAGATGTTCGAGAAACTCGGCAGCTACACGGAAATACTCCTGCCAAACAACATTCTGAAACCGGAGAGCGTTATCGGACGGCTGGTAAAAGACATCCCCGAAGATGACTGGCGCGATGCGGTGCAGATCATCGGGTGGATGTATCAGTATTATAATACCGAGCCGAAGCAAGCAGTGTTCGACGGGTTGAAAAAGAACGTGAAAATCACCAAGGAGAAAATTCCCGCCGCTACCCAGCTTTTCACGCCGGACTGGATTGTGCGGTATATGGTTGAGAATAGTCTCGGTCGGTTGTGGCTTGAATCACACCCGAACGACGCGCTGAAAGCGAACTGGAAGTATTATCTTGACGAGGCAGAACAAACACCTGAGGTTGCGGAGAAACTGCGTGTCCTGCGTTCGCAGTCGCCCGTTAAGTCACCGGAGGACATCTGCCTGATTGACCCTTGCATGGGTAGCGGCCATATATTAGTTTACGCCTTTGACGTTCTGATGCAGATATACGAGAGCGAGGGCTACAATCCCCGCGATGCAGCGAAATTAATACTTGAGAAAAATATCTACGGTCTGGATATTGACCGCAGAGCATATCAGCTTGCCTATTTCTCGCTGATGATGAAAGCGCGGCAGTATAATCGCCGTATATTTGGCGAGGACATTAAGCCGCAGGTTTACCACCCCGCCGGATTCCCCGATGGTGAGGAATACGGCTCGCTTGTGAAAGTGGACGCGCTCCCGCCTGAGCCGCAGGAGCCACAAGGACTGAATCTGTTCGACAATTATGAGCGTGACCTGCGTGTGTGGAACTTCAAGCGTCTTTTGGCACAAAAATATGATGTTGTTGTGACCAATCCTCCGTATATGGGTGGCAAAGGGCAAAGCTCAAATATATCTGATTTTTTGAAAGAAGACTATCCTGATACTAAGTCGGATATGTTTTCAGCGTTTATTGAACAATGCGGGCAATTAACAACATCGACTGGCTATGTTGGTATGTTTACACCGTATGTGTGGATGTTCATCCAGAGTTACGAAAAACTTCGCAATATGCTTTATACAACGAAAGACATTATTACGCTCATTCAATTTGAGTATTCGGCATTCGAGGAAGCAACTGTCCCAGTGTGCACTTTCGTTGTGCGAAACGGCAACACAGGAGCAACTGGCGAATATTTGCGACTTGTGGACTATCGCGGTGGTATGGAAGTACAGCGCGTAAAGACGCTTGACGCTATAGGCAATCCGCAATGCGGCTACCGCTACACCGCCTCCGCTGACAACTTTGCCAGGATACCGGGGAGTCCTGTGGCGTATTGGGTCTCAAAAAAGCTTTTGAGTGCATTCGATGCTGGCAATCCAATAGCAAAGATAGCCCCACCTAAACAAGGATTCAAAACTGGGAACAATGACCTTTTCCTTAAGCTGTGGTTTGAAGTGAGTAGGTCAAAAATCCAGTTTAATGCTATATCATTGCAGAATGCTCTTGACAGTAAAATGAAGTGGTTTCCTTGCACTAAGGGTGGGGAGTTTAGAAAATGGTATGGAAATTTTGAATATGTTGTAAACTGGGAAGATGATGGGTATCGACTAAAAAACTATTACGATGATTCGGGGAAGTTGCGATCCCGTCCGCAAAATATTCAGTACAACTTTTGTGATGGACTTACGTGGTCGTCTATTTCCTCTGCTAAAATATCAATGAGGATTGTTTCAAATAAAATGTTCGAATCAAAAGGTCCGATGTGTTTTGCAATAAAAAAGGGACAATTGAATTATATATTGTCATGCCTTAACTCGAAACCGATAGAAGAATTGATTGGACTTTTAGCTCCAACATTAGATTTTTCCGAGGGTGCCGTTGGTAAGATTCCAGCCATTTATTCTTCCGAATACGAAGACAGGATAAATGAACTTACAAATGGGTGCATTTCCCTCTCCCGCACCGACTGGGATAGCTTTGAAACCTCATGGGACTTCACCTGCCACCCACTGCTAAACGGCGAGCGGACAGTTTTGGCGGCTTTTACCAAGTGGGAGCGTGAGGCGGCAGAGCGGTTCAACACCCTCAAAGCCAACGAAGTAGAACTCAACCGCATATTCATCGACATCTACGGCCTGCAGGACGAACTCACGCCGGAGGTTAACGACAAGGACGTAACCGTGCGCCGCGCCGATTTGGGACGCGAGATTCGCAGTCTTATCAGTTACGCCGTGGGCTGCATGTTCGGGCGGTATTCGCTCGACACAGAAGGGCTTGTCTACGCGGGCGGCGATTGGGACGCGGGCAAATATCGCTCATTTATCCCCGACAAAGACAACATCCTCCCCATCTGCGACGACGAGTATTTCAACGACGACATTGTGGGGCGGTTTGTCGATTTCGTATGCGTGGTCTACGGTGTGGAAACCTTGGAGGAAAATCTGAAATTCATCGCTGACGCGCTCGGCGGCAAGGGTACACCGCGTGAAGTCATTCGGAACTACTTCCTAAACGACTTCTACACCGACCACTGCAAGATTTATCAAAAACGACCGATTTACTGGCTATTTGACTCCGGCAAGAAAAACGGTTTCAAGGCGCTGATCTATCTGCACCGCTATTCACGTGACCTGCTCGCCAAGCTACGCACCGATTACGTCCATGAACAGCAGGAGCGCTATCGCACACAGCTTTCCCACATCGCCGCCGCTCTGAACACCGCTACTGGGTCGGAACGCGCACGACTATTAAAACAACAAAACAAGCTGTCAGAGCAACTGAAAGAAATCACTGCTTTCGAAGAGAAGGTACACCACCTCGCCGACCAAAACATCGGGATAGACCTCGACGACGGCGTAAAGAAGAACTACGAAATCTTCGCCGACGTCTTGGCGAAGATATGAGGGAGTGGCGAAGTGATTGATAACATGCTGAACAACGAATGATTACTTTTGCCGATTACAGCTTGATGAGTATGCCCTTGAATCGTCGAGAAGCGGTGTTCAGCCGAGGTTTCAATCAGCAGAAACGATTAACAAAAACGGAATTTTGCTGATTCATCCGCTAATTATCTGCTAATTACGGAGGGCCATCATGTATCAGAAACTATCAAACTAAGGCTTGCAGAGCGGTTTGCCGCGCATTCTTAGAATCAGATAAAGGTGTTGCTGAGAGAATTGAAACAAAGCGGCCAGGTTTTCATTGTCGGCAAAACCTCGTCAGCAAAGTAGTTTGCAAAATAACTTGGAACTAAAGTTAGAACCATCTTAGGACTAACTTGCAACCAACTTGAAACTAACTTGCAACCAACTTGCAGCCCCAAAATCAATTTCAAAATAAACGGAGGCACATCATGCTGTCAGAAACGATCAAATCAAGGCTCGCGGAGCGGTTCGCCGCGCCGCTGACTGACTTTTCTAAACGCCGAATCGTCTTCTGGCACGACGAGGATGGCGAATTCGCAGATGAAATTGACGAGCTTGATCTACCCGGAGTGAGCATTGTCAAACTTACAGGCAGCAACAACTTCGCAGTCAAGAAACTGCTGTCAATGGATGACCTGACTGGCGACTACCTTGTCTACGACCCGCTGGCCTATGAAAAGGACGGACGGGACGACTGGCTGTTAGACATCAAACTTTACAGCGAAGAATTTCGTGCCGATCTTGTGTCGCTGCAAATGGAGGAGCTACTCATCGAGCCGTCATCGGCGATGCGGAAGACGATGAAGCTGTATGCCAAGTTTCTTGACAACAAAGACCGCAAGGCAAAGTTGCGCCGTATTGGCCGAACATACCAAACTCCGCTCCAGCTGCACATAGACATTATGGCCGTACTTTGCGGAATAAACGGCGGTTCAGCACAGGATGTGATTATCGCCGTGTTAGCAGCGGGCTTGGAGAAAGAAGATAACACCGCGCTGACGGCGATTGAGAAATTCGGAAACATCGATGCATTCTGGTCGCTGATTCAGAAATACACAGGCTATGTAAACGCGGAGGATCGTCCGCTCTCCGACCTTGCCGCACATATTCTCATTACTGCCCTTTCACAGACAATGCCCGTTTCCGCTCTGCGCGGCTTGGAACGGTTCATTTCTGATTCCAACAAGGCATACTGTTATCAGCTTATCCACGAGTGGCAGCGAGGCGACGGCAGCGGTGATTTGGAAGAGCTTTGCCGCTCTGTAGAGCGAAAGCTACGCCTCGCCGACCGCTTTGACAAGATAGAGATCAGCATCCTCATAAAGAGCGACACGTTTCCTGCGATTAACGAGAGCATTCTCAAACGGTTCTTTGCCGAGATTGGCGAGAACGTCATCAAGGTGGAAGATATCACCAACGTAGTAGAGAACCGCCGCACTGCCGCCTGGTATGCCCTGACAGAGGACTACCTCGAAAGCCTGTATTACATCGCAAAGATGCAGCAGTTTTATCTGGCACATATTGACGGCTTCCATATCGTCGAACCTGCGAAGGTCTGGAAACTTTACACGACCAATGCTTATGAGATGGACAGCCATTACCGGCATTTCCATTTCAACTTTGGCAATACATTGAAAAGCCCAAACGCCCTCTTGGAGGACGCTTTGAAAAAGTGTTCCGATGTGGTCGAAGGCTTATACCGTGAGTGGTTTTTGAAGCAACTTACCCTGACTTGGACAAAAGCCATCGCGAGCGATTTGAATTTGCTCGGCTATGTTTCAGAGATAAGTGAACAGCGGAGATTCTACAGCCGCTATGTTTCCCCGAACGTAAGCAAAGGCAACCGCGTGTTTGTGGTGATTTCCGATGCCTTGCGCTATGAAATCGCCGCCGAGCTCTCCGAAACCCTCAGCCACGCCACCAAAGGCAAGGTGACTCTTGAAGCGGTGCAAGCGGTATTCCCCAGCATCACGAAATTCGGGATGGCAGCACTCCTGCCTGGCAAAGAGGTATCAGTCAACGAGAAGCTAGAGGTATTTGTGGATGGCAATCCGACAGCTACCACGCCGCATCGAAGCACGCTACTGAATATAGCCAACCCTGAGAGCGTAGCTGTGACCTATCAGGAACTACTCCAGATGAAGAAACAAGAACGCCGTGACTTGGTGGCGGGCAAAGAAGTCGTCTATGTTTATCACAACACGATAGACGCTACCGGCGATAAAGCTCCCACCGAAACAAAGGTTTTCGAGGCTTGCAGCGATGCAATCGAGGAATTGACCGCCATCGTGAAGATTATCGTCAATGATCTAAGTGGTATTAACATCTTCATCACCGCTGACCATGGTTTCCTATATACCTACAAACCGCTGGAGGAAAGTCAGAAAATCAGCCGCCAGACCTTTAATGGCGATATATTGGAACTCGGTCGACGTTACGCCCTCGTGTCTCCCGAAACAACCGCCGATTACCTTCTGCCCGTCAGGATGGATCGTACGATTGGTGGCGAGCCGATGAAAGGCTACGCGCCGCAGGATACCGTCCGCATCAAGGTACAGGGCGGAGGCGAGAACTATGTTCACGGCGGTATCAGCCTACAGGAAATGGTCGTGCCTGTCATCGTTTACAAGGGTATGCGGACGGGCTATAAGAAGTATGTAGAAGTCCAGAATCCGGGGCTGTCACTCATCAGCGAAAGTCGCAAGGTTTCTAACCTGATGTTCTCACTCGACTTTTTGCAAAAACAACCCGTGAGCGATAAGGTTCAGCCGTGCAATTACGGTCTGCACTTTACCAACGACGAAGGCGTTGCAGTCAGCGACTTCCAGATGATAATCGCCGACAGAACGAACAACAACGCTTCAGATCGTGTGTTCCGTGTGAGGTTCACACTGAAACAGATGCAGTACCACCGCAATAAAGTCTACCGCCTTGTCATTGCTAACGACACCGATGCACCTGAAGAAATCGAATTCCACATTGACATAGCGTTTGCCGATAATTTCGGCTTTGACCTGTAACTCACAAGGGGGATTCCGCGATGGACTTTGTATCAACCCAATACACGCCGGAGACGGATGACGCAAATGAAGTTATTTATCGGAAATTGCGTGAGTATTTCGATGGCAGGATTGTCCGCAAAGGCCTGACCAAGGCTATTAAGGAAGGCGCAAATGTGCCTGTCTACGTCTTGGAGTTTTTGCTTGGACAGTATTGCTCGTCCGACGACCCGCAAATTATCGAGAGTGGCGTTGCGAACGTTAAGAGAATACTCTCAGAGAACTTTGTGCGCCCTGACGAAGCACAGAAAGTGCTGTCCGGCTTACGTGAACGCGGTAGTTATACAGTTATTGATCGCCTCACGGTGAGCTTGAACATAAAACAAGACCGCTATGAAGCCGACTTCTCAAACCTCGGCATCCGTTGTATTCCCATATCCTCAAACTATGTATCTAAGTATGACCGCCTGCTCTGCGGTGGTATCTGGTGCATTGTCGGACTTGAATACGAGTACATCGAGGAAGACAAGAAATCTACGCCCATCCGTATTGTGAAGCTTACGCCGATTCAGATGCCACACATTGACATGGACGAAATTAAAAACGGTCGCCGTGCCTTTACAAAGGACGAGTGGATAACTGTTCTGCTGCGTTCCACAGGAATGGAAGCCGACCGCTTTACCAATCGCGAGAAGTGGCTACAACTCGCCCGTATGCTTCCACTAATTGAAAACAACTTCAACCTCTGCGAACTGGGACCCCGCAGCACGGGCAAATCGCACCTTTATAAGGAAATTTCGCCGAATTCTATTCTTGTTTCCGGAGGACAGACCACGGTCGCTAACCTCTTCTACAATATGTCGAGCAAGCAAGTCGGTCTTGTGGGACTTTGGGACTGCGTAGCTTTTGATGAGGTAGCGGGTATCACTTTCAAGGACAAAGATGGTGTTCAGATAATGAAAGACTATATGGCTTCCGGATCCTTTGCCAGAGGCAAGGAGGAAAAGGCGGCTTATGCTTCAATGGCTTTCGTGGGCAACATTAACCAGAGTGTGGACGTGCTGTTGAAAACCTCGCACCTTTTTGATCCGTTCCCTGAAGCAATGGCGTATGACACAGCGTTTCTCGACCGTATGCATTGCTATATCCCCGGCTGGGAGATACCAAAATACCGTCCCGAATCGTTCACAAACGACTACGGATTTATCACGGACTACCTTGCCGAGTTTATGCGAGAGATGCGGAAAGAGCCATTCGGTGATGTGAGCGACAAGTACTTCCGCTTTGGCAGCAACCTGAATCAACGCGACGTTATCGCTGTCCGCAAAATTGTGTCGGGCTTCACTAAGTTGCTCTATCCCAATGGCGAGTTCACCAAGGATGAGATTGAGGAAATCCTGACCTTCGCTCTCGAAATGCGCCGCCGGGTAAAAGAACAGCTAAAGAAAATTGGCGGTATGGAGTTCTACGATGTGAACTTCTCCTACATCGACAATGAATCTTTTGAGGAACGCTATGTTTCTGTACCAGAACAAGGCGGCGGCAAGATAATCCCCGAAGGTTTGACGAATCCCGGCAACATCTACACTGTCTCACAGGGCAAGAGTGGTATGGTAGGCGTTTACCGCCTTGAAACACAGATGCTCCCCGGCAACGGCAAGTTTGAGCGCACAGGGCTTGGCTCTGACCGTGACGCAAGGGAAGCCACAAACACCGCGTTCAACTATCTGAAAGCGAGCGGTAACCAGATAAGCGGTCAACTCAGCACAACTACAAAGGACTACATCATCAACTATCAAGACCTGAACGGTATCGGAATGACGAAGTACCTGACTTTACCATCTGTTATTGCGCTCGCGTCCTGCGCCCTTGGAAAACCCACTCTATCAAGCCTCGCAGTGCTGGGCGAAATCAGCATTAGCGGCACAATCCTTAAAGTCGAGGAACTGGCAAGCGTCCTGCAAGTCTGCCTCGATGCCGGAGCGAAAAAGGTGCTGATACCGATAACGTCCGCGGCCGAACTTGGAGCAGTTCCATCAGACCTCATCGGCGCATTCAGCCTGATATTTTACTCAACCCCACAGGAAGCCGTGTTTAAGGCTTTGGGTGTAGAATAAGTGTACTGCACTCCGTTGTCAAGACACTAATTTAAAAATGATAAGTTATGCTCCTCTCTGCATGTTTTGACAAGAGAAAATAAGCTTAGTCCCGTCTTCGAGAATGGGCCTACGCAGGGCATTGGACGCCAATGCCAGGTAGAGCATTTTAAGCAAAACCTAGTCAGATGGAAAGAGGCTGTAGTATTTCGTAACTTTCATTGTCTCCGACGGAAGCTCTCAATGGCATTCGTATTATAGATAATCTCCTGCATTTCGAGTGGGTGCCTATAGGAAGTCGCGATTTCTGCCCAATTTTGATACCGGGAACGTACAATGAGTGAAGTGGAAACTTATCTGCCAGTCATTGAATGCTTTGAAACCCGGGCCAGAAACTTTGTGTTGGAATTACAACTAAGCATTATCGATCACCAGAAAATATTACCCTTTTCCTTCCATGCAGTAAGCCCCTTGTCCTGTTTGGGCCGAATAGTGCTGGAAAGCCTAGTATATTGTCACCCATAATTAAAGTGCTTGTCAAACAATATCTAACCTATTATTGAGATGTTGAGAGGTGACTATTTTCATCGAAATCGAAATGAATATCCTACCGCATAGCTATGCCACAAGCTCATAGAGGTTGAGGTCGAACACAAAGGTTGGAACATCTAAGGGAGAACATTCCGAATACCGTTGGAATCTCCACTCGGAGGATCGAACGTCTTGCCAAATAAAGGTCATTATTTCAAAGTCCTTGCGTTAACCTTTACCAACAAAGCCGCTGCTGAAATGCGAGGTAGGGTTGAGGATATTATTCCGAATGGGCTTAGCCGTGTACGACTAACAACATTTGATCAAAAGTGCAGTTTCTTTTCAATCCATTTGGATCCAACTTAATAACATCATCCATCTGCTGAACAATCGCATCCGCCCACTCGTTTTCCTTCTCCTCAGCAAAATGAAGGGTAATCTTAATTGGTTGAGCTGTCTGTGGTGTGGAGTTTTCATCCGCCAGATTAAAATCATACTCGGAAAATTGCCCTGTGCGTCGTGAGCCAAACCCTCGCGCTATAACCAGCCTTATAGCTTCCAACACGGTTGACTTACCGACATTATTCTCCCCAATAAGAACAGTTAGTTCATCGAGCGGAAGAAGCAGAGAGCGAATTCCCCGGAAGTTCTCTATATTGATTTCTACTAATTTCACCCATATTCGCTCCTTCGACCAAATAATCGAAAACATGATAAGGTGATTGAAGAAGCTATTAGAGCTTACTTCCTCTTCAGAACCGCTAGCTACCCAAAACACTGATCAATCGAAATGTACCTAATGTCAACTTGGTGTCCATGTAGACAAAACTCACTTTCTTGGCAATAAGTGTTCTAACAAGGTTCTGTAGAGCTAAGACGTAAATTTGACAGATAATTATTAAGCTCAGATAAGCCAGTTTGACTTCTTTCAAAGTTGGAGCTAGTCACTAACACATCTGACTCTCGTACATTTTCGACGCTTTACAGCGGTTCCCTGCATTTGCTAATTTCTACATGTAAACTGTCCGAACAGTTAGGCACATAGGAGGACAATTTCGCCCTCCCTAAGTGCCATTATGCCTTTGAATAAAATGCAAAAGGGATTACAGTAAGCAGGAATATTTGATTATACAGAAAATGCTTACAGATAAATAAAACTTGGGGGGAGACTTCTTGTCTGATAAAATTATCTACGCTTTTCTGGATGAGTCTGGAAACACCGGTCTTGGCTTTGAGAACGACGGGGTTTCAACCCATTTTATAGTTACTGCCATATTAGTTGAGCAGAACGCTTTGGAGATTCTTGACGAAAAGATAGAGGTCATTCGAAAGAACCATTTCCAAATTGGAGAGATGAAATCGTCGAAAGTTGGCCGCAATGATGTCCGTCGAATACAAATTCTTCAGGATTTAAAAGAACTGAATTTTCGCGTTTTCGCTGTGGCAGTTGACAAAAGGCAAATTTGGTCACAAGGACTTGCTATTAAGGCATCTTTCCTCAAGTATATGTACGGTCTTGTTCATAGGAGACTTTTCAGCTTGTTTCCAGAGCTAATTATGTTCTCTGACGAGCACGGAAGCAAGGAATTTATGGACGGATTTCGGGAGTATGTCCTCAACCGTCATGTTCCAAACCTCTTTGGGTCCTATGAATTCTATTTTGCTAAAAGCCATAACAATCGCATAATCCAGTTGGCAGACTTCATTTGCGGGACAATTGCCTTAGGATTCGATGAAAAACGAAAATCGCCTAAGTACAGAGACTTCATGAAACTTCTCAAGGGCAAAGTGCTTGATATTGAAGTGTGGCCAAAAACCTTTAGCACTTATTTGTTAAATATTGACGATATAGGCCTATCTAAACTTGATTCAATCATTGCCGAAACAGCGATAAACCTTGCTGTTCGATTCCTAGAGGAAAGTGAACGACAGAGAAGAAGCGATCCGGAAACGCAGGAACAGGCAGCTCTTATGAGCTTGCTTCTATATAATCTCAGCCATGTAGATGCCTATACGTATGTTTCAACAAGGGAAATCCTTGATAACTTGAAAGCTCGATTTGGAAAATGTCGTGACAGGAGAACGCTCAGGCAGGAAATAGTCGCACGTTTACGAGATAAAGGTCTCATCATTGCGAGCAGTAGAACAGGATACAAAATTCCGGTCTGCGAAAGGGATATTTACTCATTTGTAAATCACGGGAGTACAATTATAATGCCAATGCTTCAAAGACTACAAACATGCAGGAGACAGTTATATATTTCAACTCGAGGAGAGCTTGACATCCTTGAGAAAGACGAATTTTCAAATTTGAAAGAAATACTTGGAGAGCCTCCTTTTGACTACTGAAGGAAAACAGTTGGATTTTAAATCCCCATTCCGGTCAATGCTCAAAGTGAGTCTCCATTGCTCATCTAGGCGAAGAGCGCGCTTTCTACGAATATATTAATCGCCACTATTTATCCCATGTCTGCCGTCAAGTTTGGCCAAACCTTGAGAATAATTAGGGCTTCCTGAAAATCTCACGGCTATGGAAGCTTTATTATGGCCGCATAATAGCCGTTTGAACTATAAAAGCAACGTTCGTTTCGAAAAAACAGCAAAAAAAGCCGGAGTCTATGTTCCAGGTTCTTTACCAGGAACGAAAGGGCTATCTCGCATTCTCTGGTTTCTTTCAACTTGAACATAATCCAGCCTAGGCTATAGCGACGCTTGCCTTCCCCGAGCTCGTCCTACTCCGTCAGCCAATGATACAAGCAGTAGTTAAATCATGTACGAACTTATGTACCTATACTCCTAATCTATATCAAGGATTATTTGGATTCAGAGGACCCTTTTTCCTGCCTATCATTATAATCGATGCTGTTTATGTTCAGTTTCAACACATATTGGTCATAGCATACCAGACGGAACCGTCTTACTCGGTCGGGAACGGATGTTTGTATGGATCACATTGAGTAAATAGCTTTTGTAGGGTATTCCCTTCAAATGTAGAATTGTTCAAATTGTTAAGGGATGTCTTCTGGTACGTCTTTTGGAGGGATTGTCTTGACTAACACTTCTAATTCGGAACTTCTGGTACGTGTGCCGATATACCATCCCCAAAGTGGCTTAAGGCATTGGTTGAAGGCCGTGGAAGGGTTCTCTTGGGCAGAACTGCATCAGCTTTACTCCAATCTAAACGCCCTGATGGGCACTCCCAAAAATCAAGTAGACTGGACTGATCCTGATTCATGGATCGGTGAAAGATTAAGCGGCAAATCAGAGGAAATTGCCCGTTCCATCTGGCAAGAGTCCCAAGGCACAGTCAATCCACGGCACTCTCACGGCTGTCTATGGCTGTCCAAGCGCTATGGGTTGCTGCAAGAAGGAGACACTGTAGTCATTTCCGATTGTGGACATGATTTTATTTCCCAACCGCTTGGTAAGACTGTGCGTTGGGTTGACGAACAAGAAGGCCTGCTTTATCTTTTGGGTATCGTGGCTGAGCGCGGACAAGGGCAAAGTAGTGATTTTCTACCAGCTTGGTCTGATTTCTTAAGACGATGTTCCAAATGGTCTAAGAGTAAGACCATTGCTGATACATTACGGAGACGCCTATCTGATCTCGCAGATCGGGAGTTGCTATGCCGTTCAGGAAACACATATTCCATTTCAGAAAAGGGACTTTCTTACTTAAGTATTGCGGGCCCAGAGCCTAATGCCATTGACGAGTTACGAAAACTTATTGAAAACCAAAAACAGAAAACTATTCACCAACTAAGCGATTACATTGCGTCCATGAATCCGATCGCCTTTGAGGGTGTTATTCAGTGGCTTCTCGAGAAAATGGGGTACCAGAATGTTGAACGTACACCCCCTTCCGGTGATGGTGGAGTTGATGTTGTGGCCGAAATCGAATTAGGCATTACATCGGTTCGTGAGGTTGTCCAGGTAAAACGCAAAAAGGCAAACATCCAGAGAAAAGACCTCGATGCCTTACGAGGTTGTCTCCACCGTTTTAAGGCTGTTCGAGGGACGCTCATCACGACGGGGGATTTTGCCAAAGGTACCCGCGAGGCTTCGTTTGAACCAGGCGCAGCCCCTATTACTCTGATCAACGGTGACAAACTGGTGGAATTGCTGATTCAGCATCGTATTGGAGTCCGTTCGCGGCCAGTTGAAATACTGGAATTTGATCAAAGTAGTCTTGAGGAGCAAATCGACGAGGACGATGATTCTTCTGAGGAGAGTATGTCATAAGTCCCCATTTCCGTCAAATAGCGGTCAAGCATAAAAATCAAAGGCCCCTTTCCAGGGGCTTTTTTGTCATGATAGATTTGAGAAAGAAACACCTTAGCCGTAATCCCTCCCAGGGTAATTCTCAATTTGAGTTCAGCCCAAACGCTTTTGTCCCGAGTCGCTCTTTCCACTTAACCTCACATTTAATGATTTCTTCTTTAGTAATGTTCTTTGACAACGTTTGTAGAATTGCAAATCGGAAATTCCTTTCATATTTCGGATCTTTATCGATCAGATCTATCAATTGCTTGTTACCGCCATGTCCAGAATCTGCATATTGACGCCATCTACCCCAGATCCCTTCCTGACCATATGCCGAACCAACATATTGTGAACCGGTTTTTGCATCAAAGATTAAGTAAACCCCAGCTACTTCTGAAAGGCCGTATTTCCAAGCCTTGTTTGCATCGGGATAGTCAACTATTTCAGCGAGTTCATCAAAAGTAATAGTAAAATCTAGATACCCGGGGAAATCTCGCACATACCCTTTAGGAAGAACCTGGACTACCTCTTTTTCGGACAGCCATTGATGCCATGCAAGTGCGGAACTGCCCCAATCTATAATAACCCTGTCAACTAAATCTTCAAACCCCGGCACTAACTCAAGATCATAATGGAATTTATCCATATCCATTTCCAGCATTTCGGGGTAGGGGAAGTCGGCTGGAAGCGGAAAATCTTTCGAAGGACTTTGCTGAACAACTCGATACACCGCAAAAAACCTCGCCTGGGAATTTTCCAGTCCAAGAAAGCAGACAATATAATTGCAGGATTCAAATATTGCTTTAGCTTGGTAGCTCTGGTAAGTCTCGATGTGACCGGCATGATACAATTCATGGACATCAAATCGCTTATCCTGATGTCGAACAAGTTTAATTTTCGCATTTGTGTCGAGACCTCTTAGTTTTAAAAGCTCCACGATGTGCATAACAATACAGTCCTTTCATGTTTGCTCGTCCCCGATGCTCCAGTCTGTCAGCAACTGAGAAGCATCAGTAGTTGTATAAAGCCCTTTTTCGACGTAGACGATGGACCCAATAAAATGGGCCGGAATCGCATCATTCTGAGCGACCTTGCAGATGTCTTCCCAAAGTTGCCTGCATTGTGGAATGCTCCAACTGTACTTGCGCTGATAGATAGGGATAATAAATCGCTTGGTACCTTACAGGAATTTATTGACTGAGGACTCGACAGCCTTCAAAAAGCATGCATCCTTTAGGTGCAATTGCATAAGTGATAGGCGTCCAGTGCGCAGATTTAATCGAAAATGAATATTATGAATTTCTTCGATTTGCGAAGATTTCCCTGCTACCAAAGCTATTGTGCATTTCATTACTGCGCGGCAACGCTTGCCAATTTTCTCGCATAAAATAGCAAAATCCTTCTAATTATAAACGCCCTCGCGGGCGCTTATAACTATTCCTCCAGGAATCTTATTTACAGACCCCCGTGGGTTCGGCACCTACCATTATGTTGCTCTTTGCAGTCTTTCCTGCCAAACCTTCTGACCGCGTGTGAAATTGTTCAAAACCTTCTCTCCTATTGGCGAATCGAAACACCTTCCCAAGTTCCCACCCTCGCCATTCAAATGCTCTGGCGTAGTGTGATTCGCTGCCAATGTCCACTCCGATAACAAGTGTGTTTGTGTTGTGACTTGATTTAGTTGGATTACTCCCACTTGGTTTCATCCTCTCAAATCTAACGTGAGGTTGTCTTTTTTTCAACTCTCGGTTTTAACTATTGCAGGAATGCTCCTAATTTGTATACTACATAAACCTTAAGCAAAAAACAGCTTCTGATTATGCTTATTGGTTGATTGAAAATAATTTACATGGTATGGCTAAAAACACATCATTATTAACCTCAAAGCCATGTTTTTCGTAGTAACTTGCCATTTTTTCTGTTGTTTGAACTAACCATTCCGAGTTTGGGAAATGCTCAATGCAGCGCCTTACTAATTCTTTGCCTATGCCTTTGTTTTGAAACTCTGGTGAAACAAGCAAGTCATAAATTACAGACCTAAACATTTTATCACTCAATACCCGCACTGCCCCAATCAAGCATTCATTTTCCCATGCCGAGATTACAAGAGTGGAATTAACAAACGGAATATTGTAATTTTTCACCATATCCGGAGTCTCCGAACCATCTGACCAACCCACAGATAAAAATAACCTATGTAGTTGCTCAGAAGGCAAATCTTTTCTCGTATCATTATAAATAATGCCCATGCTTTTTTATCCTTCCATAGAGCCTTTCCCACCGCCCTTTATGGGCTTGCGCTCAAAATGTTCCGTATAAATCTCTCGCAGCAGATACAGGAACGACATTGTTGAACCTCTTCGCCTGTATTACAAATTTGCCTCCTCGAATGGGATCGAGATCAAAAGTCACAGCGTCTACTCCACCATCACGGCTATACCATATTCCCTTGCACATGTGACTCAAATATGGAACCTGGCTTAGGTTTCCTTACAGAACATCTAGTTCAACGGAGGTCTTACATCCCGCCTCGCACACATTCAAAGAAAACCACCACCCCGCTCTTTCCAAATTCCAACGAAACGCCCTTTCCCGGATCGTTGATGATGTCGAATTCGGCACCGTGGATTTTGAAGTGACCCGGTTCTGGCTGATCGAAC
>ENA-UOOH01001810-UOOH01001810.1-fermentation-metagenome-genome-assembly--contig:-NODE-1810-length-19929-cov-5.020580_pt1 | contig 19929 bp, 17 predicted proteins | sample MGYA00245778_ERZ724025 | MGnify/ENA primary metagenome ERZ724025 (study PRJEB28704, sample SAMN03018313) | fermentation metagenome | biome: anthropogenic terrestrial biome; feature: soil; material... | reverse complement strand
GCAGCAGCACGCGCACGCGTGCTGCGAACCTCCGACCCTCGCCCTTGGGCCTGAAACGTCGTGCCGCAAGATGGCGCTCCCAGGGTGAGGAACCTCTGGCCTCCGGCCTCGCCAGTAACCCGCATCAAAACGGTGCTGCTATTACGACTCAAATACCTCGCACTTTCCACAGCCTACAATCATCAACCTCCCCTCATCAGCAGGCTCAACGTCCTCAAGCACATTGCCTCTGCTCCACCCACAACGGACCTCCGACCTCGCACGGGGTCCCCAGGCCCCGTGCAGCAGCACGCCCAGGCGTGGTGCTGCGCCCCTCCGACCCTCGCCCTTGGGCCTGAAGCCCAAGGGCCGCGGCATGCGCAGTCATGCCGCGTAACAGCCTGCCCTACCGGACTACGCGATAGAACTGGACGGCTGCTGTCGGCTCTACCTGCATGGGGCTTGTGGCGCCGATCAGTTCGGTCCAGGGGCCGTTTGCACTGACGGCTTGTTCCAGGCGGCCGGCGCCGTCCCAGGTCACTACCACCTTGCCGCCGGAGAAGGCGATCGATACCTCCGGCGCCTCGACGACCGGGACGATTTCGATGCCGGCGGCGGTCGGACCGCCCATCGCGGCCAGGATCTCAGGTGCGAGCGCGTCATTGATGATGAACATCGAGGAGACGAGCACCTCGTGCGTGTAGAGTCCGCTCGGCTCGTTGAAGAACACCAGATCCGGGCCTTCATGCTGGCCGGTGTAGAGTGAGAACCCGCCGTCCAGGAGGGAGCCGCCGGTGCGCTGGTAAACGAGCACGCCATCGACGTAGTAGCGGACCAAGCCGAGGCCGAGATCGGCGACAAAGGCGACCCGCTGCCACTGATCGGGCTGGATCGTGCCGGCGTCGGTATAGCCGAGCTCCGCGATACCGATGGCGCCGGCGTCGTCGACATACCAGTCGGCATCGTTTTCGTTGGCGGGGTTCGTGTTGAAGATGGGCATCCAATTGAGCGGCCCCGGAATCAGCATGTCAAAGATGAGGGTGTACTGGTTGAGATACTCCCCGCCACTGTCTCCGGTGGAATCGGTGAAGAAGCCGTGCAGCCCGTTGGTGGCGTTGGTAAACGCAGGAATCCTGATGAAATCGGCCGGCTGCCCACCGATGTTCGGTACGCCGCCGCCGGTCGTCTCGAACGCGACGAGACCCGAGGTCTCTCCATCGGCGTAATCGAGTACGCAGGTGCCTTCGATGGGAGTCAGATCGCCTAGAGCGAAGTCCCACCTGCCGAAGACGGTTTGAACCGCCGGCAGGACGGTCAGGGTTGCGGGGTTACTGAGCGTGGTTCCCACGGCGTTCGTCACCGCAACGGTGTACACGCCCGCCTCCGCATCGGTGACGGCGTTCACAATGACGCCCGGTCCTACAATCCCATCGAGCGGAGTGCCGTTGAACATCCACTGGTAGGTGACCGGCCCCTCGCTCTGTACGACGACAGAAAACTCCGCGGAGTCTCCGATGTGCCGGGTCTGCGAGGTGGGCTGGGTGAGGATGACCGGCGGGACTCCTTCAGAAAGCGAGTAGATCCCGAAGTTGTCGATCCCCCAGTACCAGCTATCGGTACCGGTCAGGACGAAGCGGAATTGGACAGCCCCCTGCTGGTCGGCATCGGCCAGGCGAAAGACCTCGACCCGCTTGGACCCGGCCGGATCGTTATCGATCCGCCCGCTGAGGTATGGCGCAAGCGCTTCAGTGATGGGAGCGCCGATGAAATCGCCGTGTGCCGGCCCGAGTACGGGATCGGTTGTGACGACCTGATCGTCATTGGGTGCGGTCAGGACCGCAACCACGTCGGGTCCCGCAGCGACCTCCTCCTGGTCGACCATATACAGGATCGGCAGCCAGGTGGCGCCGCCATCGGTCGTGTACTCGAGGGCACCGAGGTTGTCTTGGTTCTGCTCGTAGAGGCTGTGAAAGGCGAGATAGACATCGTCCGCGCTGCTCAGGTCGTACACCGGTGAGGTGATGTAGATCACTACGTCGCCGTTGCGGTAGCCGGTGTTGCCGAAGAGCATCTGGCCGGAGGCGAGATTGTCCACGACCTCGCCGTTGACGACATTGGCGGGGTTCGGGGTCAGGACCCGCTGGTAGTCATCGGTCGGGTCACCGCCGTCGTAAGTGATCATCGACTCCGTGAACCGGGTGGAGTCGATCACGGTCCAATCCGCGAAGACGGCGGATCCGAGATCCTGCGGATCGGTGTTGCCCGGGTCCCAGCCCGCGGGATCGCTGAGGTTCCACGCGGTCCAGCCGGCGGGCAGGTCTGTTTCGGCGACGCTCTCGAAATCCTCAAAATAGAGCGGCTCCGGCAAAACGATATCGGTGTAGTTCACGACGGTGAAGACGTGGGTCAGCTCGGTGAGCGTGCTCTGGTTATCGGCGTAAGACAACCGGAGCGAATGCTGAGAGCCAGGTGGCAGGAGGGTGTCCGACTGGAAGGTGACGGTCGTGGTGGTCCCGGATTTGACGACGTCGACGGTCACGGGGTTGTCGTCAAGGAAGAGCTCGACCGAGCCGACATCCACGAGGGCGCCCAGGTCTTCGATGGTGATGGTGGTCCGGGCATCCGGCCAGTAATTGAGCTGGCCGTCCTGCGGGGTGAACGAAGTGACCACGGTCTGGGCGGGCGGGTTGGTTGGGATCCCGTCGGCCTGGGGCCCGCCAAGCGCGGCGATCTCCAGGTCGGTCATGCATAGGTCGCGCGCCTGGATGCTGGCGACATAGCCGGGAGCGCTGTAAGGGCCGTCGAAGTAGCCGTCGGTAAAGAGCAACACGGCGTCGTCCGGTTCGAGATCGGTTCCGTTCAGGCCGAAACGACTGTCAAATTCGCCGGTATTGGTGCCGACTTTGACGCCGTTGATGTATTTCGTGATCTGGTCTGAGTCACGGGTCAGGTCGACGGCGATGGCGAGGCGGACCCATGTGTCGGCGGGGACATTGCCGTGATAGGCGTTACTGATCCCCAAACCGTTGGACTCGTTCAGGTAGAATTCCGCGTCATCATCCTGGAAATTGAAGGTATCGGTCTGAATCAACGCCCGCCAGACACCGGTGGAGGCGGCGGGGAACAGGACGTCCATGATGATGGTCCATTGATTGACGTACCATCCGCCGCCGTTGGGGGCGATCCCGTGATGGAGTAAGTACCCCATCCATTGATCGGTCTGTGGAAACCCCATGACCGCTGCCGGCTCCCCATTGATATCGGGGATGCCGAGGTCACTGGTCAGGCCGAAAACGGTCGCGGCCTCGGTGTCGCCGCCGGGGCCGTCGAGGTATTCAATCGGGTCGCCGACCGCACCGGCCAATGGATTGGCGGGCTGATCAAAATTCCACAGGCCGGTGACGGCCGCGGAAAGTGGCCCCACAAGGAGAAGCAGACTGAAAAGAGTGGGTGTAAAGCAGTGTCTCCGTGTCATCGCGGGGTTCCCCCATACTTCGTTACAAGAGCAGACTCAAGTCCCCATCGCGACAGGCCGACGGCCTGTGGAATCGGGTGGGATCTCCAACCTCAACCGACTGTATCGATCGACTTTAGCATGGATCAAGGGGTGCAGACCAAGGGATATTCTCCATTCGGCCCTTTCGTGTTCCAATCGGAGACGATGCGCTCGGCCTCGGGACTCACCATGGTGTGCCACTGTTTTCCGGACGGCGTTTTGACAAAGGTGTGCGCCTTGCTTTGGGCGCGGGAGATCCCCCCCGCCGCTTCGGCGGGGGCACCGGCTTTGCGCGCCTCGAACTGGGCCTTCATTTCGGGGCTGTATTTTTCGAGATAGACGATCTCGAGATCGTCCTTTTTTCGGGAGCCGGTTCGGCTGATCACGACTGCGCGAACGGCGTCCTGTTCCTGGTCGTCAATGCCCTGAATAGGCGGCACGGCCGACTGTGGCGCGGCGAAGAGCTCCTCTGCGCTCTGGTCGTAGAAATAGATCATCGGCTCGGCGGGTCCGCGCGCATGCCATTGCCGGAAGAAGAGTCCCCCAGCCGCGAACAAGAGGAGTACCGCGATTAGAAGCTGGGTCTTTTGATTTTGGATCATCTTACCTACCAACGTCCTGGGGTGATTTACGATCAATGGGGATCGCGCTTGGCGGACCACCAGCAGACGTCCGGATTGCAGGGGATGGTGCTGGGATCGAGCATGGTGACGGAGCCGTCGCTGAATGCGTAGTTGGAGCCGCGCCCGTGGCGCAGTGCGCCCGGGTCGTTCTGGGCGACGCGGTTGAATCCTGGACCGTTGGTATTGCCCAGCTCCTTCCAGATCCACCAGCGATCGTCGGGCCAGCCGCCCCAATCGCTGTGGCCGTCACCGAACAGGATCATTTCGTTGGCTGCCTCGACCATGGACCAACGGCAGAGGTTGTTCTCGTAGCCGGCGGGCCGACCGAAAGGCGGCTGCGCGCCACCGGCGTTCCAGTGGGCGTTGACGGCGCCGATGCCGCTCGAGATCTGGATCTCGCCCGGCATGAACCGCCCTGCGATCCCCGGTTTGCCCTCGGCGTAGATATCCTCTTTCTCCGAGGGGCAGTCGTAGACCTTCAGGCTCTCGCCGACATAGGTAAAGAGGTAGGGCCGCCAGCTGGTCTCAATGCGCGGGTAGACCAACCGCTCCTGCATCGGTGGGAGCCAATCGTCGAAATCCTGCGAGTACAGGTTCACGGCTAAGGCGAGCTGGCGCATGTTATTGGCGCAACTGATCTGCCTGGCCTTTTCCCGGGCGGAGCCGAGGGCAGGGAGCAGCATGGCGGCGAGGATCGCGATAATGGCGATCACGACCAGCAGCTCGATCAGCGTAAAGCCTTTGAGCCGCGTGCGCCCCTCAGGCGCCGCGTGAGGCGTCCTCAGCATTCTCACGATCGATTGCATCGCATTCCTCAACGTTCGCTTCCTTGGAGAACTCCCCATTGTCTTCCGCCTGGGGTGATCATCATCCGTGCAGCCCGCTCGGAGAGCGAACGGCACCGCGGGGTGTCAGGACATCAATTCTTCGAGCTCGTCGGCCGAAGGCACGCGCCCGGTCACCACCACCTTGCCGTCGATCGAGAGCGCAGGGGTGTACATCACGCCTGCATCAATGATCTCCCGCATGTCGGTGATCTTCTCGATGTCGGTGGGTTGTCCGAGTTCGGCAAGCCTCTGCTTGACGACTTCTTCCATCTTCCGGCACTTCGGACAGTCCGTTCCATAGATCAGAATCTTCATAGCGTTTGCCTTGGCAAAGGAATCCGTTTCAGCCTCGTTGACTCGTTCAAAGCCTTCAGTCCGACCGATCATCGATGGTCGTCAATTACCATAACCTTGCCGGAAGAGAATGGAAAACTCAATACGGAAGGGGGGGAAGAAGGGAGGCTGTGGTGGGCGAGGGTGGGGATGTGGACGTTTTGTAGCTGAATTTCCCGGGCCGAGCGACGTTTTCCATCGATTCCGACACCGACCCCGATTCCCTCGATTCCCTCGATTCCCTCGATTCCCTCGATTAACTCGATTAACTCGATTAACTCGATTAACTCGATTAACTCGATTAACTCGATTTCGATTTCGATTTCGATTTCGATTTCGATTGAGGTTTCGATTGAGGTTTCGGGTTGGGTTTCGGGTTGGGTTTTACCGGAGAGCGTGGCGTGGCCGGATGGGGAGGACTCCCGCAGAGATCGCAAAGGGCCGAAGGGTTCTTCCCCTGCCCCGCACTTCGGGGTATGTTGGTTGAGAGACGAGCGATGACGCAGCGACCGATTGGCTAGGAGATCTATTGTGGACGAACAGACAAAAATGAGGTGCGCCGCACGGGCACAGGTGTTGAAGGCGATGGCACACGCATCGCGCCTCATCATCCTGGAGGAACTCTCCGGCGGTGAGCGTTGTGTCTGCGAACTACGGGACATTGTCGATGCCGATACATCCACGGTATCGAAACATCTCAGCATCCTGAAAAACGCCGGTCTCATCGAGGACGACAAACGCGGGACCAAGGTGTTCTATCGATTGTCCGTCCCCTGCATCCTGCGCTTCTTCGACTGTGTCGAATCGGTGATCCATCAGCGTGCCAGCAAGGACATGGCCGCGATCACCCTGGCTGACTCGATGGTCAACCGGGGCTAGGCTGACCCCGTCGGAAAAGGCCCTCAAGCCGGAGGGGGAGGACTCGCGCAGAGGCGCGCAGAGGCGCAGAGGGGGAGGTCTCCCGCAGAGGGCGCAGAGGGAATGGGATCACGAGTGGGTGGGAGAGGGAGAGCGAGTAGGAGTAGGAGGGTGCTGAATCGGAATACCTTTTAATATCCCAAAAAGGTAGGGATCAGGGCATGAACCCCACCCACCCCATGGCCGGGTCGAAAACGCCACCGCGACCTCCGCGGGAGGCTCTCCGGATCCGGGCTCTGGCCTAGGCACCGGTAAGGGCCTGCGCGACGAGCAACGCCATCACGATCAAGGCGTAGAGGTTGATCTTGAGAAAGGCCTTGAGCTGCCAACGCTCGCTGCCTTCGGGATGCAGGATTTCGACGGCGGCGACTACCAGCCAGATGGTTGCCGCCAGGAAGGCCAGGTTCCACGGGAACGGCACGGGCCCGGTCATGGCCAGGAGCAGGCCGGCTGCCGCCGTGGCGAGGATCCACGTGAAGGTGATGCGGCCGAGTTGAATCGTCGAAAAGAGCTGGGTGACCGATGGCAGCCCCGCCTCCTCGTAATCCTTGCCGTACATCAGCAGCAGCAGCCAGAAGTGTGGGATCTGCCAGAGGAACAGGAAGAAGGCCAACGGCAGGATCGAGTGATCGGTCACCACCCCGCCCGCAGCGGTCCAGCCGATGACCGGTGGGATCGCACCGACCAGGGCACCCGGTACCACGGCGAAGGCGGACAACCGTTTCAGGTAGGTGTACACGCCGTTGTACCAGATGACCGAGAGCAGGGTCAGCAGAAGGACCTGTGGGGTGTGGGTATCGCCGAGGGCAAGCAGATTGAAGCCCGCGGCGAGAAGTGCCAGCGCGACGAACAAGGCCCACCAGCGATCGATGCGTCCCGACGGAATCGGCCGGGTCCGGGTCCGCCGCATCCGCCCGTCATACGGCGCATCCTGCACATGATTCAGTGCCGAGGAACCGCAGGCCGCAAGGAACACCCCCACCATCGGCAGCAGCATCGACCACGACCAGGCCTCCTTGAACAAGAGGTAGCCGGTGGCGACCGAGACCATGACCAGCACCGAAATCCGTACCTTGGCCAAATCGAGTATAATCCGAACCCACTTCATAACAGTTCCTTCGCGTCCTCGCGTTATTCCTCGCCTCCTTCCTCTCCTTCCAATCTCGCGCCTTCGGTGCCTCCTTCCGCACCTACTTCCGCCCCTCCTTCCCCACCTTGCTCCACGGTCAGGATCTGCATGGCACGCTCGATCGGCAGACGGCGCTTCACCGGGGTCTGCTTGGTCAGCTCATACCGCTCGTCCAGCTCGGCGAGCGCCTCGGGCGTGTCGACGACCAGGTCATCGCCGCGGTGGTAGCTGCGGACCTTATGGACCAGTGCCATGCGGTCCCATTTGGAGAGCTGACTGAACGAGCGCATCTGTCCGCCGGGAATACCCTCGGTCAAGGTCTGGTAGATACCGGAGATGGAGTTCCCGTTGGTCCAGTCGTCGTTGGTGGTGAAGTTGCGCGCGCCTTCGACCAGTCCACCCATACCGTTTTCACCGTGGCAGGTCGCGCAGTAGGTGGCATAGAGCTGATCGGCGTCGCGCGCGAGGATCGCCTCGGACTCCGGATCAATCGCGGTTGTCATATCGAGCGGCTTGTTCTGTTCGGCGATCATCCGTTCCTTCCAAAGCTCGTACTCCTCGGGCGTGACGACCTCCAGGGAGGAGACCATGAGGGCATGGTCTTTGCCGCAGAACTCGGCGCAGAAGATGTTGAAGGTGCCCAGGGTCTGGGTATGGATCCACATATGCGTATCGCGCCCGGGCACGCAGTCCTCCTTCACCCGGTAGTCGGGGAGGTAGAAGCTGTGGGTGACGTCGTCGATCTTGGAGCTGAGATTGAAGCGAACGGAAGTATCGATGGGGAGGACGAGTCGGTCGGTGACGATCTTGTCGTCCGGGTACTCGAAAGTCCAGAACCAGCTCTGGGCGATGACATTGATCTGCATGGCGTCCGGTGGGACGTTGCGCATGACCTTGAACCCCTCGTACCCCTTGAAGAACATCCAGATCACGAGGACGGTCGGAATGGCGATCCAGGTGATCTCGAGGGCAAGGTTCCCCTCGATTTGAGCGGCCTTCTTATGGCGTGTGTGGTGATAGCGGAAGACGAACCAGAGCATGGTCACCGTCACGCCCACCAGGAGGAGGAGGCAGGTCCCGCCGATCCAGAGGAAGGCGTTATCGACCTCGCGTGCGATATCGGTTGCGGCAAGGAACATGACAGTACCTCAACGGAATGAATAGTCGGCGAAGGTGAGAAAGATGAAGACGGCGAACGAGATCACGGTCACCAGGAAGATGATCTGAATGAGCCGGGCCTCGAACCGCACGTGCATGAAGTAGAGCAGCACAAGTGAGGCCTTGACCGATGCGATCATCACAGCGGTGAAGGTGGACAGCTTACCCAGGTCCAGCGCGGTGACGCTGACGGTGATCCCGGTCAGCAGGATCAGGGCGACCCAGACGGTGACGAACACGCGATACGGCGTGATATGTGTGGTTTCGGTGTGAGCACTCATCGAAGGGGTCTCCTCAAGCGATCAGGTAGTAGAGTGGGAAGAGGTAGATCCAGACCAGATCGACCAGGTGCCAATAGAGTCCACCGTTCTCGAGCAGTGAGAACCGTTCGGCCGTGATCCGGCCGGATTGCACCCGCCACAGCACGATCGAGAGGAAGACCATGCCGATGATGATGTGGATGGCGTGCAGTCCGGTCGATAGGTAGTAGAGGCCGAAGAAGAGGTTTTCACCCTTGGAGAGGTCGACCATGTGGTCTGAACCGGGGTAGATCCCGTGGTCGAATTTGGCCTGCCACTCGAAGCTCTTGATCACCAGGAAGAGCGCGGCCATCGCGATGGTCACGCCGAGCAAGCCGGCGCAGAGCCGCCGCGCGCCCTTCTGCATGGCGGTGATCGCCATGGCGACGGTGAGGCTGGAGGTGAGCAGGATGACGGTGTTCAGTGTGCCCAGGGTGCGGTTCAATTCCTGCGCCGCAAGCTCGAACCCCGGCCGGTAATCGTGGAAGTACACGGCATAGATGATGAACAGGACCGCGAAGAGCAGGAGCTCAGTGGTCAGAAACAGCCACATCCCGATCCGGTTCGCGACCGGATCGTAGTGCTCTAGGTGTCCGGAATGTTCGTGATTCGGCCCTGCGGCCGTGCAAGCTTGGGTCATGATCTACCTCATTGGCCGGATGCTTATTCGGCGTAATCGTAGGGTCCGGAAGTGACCGTTGGAATCTGATCGAAGTTGAGGGTTGGCGGTGGGGTCGAGACCTGCCACTCCAGCGGGCGGCCCTCCCACGGATTATCCGGCGCCTTCGGCCCCTTGCGTGCGGCGCGGCACATGTTGAAGACCATCAGGAGGATGGAAGTGGCCATGACCCAGGAGCCAACGGTCGAGGCCTGATGAAACCCCTGGTACTCGGGCAGGTAATCGGCATACCGCCGCGGCATCCCGAAGTAACCCGCGATGAAGAGCGGCATATAGGTCAGGGTGAACCCGACGAAGAAGAGACCGGCAGAGGTATAGGCCAGCTTGAAGCTGTACATCCGCCCGAACATCTTCGGGAACCAATAGTGCACCGCGGCCATGAAGATCACCCCGCCACTGCCGAACATCGTGTAGTGGAAGTGCGCGACGATGAAGGATGTGTCGTGCAGATGGATATCGGTCGAGAGCGAGCCGATGATCAGCCCGGTCAGCCCGCCGATGGAGAAGAGGAAGATGAACATGAGGGCGAAGATCATGGGCGGATCGAGCCGGATCGAGCCCTTGTACATCGTGGCCAGCCAGTTGAAGACCTTCACCCCGCTCGGCAATGCGACGATGAAGGTCAAAAAGGAGAAGACCACCCGCGCGGTATCGGCCATTCCGCTGGTGAACATGTGATGCGCCCAGACCAGCGACCCGATCGAGGCGATCGCGACCGAGGAGTAGGCGATGAATTTATACCCGAAGATGGTCCGGCGTGAGAAGGTGGGGATGATCTCCGAGACCACGCCCATCGCCGGCAGGACCATGATGTAGACCGCTGGATGCGAATAGATCCAGAACAGGTGCTGGTAGAGGATCGGGTCGCCGCCCTTCGAGGGATCGAAGATCGGGATCCCGAGGAACCGCTCCATCAGGACCAGCATCAGGGTGATCCCCACCACCGGTGTGACGATGATCTGCACCCAGGAGGTCGCGTAGAGCCCCCAGACAAACAGCGGCATGCGAAACCAGTCCATGCCGGGCGCGCGCATCCGATGCACCGTCGTCACGAAATTGAGTCCGGTCAGGATGGAGGACCAGCCGAGAATGAAGGCCGCGATGATGGGCAGGAGCACGTTGGCGTCCGTCCCGGTCGCATACGGCACGTAAAAGGTCCACCCCGTGTCGGGTCCCCCGCCGAAGGCGATGGAGAGGACCGCGAGGAGCCCGCCCGCGGCGTACAGGTAGAACGAGAGCAGGTTGAGTCGCGGGAAGATCAGATCCTGCGCACCGATCTGTATCGGCAGGAAGAAATTGCCAAAGACCGCCGGGATCCCGGGGATGATGAACAGGAAGGTCATCACGACGCCGTGCAGCGTGAGGATCCTGTTGTATCCGTTCCCGCCGAACAGCTGTACGCCGGGGAAGAGCAATTCGAGGCGCATCAGCACCGCGAGCGCCATTGCAATCAGGAAGAAGCCGACGGTCCCGTACAGGTACATCAGGCCGATTCGCTTATGATCAGTGGTAACGACCCAGGAGCGCCAACCCGACTTCGCCTCGAAAAAGTTCGGCGCGTCGGAGGTCAGGGCCGTGGTTGTCGTAGTCATTATTTCGTCTCCTCAGGCGACTGGACTTGGGTTTTGCCGTGTCTGCGGAAGAACAACAACAGCAGGAGAAACAGGCCGAGAAACAGGATCGTTCCCAGCAAAATGACCCGGTTGATCTTCAGCACATAGGCATTTGCGTCCTGTTCATAGGAAAAGCATAGGGCCTGAACGACCTGCATCACCGAGCGCGGGCGCCCCTGCATGGCATCGATCAGGGCCAGCTTCACGTTCGCGGCCAGGAGCTCGGTCCCGTTGAGGTAGCGGACGATCTTGCCCTTGTCCGACAGAAAGATCGTCGTGGCCGGGTGGTTGTAGTCGCCGTTGTCCTCCTGGTAGTAGAACCCGACCGCATCGGCCAAGGCGCGCGAGTTCTCCGCGGTACCGGTCAGAAATGCCCAGCTCTCGGCCGGGATCTCGCGGTCGTATTTCTCGCTCGTTCGGCTCAGCAGCGCGGTCTTGCCGTTCTTGGCGATCTCCGGGCCCTCGCGCGGGTCGAAGCTGACCGTGATCACGCGGTAGTCCTGCCCCGGCTTCAGGTCGACCTTGGCGACCATCGCGGCGACTTCCTGCAGCAAGGGACTGCAGATATTGGGGCAGCGCAGGTAGATCAGGTTCAGGATCACGGGCTTGTCGATCAGCGCGCCCAGCGTGACCTCCTCGCCCGCTTCGTTGTTGAAGGTGAGATCCAGTGGGATGGTATCGCCCAGTTTTTCGACGATGCCGACGGCCGGCGGCGGTGTGGCCGCTGCACCGTCCAGCGATGCCTGAGCATGCGCGGGCGATACCGCCGCAAGGAGAAGCCACGTCGGCACCACGACCGCAGTTCTGCGGGCAATGGATCCGCCCCATGTTTGCATCCTGTTCATGATCCTAATCCCATCCTTCCATACGTTCGCCATGCCGCCGTGGTCGTGGCAGTTCGACCGCGGCGCGCCGTTCACGCCCCCGTCCCCTCAGGGAGCGTTCCTCTTTTTGGTTGTCGTTGCGGCCGCATCCCAGGCAGCGTGGATCACAAATGAAATTGTACCGATTGCGCGAATCGGGGGTCGCCCTCGGGCAACATCCCGTACCGGCCGATAAACCGGGCCGCACACCACAGGAGCAGGCCGGTGACCCAGAGCACGGGTGCGACCTCCTGCCAGCCAAAGACGGGTCCGAGCTCGGAGTACTGAGGGTAGATGAGCCAATAGAGATCGAGCCATTGGCCGATCAGGATCAGAACCGATGCGAGCACCAGTGCGCGATCGTTCTGCTTCGCCCAGCGCGGCAACAGGAGAAAGAACGGGAGCACGAAACGCAGTAGTCCGAGCAGGATGGTCCATTTCAGCCAGCCGTGCTCCATCCGGTGCACGAAATAGACGGTCTCCTCCGGGATGTTCGCGTACCAGATCAGCATGAACTGGCTGACCGCGAGGTAGGCCCAGAAGCAGGTGAAGGCGAAGAGCAGCGCGCCGAAGTTGTACATGTGGTCGTTGCGCACGAGTCCCGCACCCAAAAACCCGTTGCGCCGCAGCCAGACGACCGCGAGCGTGATCGCCGCCAAGGCGCTGACGGTCATTCCGGACCAAATATAGGCTGGAAAGATCGAGCTGAACCAGTGCGGCTCGAGGCTCATCACCCAGTCGATCGCCACGAACGACATGGTCAGGGCGAAGACCGGCATGAAGTGCGCCGAGATGCCGCGCACTCGGGTGCCGGCCAGCGCGGTCGCGGTCGGATCGGCGCCCTCCGTCTCGGCGGCGAGGCTCGGTCCGATGATCTTGCGCGCATAGAGCAGCCAGAGTCCGAAGAACACGCCCCCGCGCACCACGAAGAACCAGACGTTCAAATAGGGCCGCTTCATCTCCAGGAGTGCATCGCCCTCGACCAGCTCCGGCACGGCCCAGGGGAAGAGCCCGCTGCGGGCGCCGAACAGGGTAAGCAGCGCCAGCGGGATGAAGAGCAGCAGGCACGGCTTGAGCATTGCGGCGAACATCTCTGCGGGCCGCCGCACCACGACCGACCAGACGGCACCGGTCAGGTGCTGAAGCGCTACGAAGAAGAGCGCACCCAGGGCGATCGCCCAGAAAAAGACGAAGCCCCACAGGTAGCTGAACGCGAACCGGCGCAGCGGGGTCTCGCCCACGAACAGGGTCAGCAGGCTCAAAACTACGCCGGCGACGAGCAGCACCAGGGCGGCGCGATGAAGTCCGGACTGCCTGTTCTCAGCGGCGGGAGGATCGGCGGAAATCGGCATCTGGAGGTCGGGGTTGCTCACCGTTGAAAATCCTCTTCTTCAGGGTTGACCGCGCGATGGAGCACACGCAGGTAGTTCACCACGTGCCAGCGCTCTTCGGGTTGGAGTTTGTCCGCATAGCCCCACATCTTCCCTTTGCCGTAAGAGATCACATGAAACAGCCGCCCGTCGGGGTAGGCGCTGACGACAGGGTCGTGCAGGTTGGTCGGCGCGGGGAACCGGTTCGGCCCGACCACGCCGCCATCGCCTTCGCCCCATTTGCCGTGGCAGGTGCTGCAGATCACGTCGTACAGTTCGCGGCCGCGCTCCAGGCTCGCCATCGTCGGCACCACCGGATTGACCAGCTCCTCCCCTGCCCTCACCGCCGTGGCGTCATCGTTGCCCTCATAGCCGACCCGCACATAGCCATGCGGGACGGAGCCCTCGGGCGGGGTCAGGTCGACCAGGAGCTCCTCGTCAAAGATCCGGCCGTAAGTCCCCTGGGTCAGACCCTTCGGCTGCGCGGCCATGCCATTGAAGAACTCGTAGAACGGCAGCGCCAGCGCCATCAAGGGCAGAACGATTGCCGAGGCGCCGATCGACCAGAGGACCACTTTAAACACCATGGGGCGCCATTTGGGCCGCCAATTGCCCAGCGCGGTTTGCATCCTCTCAGGAATCATGGTCGCACTCCCTCCTGGTCGTGTTCGCCGGCGGCGGATCCGCTCGCCTGCCAGACCGGCAGCGGTCGGATGTCCGTGCAGCCGGCCTCCGCAAGCAGCCGCTGCGCCTCGGTCCAACTGAACCGCGCGTCCTCCGCCTTCAAAACGATCCCAAAGCGGGTCGTCGTCACCTCCCGCATCACATCGGCATCGTGCAGCGGCGAGTGCCAACGGAAGAGCCGGCAGAAGAACAGGACGCACGCGAAGGTGGTCAACGCGGCGAACAGCACGAAGAACTCGAACGTGGGCGGGATGAACGCCGGCCAGCTGAAGAGCGGCTTGCCACCGATCAGCACCGGATAATCGACGACGCTCGTCCACCACATGAAAAAGAAGCCGAGCCCCGCCCCGCCGAACCCGGCCAGCAGGCAGATGATCGGGATCGGCGAGGGCCGAAGCCCCATCGCCTGGTCAAGGCCATGCACCGGATACGGTGTATGGCAGTCCCACTCGGTATACCCCGCATCGCGCACCTTCCCCGCGGCGTGCAGGAGGGCGTCGGGTTCGTCAAAGAGGCCGATCGCTCCGGCCAATGCCTCGTTCTGATACGTTGCGTCACTCATGCTGATGCCCTCCTTGCGACTGCGCCCCCGGCACCAACGCCTTCGTCTCGGATACGGCCACTGTCGGCAGGAACCGGCAGAACAGCAGCAGTAGCGTGAAGAAGACCCCGAAACTCCCCACGAACAGGCCGACATCCACCAGCGTCGGCCGGTACATCCCCCAGGAGGAGGGCAGATAATCCCTGTGCAGACTCGTCACAACGATGACAAAGCGCTCGAACCACATCCCGACGTTGACCAGGATCACCACCGGAAACATCAGCATCGGTGTGCGTCGGATTTTTTTGACCCAGAAGAGCTGGGGCACGAGCACGTTGCAGATCACCATCGTCCAGTAACCGGCGGCATACGGTCCGATCGCGCGGTTGAGGAAGACGAACCGTTCATAGGCCACACCGCTGTACCACGCGATGAACAACTCAATGAAATAGGCGTACCCGACCATCATCGAAGTCGCGATAATCACCTTGTTCATCAGCTCCACATGCCCTTCCGCGATCACCCCCTCGAGCCGGAAGAACTTCCGCAGGAATAGGATCAGCGTACAGACCATCGCGAACCCGCTCAGGACCGCGCCCGCCACGAAATAGGGCGGAAAGACCGTCGTATGCCACCCGGGAATGACCGAGGTCGCGAAGTCGAACGAGACCACGCTGTGCACGCTCACGACCAGTGGGGTGGAGAGCCCGGCAAAGAGGAGATACGCCTTTTCATAGTGGCTCCACGCCCGGTTGCTGCCGGTCCACCCGAGCGTGAGGAGTCCGTACAGCGCCTTGCGCAGTGGGTGCCTCGCCCGGTCGCGTGCGATCGCGAGGTCGGGCAGCAGGCCGGTGTACCAGAACATGAAGGAGACCAGGCCGTAGGTCCCGACCGCGACCACGTCCCAAAGGAGCGGCGAGCGGAAGTTCACCCAGATCTGGTTCGCATTCGGCAACGGCAGCAGCCAGTAGGCCGCCAGCCACGGACGTCCCGTGTGCAACAGCGGGAAGACCAAGGCGCAGATGACGGCGAAGACCGTCATCGCCTCAGCGAAACGCGCGATGCTCGTCCGCCAGCGCTGCCGCAACAGAAAGAGGATCGCGCTGATCAAGGTCCCGGCATGGCCGATTCCAATCCAGAACACGAAATTGACGATGGCGAATCCCCAGCCGACGGGGTTGTTGTTCCCCCAGACTCCGATCCCTTGGATGATGGTGTAAAAGAAGCAGACCAGAAACAGGGTCGCCAACCCGCCGGCCACAAAGAAGGCCCCGAGCCAGCGCCCGGTCGGGAACGATTCCAACGGTTGGAATACATCGTCCTCCAGTCGATTCATGGCCACGGGCGCCGAGGTTGGTGTCATCGTGGTTGCTTGAGCCGTCATGCTTCTCCTCCGTGGCGAGCGTGGTCAGCCGCCTGCGCCCCAGCGGCGCGATCCGCCAAGGCCGGATGCGGATTGCGCAGCTTGGCGAGGTAGGCGACGCTCGGCTTCACGTTCAGCTCCTCCAAGAGGTAGTAGGCCCGGCTGTCCTGGTGCAGCTGAGCGACGCGGCTGGCCGGGTCGTTCATGTCACCAAAGACAATCGCCTTCGAGGGGCAGGTCTGCTGACACGCCGTCTGGATCGCGCCGTCCTGCGTCTTGAACTTGCCCTCTTTCTTCTCCCGGAAACGCACCTCGTTGATCCGCTGAACACAGAATGTGCACTTCTCCATCACCCCGACCGACCGCACCGTCACCTGGGGATTGTGCGCCAGCTCCATGACCGGCCCCCGCAGGTTGCGTTTCGGATAGTCGTAGAAATTGAAGCGCCGCACCTTGTATGGACAGTTATTGGCGCAGTAGCGCGTGCCGACGCAGCGGTTATAGGTCATCTCGTTGAGTCCCTCGGGACTGTGCGAGGTCGCGAGCACCGGGCAGACCATCTCGCACGGCGCGTTGTCGCAGTGCTGACACATCACCGGCTGGCGATGGAAGACCGGGTCGTCCTCCGGGCCGCCGAGATAGAGGTCGATCCGCATCCAGTGCATCTCGCGCCCGAGCCCGCACTCCTCCTTCCCCACGACCGGGATGTTGTTCTCGGCCTGGCAAGCGGTCACGCACGCACCGCACCCGGTACAGGCGGAGAGGTCGATCGCCAGGCCCCAGTGGGCTTGGTCCTTGTACTCGAACTCACGGTGGATCTTGACCGGCTCAGGGATGTGGCGGCGGTGCTCGACGAAATTGGGGTCTTCGGAAAACTCCTCGAACGTGCCGTCCAGCACCAGCGGGCGGTCGTGCATCGAGAACTCGGTCTGAGAGCGGACAAGCTCATACGTGCCGCTGAGCTTCTTGACGGCGACGCCGGTGACAATCCATTCGCTGAGGTCCGCTCCGGGCCGTTGCACCAGCGGCACAGCCGAGACGCCCACGCCCACGGCAATCGCGCCGCCCGCAGTACGGCCGCCGCCGAGATAGAGCATGCCGACGCCGTCCGCGGTTCCACGCTGGATCAGGACCGGCACCTCGACCGCGCGTCCCGCCTTTTCCAGTTTGACCCGGTCGCCTTCCTTTAAGTTCAGGGCTTGCGCAGTGCCGGGACCGATCGCCAGGGCGTTATCCCAGACGAGGCGGCTGACCGGATCCGGCAGTTCATGCAACCACGCGAGGTTCGCGAACCTGCCGTCCGCGAGGGCCGGGTTCGGAAGCAGCACCAGCTCCAGCGAGTTCCCGGCGGTGGCCGGACGCGTGGGTGATCCTATCAAGCGCGAAGCCGCGGCCGAATCGAGCGCCGGCCCCTGGATCGGGACCGGCTGCAACAGCCCGCCCGCCCGGAGCGCGTCCTCCCAGGCGCGCTCGGCGCCCTTCACCCCGACAGCATTGGCAAGGACCCCGCCCTGCCAGCGTGCCTTCACAAAACCATGCCAATCCTCGGCACCAAGCAGGGCTTCAGGCTCAGCCTCCGCCAGCCCGCGCGTCCACCGCAACAGCGACTCCGCCTCCTGGCGCGCGCCAAAGAGCGGGCGGATCACAGGCTGACAGATGGAATGAATCCCGGGCCGGGGCGCGGCGTCATTCCAGCTCTCGAGGTTGTGCGCGCTCGGCAGTTGCAGCGCGCACAACGCTAGGGTCTCGTCCTCGATCATCGCATGCCCGACCGCCCAGCCAGCCTTCCCGGCCAGCGCGTCGAAACCGCCGCCCGGCCAGTCGTATCCCGGATTCACCCCGAGCATCAGCAGCAGATCCGGCCCCGCCTCGAGCGCGGCGGCGATCTCTGCCGGATCGCTCGCGGGCAATGCGTGCGGCTCTGGATTCCAGCTCAGGGTGCGCCCCGGCGCCCCGAGCTGTTCGTTCAGCTGCGCGACCAGCGCGTGCACCGCCTCCGGCATTTGCGGGCCCGCCACCACCAGCGCCTCGCCCTGGTGCGCGACGAGGTCGTCGACCAGCGCGCGAAGGACCGCCTGATCCAGCCCGGTCCCGGCCAGGCCGGCCGGGTCGCCCTGGACCGCGGCGAGGATCGCAGCGGTTACCGCGGCAGCCCCGCTGGGCGCCAGACGAATCCTATGGTCGGCATTCATTCCGGTCAGGGTCACAGCACCTTCCGCGACCCAGAGCCGCGACATCCAGCCGCCTGCCTGGTCCGGCCTGCGGTGCTCCGCAAAACCTTGAGTCGCCTCCAGGACCGCGCCGTCCGTGCCGAGAAAGTCGCTGCCGAGACTGAGAATCACCTTCGCCTTGTCGAAGTGCGGCACGACTTCGCCCGGGCCGCCGTAGACCTCGGCCCAGGCGCGTCCGCGAGGACCGCTGTGCAGTCCGTCATGGATGAAGTGCCGTGCCTTACCGCCCGCGACGGCAAGGAACGCATCCACCAACGCCCGCTCGGATGGTCCCAGCGTGGCACGGGTCAGGAGCACCACCGAGGAGGCCGCCTTCAACCGGCTCAGGACCTGATCATCCGCCTGGCTCCAGGTCACCGGCTTGCCGTCGAGCTTAGGACTGCGCAGCCGGTCCGGATCGTAGAGCGACAGGATCGAGGCCTTCATCGCGGCCGAGGCTGTCCCACGATTGATCGGGTGCCCGGGATCCCCTTCCACCGCCACGGGGCGGCCGTCAACGGTCCGCACCACCATGCCGTAGGGGACATCCCCCTCCAGCCAGGTCGATGAATAGAAGAGCGGCACGCCCGGCTGCATGTACTCCGGCGGCGCAACTCGGCTCACGATCTTACGCTCCGGCTTGCGATCGCATCCGGTCACCCCGGCCGCCAGCGCCGCCGAGGCGCCCATGAGCTTGAGCATGGACCGGCGGCTGATCTCCCGCGGCGGCATGTGATCCGTCTGGCGCGAGGGCAAGCCCCTGAGCGCTACAGGGTGGGTATGTCCTTTGTGATTGGAGGAATCCATGAGACCTGCCTTGGTGTTCAATCGGGTCCGCTTTAACGATGACAGGCGGAACAGTGAAGAGGGCCGCGCGTGGCGAGTCCCGGTGAGGTGTCCGGCTGGGGCTCCTGCTTGTGGCAGTCGAGACACCAACCCATTTTGAGCGAGGCATGGCGAGACATCACCTCCATCTCTTCGACCGGGCCGTGACATTCCTGGCATTCCATGCGCTTCACTTGGCGCTGCTTCTCGGGGTCCCAGTACCCGACGTGGCGGCCGTGATCGAAATAGACGAAATCAGAAAGATTGTGGACGTTGACCCAGCGGATCGGCTCCTGAGCGTCCCAATGCTCGAGCAGTTTCTGCATGTTCGCGGTCAGCTCACCCTTGGAATCGGTGGTCTGCACCTCGGAATGACATTTCATACATGTCGCCAGGCTCGGGACCTGTGCCACGGCGTTGCGATCGGCGCCTGTGTGACAATAGAGACAATCCATACCCAATTCTCCGACATGCAGCTTGTGGGAATAGTCAATCGGCTGTTTGGGCGCGTATCCCGCCTCCACATTCCCCGGCCAGAGGGCATAGAGGGCAAACGGGATCCCGACCGCTGTCGTGGCCAGAATCACGAGCAGGAAGATATAAACCCGCCTGTCGAACGAAGGTGTGAAAATCTGCATGATCATCGCTTCCTCACCAATCCACGTGAGAATTCCGCAAGCTCGGGAACCGGCAGTCGAGCGTCTAAACAGACTCAAGCATGCCTTCAACCAGGTTATTTTTCAATCCCATCAGGCCAATGAATTTTGTCTAATTTCCTGATGCCCATGATCATATAGACAGACCCGACACTCCTGAATACCCCACCTTACCGTGGCGCACCAACGATCGGACGGGGTTGATCCACAGGGGGCTACCCGAAAAACTCCATGGCAAATCATGATCGGGGTCGGGGTCGCTATCGGTATCGCTATCGGTATCGAAAGGACGCTGGATGGGATTCGGAGATTGCCTCGATTGCCTCGATTGCCTCGATTGCCTCGATTGCCTCGATTGCCTCG
>ENA-UOOH01001807-UOOH01001807.1-fermentation-metagenome-genome-assembly--contig:-NODE-1807-length-19962-cov-13.534536_pt1 | contig 19962 bp, 25 predicted proteins | sample MGYA00245778_ERZ724025 | MGnify/ENA primary metagenome ERZ724025 (study PRJEB28704, sample SAMN03018313) | fermentation metagenome | biome: anthropogenic terrestrial biome; feature: soil... | reverse complement strand
GCTAAGAATTATAATCGTGTCCTGCAAATGTTCACTATCTATTTTTATTATTTTTCCTTAGGATTTAAGGATAGTAACTGTACTAAACTATTGAAAAAATGTCAAAAGAGGTATGGGGACACAGAATGTCCCTATTTTTTATGTTCAAGAAATGTCTGCAGAGGAAAGGGGACAAACCTTGAAAATAGGGTAATTCTTTGCGGGATAGTTTTTCAAGGAATGTCCCCAAATTAAGTCATAAATTTTTAAATTAATAATATTATAGATTAAGAGGACAAGGTAAGGTGGGTTCATGTTAATTTTATTGAATTATTTAAACACAAGAGTAAAAAATGTTTTACAAGATAGCGGTTTTTTAAATGAAGTCATTGAAATAAGACTTCGTATCAACAGTCCCGTACTGATTAAAACTCTAAAAAGAGAGCTGTTTTTAGATGAAAAAATTATTATAACCAAAAAAGACATTGATGATATTTTGGGGAATTTGACCAAAAATTCAATACATGCATTTGAAAACGAAATAAACAAAGGCTACATAACTCTAGAAGGGGGACATAGGGTTGGTATAAGCGGTGACTGTATTTATGATAAAGAGGAGTTGAAGGGATTTAAAAACATAACTTCTCTTAACATAAGGATTGCAAAAGAATTCCCGGGATGCTCCAACAAATCCATAAAGCACCTCATAACTCCCGATAAAAATATCTACAACACATTAATTATAGGACCGCCTCTTTCAGGGAAGACAACATTAATAAGAGATGTGGCAAGAAATTTAAGCGACGGCTTTAAAGCTCCGTATTTTGAAGGATGCGACGTAACTCTAATAGATGAAAGAGGAGAAATAAGCGCTGTTTACAACGGTATTCCACAAATGAACACAGGCAGAAGGACGGATGTTTTGTCGTATTGCAGGAAAAGTGACGGATTTTTCATGAGTATAAGGGCACTTTCTCCTAAGGTGATAATTTCTGATGAATTAGGCTCTGTAGAGGATTTTGAAATTGTACAGTATGCACTGAAAAGCGGAGTTAAAATTGTGACAACAGCACACGGGTTTAGTTTAGATGATGTAAAAAGAAATTTATATTTAAGAAATATATTAAATGACAATTTCTTTGAAAGAGCAATCATTCTAAACAAACGTCCTTTAAGGGTAAATGAAGTATTTGATTTTCAAAAGAACAGGGTGATTTACAATGATATGGATTAGAGTTTCATTATTTGCCGGCACGGTAGTAACTGTTAAGTATATATTTAACTCCATAAACCATGATGGTGACGAAAAAATAAAAAAAATGAAGGAATTAATTAATTTCACAGAATATCTCAGGGTATATTCCTGTGATATGAAAATGTCCATCGAAGAAATATGCGAAAAATATAATTTCAAAAGCCAAGATACTGAAGTGATAATAAAGTCTATTATTAACATTTTGAAAGACAAAAAAAGCTCTAAAGAGTTCATGGTTAACATAAATAAATTTATGTTAACTCCAAATACATTTAATGAATGTTTTTCGGAAATTATCAATTATTATGGTTATACATATTCGGAAGTATTAGACAGAAAGCTTAGATTTACTATCGAAGAAATGGAAAGAGCTATGAAAGAATTTTCTATTAAACACAATGAGAAAAAAACATTAAACAACAGAATTTCATTTCTTTCAGGTTGCTTGGCAGCTATCATAATGTCTTAGGAGGGAACATGGATATAGAGCTGATTTTCAAGGTTGGGGCAATAGGAATTGTAGTTGCTGTATTTAATCAAATTTTAACAAAGACGGGAAGAGATGAACAAGCCATGTTTGTTACCTTAGCCGGAGTAATTGTTGTGATGGCTCTGATTGTGAGTATGATGAATGAGCTGTTTATGGAGGTAAAATCTGTATTTAACTTATATTGATGAGGGATAAATTATGCTGCTGATGAAAATTATTCTTATAGCTGTAATTACTTTAATTATGGGAATAACCTTATCTAAATTCAACTCCGAATTCAAAGTATACATAACAGTTATTTTCGGTATTGTTGTAATATTAATGCTTTTTAAAGAGCTTAAAGTATATGTGGAAGAAATAGTAAATTTATTTGTAAGATATGATATAAAGACTGAATATTTCAGCACTATTTTAAAAATTGTAGGAGTAGCGTACATTTGTGATTTCATATCTCTGTTATGCAAGGATTTAGATTATGAATCTGTAGGAAAAAAGGTTGAAATTGCCGGAAAATTGATAATACTCATTTATTCCATTGATGTTATAAAAATATTCTTAGATCAAATTTTGATTTTAGTTAACGGGTGATGAAATGAAAAAAATAACATTATTAATAATTGTGTTTACGGTATTATTTACCTTAACGTGCAAAGCCTCAGCCATAGACGAAGCAATGGATGAAATTCCAATAGATACTATTGAAGATTATATAAACGAAAAAAATACATATTTCAGAGAAAATAATATACGAATACGAGACTTGATAAGAAATGCTTTTACAGGCAATTTAGATGTAAGCTTGAAGGATTATTTGTATTATGAGCTAAAAAATGAGCAGAGTTATTTCAAAGATATTTTAAAAACAGGCATCAATGTGTTTGTTATTTGTATTGTTCTTACCATAATAAACTATTTTACCGATGAAGACAGCAGCAAAAGTGTTTCAGACATAGTTATTTTATTTTCGGTAATTATCATTTTTACTATTATTCTTAAGGATGTACTGAGTATAAAAAGTATGCTGAAAAGTGATTTTACGGATTTTAAAATTATTACGGAAGAAATTAATGCAATATTCTTGGCAGCTATGCTCACATTCGGTAAGTTAAGCCTGCTGCAGTTCTTTCAGACATCGCTTAACTATACAATAGGCATTACAACTCAGCTTATTTACAGCTTCATCGATATTATGACAATAATAATGATAGCTGTAATTTTGACCAACAATATGAACAAGCTTATTAATGCAAAGCTTTTGTACAAGGCATTAAAGAAAGGAACCCTGTTAATTTTATCGGGTTATATGATTATTGTAGTCATAAATTTTTCTGTACAAGGATATATATTATATAAAACAGATAATATTTTTATAAGCTCCATAAAGGCAATGTCACCATCATCATTGCCTGTTGTGGGAAATGCGGTAACATCTTTCTTCGGTGTTTTTTTGAAAAGTTTATTGATGATAAAGGATGTACTTGGAATTGTCGTAATAGTTTTCATTCTGTCATCCTTTGGCGGCTCCATAATAAAGATTGGTATAGCACTTATTGCGTACAAGGTATTGGGGGTACTGACGGAACCTTTTAATGAAAATATATCCAATCTGATTTATGAAATGGCGGATATGTTCTATATTTACCTTATATGCCTTATTACTCCCATAGTAATTGTCACTGTTTACTATTCGATAATAATAAATTATATGAATAACATATTAGGATAACTATGAAAACAACAATTGTAAACACATTGATTTTAATACTGATTTTCAATTTAATAATGATAATTTTCCCGGAGGGTAAGACACAGAAGTTTTGCAGAATATCTATTAAACTTTTAATCATTATTTTCATTTTAGATAATATATTTCTTAATGGGAGAATGAATGTAAGTTTGCCGGTAATAGCCGATGCTACTGCTTATCAAAGAGAAGTAAACGTGAAAAGCATTTCTCCTGAAATTATTGATACGATAAATATAGAAAATTTCCAAGGAGAAGAAGTAGTTTCAAATATTACCTTAAGTTTTACCGAGGACATGGAAATAACAGCTGCAGTCGGACTAAGAAAGATGATTGGAAATGAAGAGCTGGACAAATTGAAATTAAACATAGCTGAAATATTTCAACTTAACTCAGATAACATAGATATAAACGGAGGAGCATATGAATGATTTTTTTAAAATGCTTAAAGAAAACAAAAAATTAAGCTATGCAGTAAATATTTTCATTTTGCTTGTGATAATATCCTTAATATTAAAACTTGATTTTTCACAATTTTCAGCAAAAGACTCTGTAAGTTATCAGGAAAGTGAAGTGAAAACAGAAAGCTATGTATATGCTTTAGAAAAAAGAATGGAGGAAATACTCGGGAAAATAGACGACATTAAAAGTGTGGATGTAATGATTTACACTAAAAAAACTCCTGTACTGGAACCGATTTTTGACGAAAGCATAAGCAATGAAACAAATATTGAATCTATGAGTGACGGTACTAAAAGAGAGGTGAACAGAGAGACAAAACAAAACAAAGTAATATTGGGAAGGGATAATTCAGTAGTTGAGCAGTATTACCAATATCCTGAAATATCCGGTGTGCTTGTGGTAGTAAATTACAATGGTAATAAAGATATTTACAGTATTCTTATGAATTCTGTAAAAACTTTATTGGATATCAAATTAAATGATATTGAAATAATAGTTATTAACTAAGGGGGTAATTATGATAATGAGAAAAGAAACATTAGTATTTTTAGCATCTCTGGCAATAATATTTATTATCGGATATATAAATATGAGTTTGACGCCGGATAATGCATTTGATGATGTTGAAACAGTCCAGATGGAGCCAGCAGATATGGAAGGTGACATTGCAGAAATAATTGAGGGCGGAGTAAATGAAGTTGAGTTTGCTGAAATACTTCCCGGTGAAACAGACTATGAGATCTTGGGAGATATAACAGATATATCCGCTGCCGAGGAAGCATCCTCCGGAGGTGTCCTTGGAGTTTTAAATGCAAGCTTTGCTAACTTCAAATTAAACAAAGAAAAAGGCAACATGGATGTATTGGACTACCTTGAAGGAAGCTTAAGCTCAGCTTTGATATCTGACGACACAAAGTCTCAATTTGAGCAGCTGTTACTTAAAAAGAATTCATTTATTGAAGCAGAGCAGGGAATTGAGCTTATGCTCCAATCAAAGGGGTATAATGAATCAACCGTCATTGTAGATGAAAGCATGGTTAAAGTTGTTACAAATGATACAATAGAACAGGCAGATGCCACAATAATTTTGGATGTAGTAGTTTCAGAAACAAATTACACACCTTCTCAAATAAAAATTGTGAAATTTGATAATATTGATTTGTAAATATTTACAACTTCTGCTATAATTATTTTAGGAGGTGCTACTATGGACAATGAAAAATTTGAATTTGGTCAGGTAAAAATATCCGATGACGTTGTAATTATTATTGCAGGTATTGCAGCAAGCCAGGTTAAAGGTGTTAATACTACTCGTACAGGTGTAACCGACGGAATTACTAACTTGTTTTCAAAAAACAATTATGCAAAAGGTATAAAGGTTGAGGTTAATGAAGAAACAGTAGTATTGGATATTTTTATAAATGTTGAATATGGCTACAAAATAAATGAGGTTGCAAGAGAAGTTCAATTAGCGATAAAGAAAGAAATTGAAACTATGACAGACCTGCAGGTGGCAGCAGTAAATGTCCATGTACTTAATATTGTTCAGGAAAAAATACAGGAAAGAGTACAAGAAAAAGACAAGGAAAAGGAAGCTGCAGACATAGCAATAGAGTAGTTAAAAGGAAGGGGGACACACCTTCAATGAAGGGTAAGTCTCTGCGGGATAGCATTGAAGGAATGTCCCCGTTCTTGCAAATAATGAAGGGGGACACATCTTTAGTATAAGGATAGTCTCTGCTATAATTAAGTAAGGGGGACACACCTTCATGGATAGAGCCGTTGGAGTAAAGCCATGAAGGAATGTCCCCGTACTTATCAGGAGTAAACATGAAACGAAAAGAAACAAGAGAAGAAGCTGTAAAAATAGCATACAGCATGGATGTAAACAAAGATTTTAACATAAATAATCTGACAGAGTACTTGGAGCATTTTGAGCTTGAAGACATGGATGTTGATTATTTATATAAAACAATAATTGATATGATTGACAATATGGAAGAGATAGACAAACATATTACCGACAATTCAAAGGACTGGAAGCTCTCCCGGATTGCCAAGGTAGATCTTGCGGTTTTACGCATAGCTCTTTCTGAAATATTATATAATGAAACAATACCTGAGAGCGTATCAATTAATGAAGCAGTGGAAATAAGCAAGAAGTTTTCAAATGAAGATTCTCATAAATTCATTAACGGAATTCTTGGTACTGTAGTAAGGTGTATCAAAAAATGAAATACATACTTGGAATTGATACAAGCGCTTATACAACATCCATTGCATTGATTAATGAAGAAAACAATGAAATACTTGCAGATGAAAGAAAGGTACTTGAAGTAAAAGAAGGACAGAAAGGATTAAGGCAGCAAGAGGCAGTATTTCAGCATTTAAAATACCTGCCGGAACTTTACGCAAGGATTACACAGGACCTTTTAAAAGTTGAGATCGTATCCGTCAGTTCAAGACCCCGCAATGAGGAAGGCTCCTACATGCCAGTATTTACTGCAGGACGTAATTTTGGAAAAGTTATTTCTCATACTTTAAATTGCGAGTTTTTGGAATATTCTCATCAGGAAGCCCATATTTCGGCTTCATTAATTGATAATTACAAAAATATCGATGAATTCCTTGCAGTACACATATCCGGAGGAACCACTGAATTTATATCCGCCAAAAAAATAATTAAAGGTTTTGAAACAAAGATTGTAGGCGGAACAAAGGATATTACATTTGGGCAGCTTATAGACAGGCTTGGCATTAAGATGGATTTTCCGTTTCCTTGCGGTAAATTTATGGAAGAGTACATTCAGGGGAAATCAGCGGGAAAGCTAACCACACCTGCTTTTAGCAAAGATTCATATATAAATCTATCCGGAATGGAAAATTATTTCGGTAGTTTAACAAGTACATATAAAAAAGAAGTAATAATAACTTCATTATTTGAATATATTGCCGAATATATTGTACAGATAATATGCAATCTATCTCATCTTCAGCATAAAACCTTAATTATATCAGGAGGAGTTGCATCCAACAGCTATATAAGAAATTATATTATGGAAAATGTTAAAGGATATGAAATTCTATTTCCGTCTGTAAAAAATTCTTCCGATAATGCTGTAGGTGTTGCATTTCTACCTATTATTGACAGGTGGTACGATGAAATTAAAACCAATTAAAGTTTCTGTTTTAAACCAATATATAAAAAAGTACTTAATGAGCAATTCAATGCTCAATAATTTGAGAGTGGAAGGTGAAATTACAAACATTAGAATGAGCAAGACAGGTTATACATATTTTTCATTATGCGATGAAAGCTCATGTATAAATTGTGTTGCTTTTTTTGCTGACTCAATTTCAAAAAACGGAGACAAAATAATAGCGGAAGGAGAGCTTTCCGTTTATGAAGCAAAGGGCAGCTACCAGCTTATTGTTCGAAACATTGAAAGGACAGGATTAGGTAAAATTCTTCTTGATTTGGAGTTATTAAAGGAAAAATTAAAAGCTCAGGGATTATTTGACCGTAAGAGAGAACTACCCGTATTTCCTCAAAAAATAGGCATAATTACCTCAAAAACAGGAGCAGCCATCAAAGATATATTAAAAACCTTTGAAAGCGTAAAAGCCAATATAGATATAACTATTTACAACACATTAGTACAAGGCGAAAAATCAAAAAATAATATAATTGAGGGATTAAAGTATTTTAATAATGTGGAAACTGATGTAATTCTTATTTCAAGAGGCGGAGGAAGTTTTGAAGATTTAAATGTTTTTAACGATATTGAGCTGGCTATGGAAGTATATAAATCAAAGGTTATAGTTGTCACCGGAATCGGACATGAAACAGACAGAACATTAACCGACTATGTGGCTGATGTTTACTGTCATACTCCAACGGCAGCAGCTGAAAGAATTATAAGAGGCTATAAAGATGTTGAAGAAAAACTCAATAGTCTTTTATTTGCTTTAAAGTCAGGAACAAACAATGCTGTATCTTTAAAAAAGGCTGAGCTTATGTCAATTAAATATATATTAAGAAGCAGCCTGCCATTGGAGGATATTTACAAAACAAAAGCTCAGATAGATATACATAAAAACTTGATAAAGAATGAAACATCTAAAATAATCAATGAGTATTATTTTACTCTTAAAATAATGTGCGAAAAATTAAATTCATTCGATTACAACAAGCAGCTGAAAAAAGGATTTGCGCTGGTATCAGACAATGCCGGGAATATTATAAAATATAAAAAGCAGGTAGAAATAAAAGATATTGTGCAAATAAGATTTGCAGACTTTAAAATAGAAGCAGAAACAATTGATATAAAAGAGGTGTAACATGGAGTACGAAAGCTTTGAAAGTGCGTTGGAAGAATTGAAAAATATTGTTCAGAAGTTTGAAAACAAAAATGATATTACAATCGACGAGCTTCTTAACAATTATGAAAAAGGAATGAAGGCCTATTCTTTTTGCATGAAAAAATTGGACGACACTCAAAGAAAGATTAAAATTATAGATGATATGCCCTAACCAAAGTCGCTATAAAATAATAAAAATATTCCACTCACGGTTTCGGACACGAATAATTCTATAAGCTCATTCCGGCTTAAAAACCTACAGCTTGCAAACTCGCTCCGCTCAAACAGTGCAAGCTGCTTAACGGTTTTTATGCCTCCATTTGCTAAGAATTATAGTCGTGTCCTGCAAATGTTCGTTACATATTTTTATTATTTTTTACTGTAAACTGTAAATTATTAAGGTGTGATCCAATACATTAATAATTATTAAAAATATTAATTGATATAAATAAATTGTTATGCTATAATTTTATTGAATTATCCCAATATTTATTTTTATAATAGAATATTTATGTAATAGGTAAGGCATAAGACATGAAAAATTACAGGCTTGATGTATATTTACATGACAAAGGATATGCAAGCAGCCGCGAAAGAGCAAAAGAGCTCATTTTAAGCAATTCTGTATTTGTAGATGATAATTTAATAACGAAACCCTCATATCCGGTAAATGATGATGTTAAAATAAAAATCACCAGAGAGCTTTATGTAAGCAGGGGTTATGTAAAAATTGAAAAGGCAATGCAGGTATTTGACATAAATATCGAAAATAAAACAGCAGTAGATATCGGGGCTTCCACCGGAGGGTTTACAGATTATCTGTTAAAACATGGAGCAAAAAAAGTATATGCTGTTGATGTGGGCACTGGTCAGCTTCATAATTCTTTAAGGAATGATGATCGAGTTATCAATCAAGAAAACACAAATTTCAGATATATTGATACATCTATATTTACTGATGATATTGACATTATAACAGTTGATGTTTCATTTATTTCGCTGAAACATATTTTACCTAAGATTGTCGAAATTAGTCATAATAGTACAGATATTGTCGCATTGGTAAAACCACAATTTGAAGCAGGAAAGGAAAACATAGGGAAAAAGGGCATAGTTAAGGATAAGCAAGTCCACTTGGAGGTTCTTAACAATCTAAATAATTATATTAAGATAAACAATTTGAATTTAATTAATATAGCCTATTCTCCTATAAAAGGAGCATCAGGTAACATAGAATATCTTACACATTTAAAAATTACAGGAAGTTCAAATGAAATTAATTTTAAAGACTTAGTTAATCAAGCCTTTGAAATACTATAAAAAAAACTAAGAGGTGACAAATGAAAAAGTATACCAGACAAACAAAAATTCTAGAGTTGATTTCTAAGAGCGAAGTTGAAACTCAGGAGGAATTAGCTGAAGCCCTGAAAAACATGGGTATTGATGTAACTCAAGCTACAATTTCAAGAGACATTAAAGAACTTAGGCTTGTAAAGGTAATGGCTAAAAGCGGCAAGTACAAATATGCTACTATAAGTCAAAGCCAGGAAGGAATAACAGACAGATTGAATAAGATATTCGAAAATTCCGTTGTTTCAATCGACAATGCAATGAACATGATAATAATAAAAACAATTCCCGGAGCTGCTCAGATATGCGCATCAGCCATCGATTATATGGGAATTGATGAAATTGTAGGAACATTGGCCGGAGATGACAATGTTTTTGTAGCTGTTAGAAAAATGGAGCAAGTAGATCATGTATTGCAGGAATTTAAAAAGAATATAAGATAATGGTGATAATATGCTGCTTAGTTTAAATATAAGCAATTTTGCAGTATTTGAAAATGCATCTGTCAATTTCGACCCCGGGTTTAATGTTTTTACAGGAGAAACAGGGTCGGGAAAATCCGTATTAATTAATGCAATTGAGCTTATTTTGGGAGAAAGAGCTTCAAAAGAGCTAATAAGAAAAGGCAAAAATTCGGCATTTATTGAAGGAATTTTTGATATAGGCGACAATGTAAACCTTTTTGACACCTTAAAAAACCTGAACATAGAAACTGATAAGGATGACTTTTTAATAATATCAAGGGAGCTTTTACAAAACGGCAAAAGTATAAACAAGGTAAATGGAAGAACTGTTCCTCTTAACATAATTAAAGCAATAGGCAGTTTCTTAATTGATATTTACGGTCAATTCGGTCATGAAAGCTTGTTTAAAAAAGATAATCATATTAAAATGCTTGACAGTATGATACAAAAGGAGTTATCACCCATATTTCAGTCATATGATGAGCTGTTTTTGAATTACAACAGAATACAAAATGAAATATACACACTCAAAGAAAAACTCTTAAATAAAGATAAAAAGATTGAGCAGCTTCAATATGAAATAAATGAAATAGACATGGCAGAACTTAAGGAGTTTGAAGAAGAGGAGCTTTTAAAAAAAATTAAAAAGCTTTCAAATGTACAGGAAATTAAAAGTTCTTTGTATGAAGCAATACATATTCTTAACAGCGACAATATAAACAGTGTATACACTATTATTAACAAAATTCAAAGCTATGACGAAAAACTTGAAGAATTTCTTTCAAGGATTGACATTCAGTTAGAGGAATTGAAATTATTAAGCTATGATTTAAGAGACTATTCAGATAATTTGGCTCTTGACGAAAAAGAGCTTAACAACGTTGAAAATAGAATGTCTCTTATTAATCGATTAAAAAGAAAATATGGTTTTTCAATTGAAAGAATAAATGAATACAGAAATGCATCTTATGAAGATTTAAGTTTACTTCTTGAAGCTGATTCAAAATTAAACTCTTTAATTAAAGAAAAAAACGAAATATATAAATTATTGATAGAAAAAGCTGGAATTATATCAAATAAAAGAAAAACCGCAGCAGAATATCTTGAAAAGCAGATTTTAATCGAATTAAACGAGCTAAATATGAAAAATATTGAGTTCAAAGTCAAAATAGATAAAATGAGCTTATCGACCGACGGTGTTGACAATGTTGAATTTTTAATTTCCACAAATGTAGGCAGCGATTTGAATTCTGTTCAAAAAATAGTTTCAGGAGGGGAAGCTTCAAGAATTATGCTTGCTTTTAAAAAAATAAAAAGCGACGCGGGTCAAACCATGGTGTTTGATGAAATAGACATAGGAATAAGCGGCAAGACTGCACAGATGTCCGGTGTAAAAATGAATTATATTGCCTTGAATAATCAAGTTATTTGTGTTACACATTCTCCTCAAATTGCATCAATTTCAAAAAATCATTATTTGATTGAAAAAAAAGTTGTTGGAAACAATACATTAAGTACTGTGAAAAAATTAGACAAAGAAAACAAAATTTATGAAATTGCTCGGTTATTGAGCGGAATGAAAATAACTGACAGCTCATTAAATAATGCTAAGGAATTGATAGAATTTAACAGCAAAATAAGTGAATAGAAAAAGTTTTAAATGGAAAAGTTAAGGATAAAACTTCAAGGAGAGCATAATGAGAAATTTTGTAAAAAGAGTTTTATTCTTTACTTTTTTTATTGCGGTATTAATGACTGCCGTTTTTTTTGGTTTTAATTTGAAAACAAATCCATATAAATTCGCAAAAGGCGACCAAGTAGTAGATACGGATGGAAAATACATTATGCCCGGGGGTCAGACTATTGGGGTAGAGCTAACAACCGAGGGAGTATTGGTTGTAGGATTGGCTGATATAGTTAATGCTGACAATATTTCAATATCTCCTGCAAAAAACGCAGGAATTCAAATAGGTGATAAAATACTCGAAATTGATTCACAAAAACTTGGTCGTTATGAAATAATAGATTATACTGAGAGTAAAGGTCTTAAACAATATAATTTCAAAGTAGAAAGAGAAGGTAAAATTTACAATTTCACCATAACTCCCGTTCAAAGATACGACAGCGATGAAATAAAATTCGGATTTTGGGCAAGAGATGATATAGCAGGAATCGGAACAGTTACCTTTGTAGACCCTGAAACAGGGCTCTACAGTGCCATAGGTCACGGTATCTCCGATTCGGTAACAGGTAATTTGATAGATATTGAATCCGGCACTATTTCAAAAGCCAATATTACAAGCATTAAGCTTGGCAAAAAGGGTGAGCCCGGAGAAATTATAGGTTATATTCTAAAAGAAGAGGAAAGTTTAGGAACGGTATTAAATAATACAAATTTTGGAATCTATGGTGAAATAAATAAGGATAGTATCGGATATTTTAGCAGTGATTTAATGGAAATCGGCAAGAAAGAAGAAATTCAATTAGGACCTGCATATATAATTGCATGTGTTAATAATGAAATAAAAAAATACTCTATAGAAATATCAAAAATATTCTATCAAAACAAGCCTGATGAAAAAAGTTTTGTTATAAGAATTACTGATAAAGAGCTTTTAGAAATGACCAACGGAATTATTCAAGGTATGAGCGGCAGTCCCGTAATACAAAACAATAAAATTGTCGGTGCAGTAACGCATGTATTTATGAATGATCCCACAAAGGGATATGGAATATATATTGAATGGGTTTTTGAAAATATATATGAGTAATTAAGATTAATACATTTTTAATAAATTTATTGTATAGAATTAATGAACAATTTAACATATTTAGTTATCGACAAAATTTTAGTATAAGTTTGGAAAAACTGTATATAATAGACATATATACTATTTATATTACAAAATTAGAATTTAAAAAAATTTTTTATCAAAAAAAAAGGGTTTTTTGATTCTTTTGCGTATTATATTAGTAAGAGTAAAAGATATTATGAATGGGGGAGTTACTATGCAAAAAAAGGTAAAGGTTGTCATTGCTGATGATAATAAAGAATTCAGGTTAATATTAAAAGACTTCTTACTCAGCAAAAAAGTTTTTGATATCGTGGATATGGCAGAGGATGGAATAAAAACATTGGAATCTGTCGAAAAACATGAACCGGACATTCTAATATTAGACATAATAATGCCTCAGCTTGACGGTTTGGGGGTGTTAGAAAGACTTCATAAAAAAGAATTAACCAAATTTCCCAAGGTAATAGTATTATCTGCCGTAGGCCATGACAAGGTTACCCAGAGGGCTATTAATATGGGTGTAGATTATTATATTGTGAAACCTTTCAATTTTGAATCATTTGCCGACAGGTTACTTCAAATATCAGAATTAGAAACTTCTAAAGCACAAAACAAAAATAAGGAAATCGTTTATAACGATAAAATGAATACGGAACTGAGTTTAGAAGTCAGAATAACCGAAATTTTGCATGAGGTAGGAGTACCTGCTCATATTAAAGGCTATCAGTATCTGCGCACTTCTATAATTGATGTTGTAAATAATGTTGAATTGTTGGGAGCAATTACAAAGGAACTGTATCCCATGATAGCATCAAAATATTCAACCACACCAAGCAGAGTTGAAAGAGCCATACGTCATGCCATAGAGGTTGCATGGACTCGAGGGAAAATTGAAACTATCAATAATATATTCGGCTATACAATACATAATAATAAAGGCAAACCTACCAATTCGGAATTTGTAGCAATGATAGCAGATAAACTTCGTCTTGAACAAAAGGTTTCATAGCAATACTACTCAATTGACTTGACAAAAACATATATTGTTATTAGAATAAGTCCAACTATTAAAAATTGCTCATTAATTGCAATGGTTTAATTATAGGAGGCAATATTGAATACGGAAATTACGGTAAAAAGTGAAAAAATATTTGAAGGCAAAATAGTTAATTTAAGGGTAGATACAGTTGAACTGCAAAACCAAAAATATGCAAAGAGAGAAATTGTAGATCATAAAGATGCTGCCTGTATACTAGCTGTTATTAATGATAGGATAATTTTGGTCAGACAATACAGAAAAGCCGTTGAAGATTTTATATATGAACTGCCTGCAGGAATTCTAAATATCGCAGAGGAGCCTCAAGAAGGAGCTTTGCGTGAGTTAAAAGAAGAAACCGGATATAAGGCAGGTAAAATTAAGCTTATTTACGAATTTTATACTTCACCGGGTTTTTCCAATGAAAAGGTATATTTGTTTGAGGCTTCGGATCTTGTATTTGAAGGTACTGATTTCGATGAGGATGAATGCATAGAAACAATAGAAGTAAATATGGATGAAGCAAGAAAGATGCTTGAAACCGGTAGAATAACGGACAGCAAAACAATAATAGGACTTCTCCATTGGATATATTCTTAAATAGAATATTAAAAAAGAATTAAACCTCTTGTACAAGCATATATTATATAAAGCTTGACAAGAGGTTTTTTGCGGTACAGCGGGGACGTATCTTATGTCCCGCTTGAGGCATGGACAATAGGCGGGGGGTTTATTATGAATAATACACTAAAGAAGCTTGTACAATCTGAAAACAAAAAGTTATTAACACTTGTATTAATTTTTATGGGAGCTTTGGTTTTATCAGCATTAATTTACTCATTAACAGGAAAAGGGACAATGACAGAAATTAACTATGAAAGTATAAGCAAAATGACTTTTATACAAATTTTTGGGAACTCATTTAAAAGGAACATTATTTATTTTTTAGCTGTAATCTTTCTCACCTATATAGGACAGGGAAATTTAATAATGATTTTGTTCGGTTTTATTTCTGTATATTATGGTTTATCCGTCATTTATATAATCAGGACTGTGGGTATGGAGTTTAAATACTTCATGCTTACATTTACGGATTATTTTATTTTCTTTCCTATTTTACTTTATTTTACATTTATTTCAAGTTCAATATCAAAATATACAAAAAAAGCAAAAAATATCGAGACTATTTCCCGTAAATTTGATATAATTATAGCTGGATATATTAGAGTTTCTTTATTTTATTTAATGATTATAACAGCTTATTCTTTTGTTTACAGCTTCTATATATTAATATTAAGCAGATTGATGGTGAGATAATGGATATTACAATTTATAAAAATTATTTGGGGCAAAGAAACTTAAGCGATAATACAATTAACTCCTATATTTATGATGTCGAAAACTTTGAAGAATATCTTCGTGAAGATTATGATCTTGAACTTGATGAAACAAAAAAGGCACATATTTTGACATATTTAGTAGCTCTGCAGAAAAACGGCAAAAGTTCATCAACCATATCAAGGACTATTTCTGCATTAAAGAACTTTTTTGATTTCTTGAAAAATGAAAAGCTGATTAAGGACAACCCTGCTGTCAGCATTCACAGCCCAAAACAAATAAAAAAGAAACCTTCCATTCTTACTGAAGAAGAAGTAGCTCAACTAATGCTCTTGCCTGACAAAAATACTTTTAAAGGAACAAGGGACTTGGCAATGTTAGAGTTGATGTATTCATCAGGAATAAATGTGTCTGAGCTGATAAGCATAAAATTAGCTCAAATAAATTTAAGCGCCGGAATAATTTCTATTGAAGGAGATAAAGAAAGAATAATTCCTCTAAGCAAATATGCAAAAAGTGCAATTGATAGCTATTTAAATAATTTTAGAGATAATAAATCTATTGATGATAATGAATTTTTATTTATTAATATTTCCGGTGAGCCCATATCAAGACAGGGAATATGGAAAGTTCTAAAATCTTATAAGAAAAAAATGAATTTAGAAAAGGAATTATCTCCTCAGATTTTAAGAAATTCATTTGCAGTACATATGTTGTCTCACGGTGCTGATTTAGGAACTTTGCAGGAGTTAATGGGACTCAGCAGTTTAGGGGCTGCGCAGAACTATATAAATAATGTAGAATTTAAATCATTGGAAGTGTTTAAGAAAACATTCCCTCGTGTATGACCTAACCCCATTTTTTAGAGTCTTTTTTCTGAAAAATGGTTGGTAGGTCAACCGCACAGAATGCCAAATTTGTGCGACGAAAGGAGCAAACAAATTTGATGCATTCCCCTGCGAAAGGAGAACTAATGATAAAAAGAGCAGTATTGATAGTATTAGACAGCTTGGGAGCAGGCGAGCTTCCCGATGCTGCCGACTATGGAGATGAAGGCAGCAATACACTTAAGAATATTTACAAGCATGCACAGAATTTTTCATTGCCAAATTTAGAAAGTCTAGGTATTTTAAATATTGACGGATTCGAAGATATAAAAAGCTCAGACTGCTTTACAGGCTCTGTGGCAAAATGCAATGAAAGCTCAAAAGGTAAGGATACAACAACCGGACACTGGGAAATCAGCGGACTGATTCTCGAAAAACCATTCCCCACCTATCCGGATGGATTTCCTGAGGAGTTGATTTTAGAATTTGAGAAAAAAATCGGTAGAAAGGTAATAGGAAACTATGCTGCTTCAGGTACCGAAATAATCAAAGAACTAGGTAAGGAGCATGTAGAAACAGGAAATATAATAGTTTACACATCTGCTGACAGCGTATTTCAAATAGCTGCCCACGAAGAAGTGATACCCCTCGAAGAACTCTATAATATTTGCAGGACTGCAAGAAGGATGCTCCAAGGCGAGTATGGAGTAGGAAGAGTTATTGCAAGACCTTTTATCGGGGAAGAAGGTAATTTCACAAGAACAGGCAACAGAAAGGATTTCTCTTTGGAACCTTACAAGGATACTATGCTTGATATTGTAAAAAACAGCGGCAGAGAAGTCTATGCCATCGGGAAAATAGAAGATATTTTTGTCAACAAAGGTATAACAAAATCAAATCATACTAAAAATAATGAAGAAGGAATTGAAGCAATAATTCAAGCTGTAAAAGAAGATTTCGAAGGTTTGATATTTGCAAATCTTGTAGATTTTGACATGATTTACGGTCATAGAAACAATGTGCAGGGATATGCTGATGCCCTTATATATTTCGACAGCAAGCTTCCGGAAATAATGGCTAATCTTAAAGAAGACGATGTCTTGATTATTACGGCAGACCATGGTTGTGACCCGACAACTTCCAGTACGGATCATTCGAGAGAATATATTCCTCTCATCTTCTATGGAAAGAGTATTAAGGGAAACAACAATCTCGGCATACTTGACACATTTGCATCCATAGGCAAGACTGTATTGGATATTTTTGATATTGAAAACGACATTAAAGGGATAAGCGTTAAAAATCAAATAATTAAATCCGGGAAATAGACTAAATAACAACATTTTCGACAACCAATTTAATGTATGAATCAACAAAATATGGTTATTCTACATAAAAAGGAGGTAGATTTTATGAAGAAAAGTTTAACCATATTTTTTATATTTATTTTTGTCTTAAATATGATGGTAGTTCCCGTATATGGAATTGAGCCTGAGGACATGCAATCCCGTTCTGCAATTTTAATTAATGCGGATGACGGAAAGATTTTGTTTGAAAAAAATGCTAATGATAAAATGCAGCCTGCAAGCATTACCAAAATAATGCTTATGGTTTTGATTTCCGAAAGAATGGATGATGGTCAAATGACGTTGGACCAGGAAATGACTATATCTGAAAATGCTGCAGGTATGGGAGGAAGCCAAATATATCTTGAAGCATATGAAGTACAAACTGTAGAGAACATGCTTAAAGCTATTTCCATGCGCTCAGCCAATGATGCATCCGTTGCCATGGCTGAATTTATGTACGGCTCCGTAGAAAGCTGTGTTAAAGCAATGAACGAAAGAGCCAAGGAATTAGGGATGAACGATACCATATTTTTAAATGTTACAGGTCTTCCTGACCCGGAACACCTGACAACTGCACATGACATAGCTATAATGACACGGGAGCTGCTGAAGTATGATTATATGGATGAATATATGCTTACCTGGATGGATTCCGTATACGTAGGCAAAGAAAAGGATTCAGAGCAAGTATTGGTAAACACAAACAGGCTGATAAACAATTATGACGGCTTATTGGCGGGCAAGACAGGTTATACAACTGAAGCAAAATATTGCTTATCGGCAGCAGCAAAAAGAAACGACACTACATTGATTGCCGTAGTCCTCGGATGTGATAACACTAAAATTCGTTTTAATGAAGTTACAAAACTATTGAATGAAGGATTTGCAAATTATAAAAATATAATTTTCCACGAAGCAGGAGGCATAATTTCAACAACACCGGTTTATTGCGGAAAAAAAGAAACAATTAACATAGTTTCAAAGGAAAATATCAACTATTTTACAGAAAGTAATTGCAAGGCTGAAGATTTTAATTTAGAATATGTAATAGATGAAACTCTTAAAGCTCCTTTAACTATAGATACAAAAATAGGAACAGCTATACTATCCAAGGATGGTCGAGTTTTAGGCGAATTTGAATTGTATCCGGAAACAAATATTGAAAAGGAAAATTTATTCAAATTTTTTATAAATAACTTTTTAAAAACTACCATAAGATAAGGAAGGTTGAAAATGAATTATTCCGTAAATATAAACGTTTTTCAGGGACCATTTGAACTGTTGTTTCATCTTATTGAAAAAAAAGAAATCGATATTTATGATATACCCATTTCTGAAATAACAGATCAATATTTGGAATACCTTGAAGAAATGATGCAATTCAATATGAATGTTGCAAGCGAATTTATATTTATGGCGGCGACCTTAATAGAAATAAAATCTCAATTGCTTTTGCCCAAGAAGGAAAAAGAAGAAGACCCGAGGCAGGAATTAGTTGCTAAATTATTGGAATACAAAATGTTTAAAGATGTTTCGGAAGAATTGAAAAAATATGAGGACGAGAGCAGTTTCTATTTTTCCAAACCTCGGGAGGAAATGGCTTTAACATCTGATACCAATACTGAACAGATTTCTTTAAACGAAATAAACGTATATGAACTGTACAATGTATACTTGACTTTGATTAAAAAACAAAATTTTAAAATTGAGCAGGAAGAAAAATTCAAATTATACAGAGAAAACTATCGTGTCAAGGACTGTATGGAGGACATTGCAAAAAAAATAAGGAAATATGGGAAAGTTTCATTATTCAATACTTTTAAAGAAAAAGAAAGCATATCAAAAGAATATATTGTAACATTGTTTTTAGCCATATTGGAACTTTCAAACAATAAAGGAATGAAAATATACCAGGATAATATATTCGGAGATATAATTATCACCTCACAGGAGAGAAAATGAATATAAAAAGTGTTTTGGAAAGCTTGATGTTTGCTTGGGGAGAGCCCTTAAGCATAAATGAAATATCAAAAATATTGAATATGCCTGCTCACAGCATCACATTTACATTGGATGAAATGATAAGTGAATTCAACGACGATGAAGACAGAGGTCTTATTATTCAAAAGTTTGGGGATTCCTATCAGCTGACTACCAAAAAAGATAATTATGAATATATTCAGAATCTCTTGGAAACTACGGTAAATAAAAGTTTATCTACTGCAGCAATGGAAACACTGTCCATTATTGCATACAAGCAGCCTGTTACAAAAGTGGAAATAGAAAGAATAAGGGGGGTTAAGTGCTCCCAGGTGGTAAAAGGGCTTATTGACAAGGGACTGATAAAGGAAGTGGGACGGCTTGATAAGCCCGGCAGACCCGTAATTTTTGCTACAACGGATGAATTTCTGAGACATTTCGGCTTAAGCTCGATTGGTGAATTACCAAATATCGGAGACATTCAAGATGACAAGGGGACGGGGGAACTGTCATCTTAATGACAAGGGGACG
>ENA-UOOH01001806-UOOH01001806.1-fermentation-metagenome-genome-assembly--contig:-NODE-1806-length-19979-cov-5.425969_pt1 | contig 19979 bp, 15 predicted proteins | sample MGYA00245778_ERZ724025 | MGnify/ENA primary metagenome ERZ724025 (study PRJEB28704, sample SAMN03018313) | fermentation metagenome | biome: anthropogenic terrestrial biome; feature: soil; material... | reverse complement strand
ATCTTTTTAATAATTCTACAGCTTTTTTAAGTTGAGTATCTGTTTCATAAAATTCATACCCGTAGCCTTTTGCATCTTCAGGAAGTTTTACTTCAATATCCGGTTCGATTCCTATACCGTGAATGTTTATTCCTGATGGTGTGAAATATTCAGAAACAGTCATTTTAATTCCTTCACCGTCATTTCCGAATCTTTGAACCTTCTGTACTATACCCTTACCGAATGTCTTTGTTCCTATTAAAACTGCTCTTTTGGTATCCTTCATGGCTCCTGCCATTATTTCTGAGGCGCTGGCACTTCCTTCGTTTATTAATAGAACTATCGGAATATTTTCCATATCTGTATCTGATTTAAAATATTCAATTTCTCCGGATTTTGTCTTAGTATATGTTACTATACCATCACCCATAAACAAATCTGATATTTCAACCGTAGAGTTAATCATACCCCCCGGATTATATCGCAAGTCTATAACTAAACTTTTCATACCTTTATTCTTAAGAGTCATGTATGCAGCTTTAAAATCTTTAGCTGTTTGCATATCAAATGTGGTAATTCTGATATATCCTACTTCGTCACCAAGCATTGCATGCTTTATAGTTTTAATTCTTATTTTTTCTCTGTTAACTACTACATCTGACACATCTGGAATTCCTTCTGAATCAACCCTTTGAATAGTCAATGTAACACTTGTTCCCGGTTCACCCTTCATTATCTTAACTGCTGCATCAATTTGATCTGCAGTAAATTCAGTGCCGTTAATACTAATGATTTTATCACCAGTTTTAAGGCCAGCCTTTTCTGCAGGAGTATCCTCAATAGGCGAAACAATCATTATTTTATTATCATCACTGGCAGTTATGTATACTCCGATACCTTCATAAGAGCCTTCTGTATCCTGCATAAGATCTTCAAATTCTTCTTTTGACATATACTGGGTATACGGATCTCCCAATGCCTTTAGTGTTCCTTCTAATGCTCCTTCAAGCATTATATCCTCATCAGCTTCATACAAGAAGTCCCTCTGCGCTATTTGCATAATACTTTCTTGTTTAAAGTACTTATTATACATACTTCTCATTTGACTATATTCATCTTTTGGTAAAAACACCTTTTGTCCTATTTCAACCATAAACACATTACCAAGTGTTAAAGTAAGAAATGCAGTGACAAAAACTACCACAATTATCGTAAGAATATATCTCTTCTTCGATACCATATACTCACTCCCGCAATTAAAGTTAAGCTAAAATTAAACGCTTATATTTATTTATATGCCTTCTTTGTTATTTTATCCTATAAAAATTAATACAACCTTAACATACAACTAAAATTATATCACATATAATTATATATTTGTATTTTTTTTCATCTTTCAAAACCTGAGATCCTTCGCTGCGCTCAGGATGACAAAAGCATTTTTTTCGCTCAGGATGACAAAAGCGTTTTTTTCGCTCAGGATGACAAAGCATTAAACTACTGACTGCTGCATTAAGGCATTATAACCTAATTCAGTTAACTGTGCACCCTTCCTGCCTCTTCTTTTAATAATATATCCTTGATTCTCTAAAAAATCCAATTTACTTCTCACTTGTGACACAGTGATATCATTACCTGATTCTGATAACAGTTTTGATATTTTCTCCCTGCCCGCTGATATATTTTGATTTTGCAATGTATGTATTAAATTTAATATATCAATCAACTCATTGCTAAGTTGCTTTCGTAATTCAATACATTTGGGTATTAATAATGATTCCTCAAAGAACTTTCTATCCGGTAAATCAGACATTGTAAGAATGTTTTTTGTTCTTACGGCAAGCATGTATTGTATGGTGCTTTCTAACTCTCTAACATTTCCAAGCCACTTATGTTTCATAAATTCATCTATAACTGATTGAGATATGCTCACTTCATTTGTTGTGCCAATTCTTAAAAAATATTCAACCAATTCATTAATATCGCTTAGACGCTCCCTTAATGGCGGTAAATACAAATAACCTATTTTCAATCTGTAATATAAATCCGCCCTAAACTGTTTTTCTACAACCATTTTTCTTAAATCTTTATTGGTTGCGGCTATTATTCTAACATCAACCTTTTTAATTGTAGTTCCGCCAAGCATCATTATTTCTTTTTCCTGTAAAACTCTAAGAAGCTTTGTTTGAACCTTTGGCGATACATCCCCTATTTCATCTAAAAATAAAGTTCCTCCATCTGCTAACTCGAATAAGCCAACTTTACCACCCTTTTTAGCCCCTGTAAAAGCACCTTCTTCATAGCCAAACAGTTCGCTTTCAATAAGTTCATCCGGTAATGCACTAAAATTAACAGCTAAATATGGTCCGTATTTTCTTATGGAATTTTGATGTATGGCACTTGCAAATAACTCCTTACCGGTACCACTTTCCCCTTCTATTAAAACATTCAAATCCGTATGAGCTAACTTTAAACAGGTTTTTTTTGTTTCAACCATTAATATACCGGAGCCAATTATATTATCTATATTATACTTAGCAACATGCCCTTTAAGCAAATAATCAGTATTGTGAATTTTAGTGTTCCTGTCCTTTGTTCTGTTTGTCGTAACTACGATGTCCTTGCCGTTTGGAGCAATAAATTTAGTTACTTTTACACTTTCACCCATAATGCTAAGAATTTTATTTTCGAATGTATCCTTGCTTAAAAAGTATGTATACAGTTCTTTATCTATTAAGTTTCTTAAATTTTTATTTTCTAACTTTCTATTAGTAAAAAATAGAAGCTTCATTTTTTCGTTTGCGTATTTTATATATCCGTTATCATCATAAACCAAAATACCATTGACCAGGTTATGGATAATATTGTTTAAATAGCCGTTTAACTCGTTTACGTTATTATTTATTTCTGAAACTCTTTTAGATACATTGATTATTTTCTTTAAGTATTTTTGAGTAATGAACGAAGTGTATTTATGATCAATATTAAGTTTGTCCATTATTATATACATTGAATTTATGTTAACTATTCTTGGTCCCAAATCAATTATGTTTGTAACACAGTCTGGAACTTTGCCGGGTTCACCTGGCGTAATTGCAGTTTTCAAGTTTTTATACGCTAATATCCCGGGATAATAGGGATAATATTTTATATGATTTAGACCTAACTCTCTTAAATCATTGATGGAGCTTTCTGTTGTTTCAGGTTCATCATTAACTAGGAGAACCTCTTCATTTACAGGGAGATTTGCTATCTGATCTATATAATCGAAATTAACACTTCTTTCGCACACCACAATATCTTTATATTTATATTTAATATTTAATTCATCCAGATCATTTTTCATTTCTTGGCTGGACACAATAAAAAGATCACAATCAAAATCAGGTATAACTTCTTCTTCCTGAGCATATGCTTCGATTGTGTATTTATCAGGTATGAATTCCTTCAGTTGTTTTAATAAAAAATTCTTAGTATTTAAAGACCCGGCTATAAAGACAATCTTTTTAACCATATTATCACCAACCATTGTTTATATATTATACCATTAATTATATCATAATAAAACAAGAAGTTCCGAGGAATAACCTCGGAACTTTCTTGTTTTATAATTTATTTTCAAACATACCATAAACTAAAGGTTTTTTACTTTGTACCATTATTTTGCCCTTTGCTATAACAGTGTCTACGTTTAACTCTGCATCGAGCAAACATATATCAGCGTCCATGTCGACATTAATTCTACCTTTATTTTTAAGCTTAAGAATTTTTGCAGGGTTGCATGTTATTGCTCTTAGTGCCTTTTCAAGTGGTATGTTTTCTTTGTTTACACAATCCTTTATTGCTTTTATTAAGCAAGTGGATTTTCCAATACCTATACCTACAAATTCCTTTTTTTCATTAAATATTGGTAAGCTTCCCTGTCCATCAGAAGAAAGGGTATAATTGTTTTCATCAACTCCCTCTTCGATTAGCCTTTTAAGACCTTTGCTAAAGCTTACTTCACCTTCAGTTTCCTCCCAAAAATCAGGGTCCTCGCTGCCTGTAAAGTCAACAAAACCGCCGTTCTTGGCATAATCCACGCATTCCTCAAATAATTCTGGGCTCCTGTTTATATGAGTGGGTAAAAACTGTGTTATTGGTATTTCCGTTTCATTGATAGCTCTTTTAAGCATATCTATTTTTCTTTTGCCATCTCCTAAATGAATGTTGATTATACCTGCTTTTCCGGATAGCATACCGGCAACTCTTGCATCAGCAACAGCTCTTACAAATTCATCAAAGGTAGGCTGTGAAGAGCGATGATCTGATATTGCAACTTCTCCGATACCGATTATTTTATCAACAACCATTATATCCTTCATTATTTCACCGGTTATTGTTCGAAGAGGTAATCTATATGAACCGGTATAGATATAGGTCGTGATACCTTCATCATCTAAGCCCCTTGCCTTTGCCAACAAGGATACAACATCTCTTGCTACACCGTCTGTGCCTAAACATCCTACAACAGTTGTAACACCTGCATTTGTTAGTCCTGTTAAAGTTGCTTCAGGAGTTCTTGTTGAAAATCCTCCTTCTCCTCCACCTCCTAAAATATGGACGTGAGAATCAATAAAACCGGGAACCAACTTCTTACCTGTTGCATCTATTTCTGTTACTTCTATACAGCTTAAGTCAAAGGAAATATGATCATCTATTGCTGCAATTTTATTGCCAATTAACAATACATCTTTAACTCCTGCATACTCCGGTTTATAAATCTCTGCATTTCTTATTATTGTAATCATTTTTGCACCTTCCTAAATAATTGTCTATTTTGTTTTATTGTAAATTCATTGACATAGCAATTATTATAACTATAGTACCCATCAAGAAGAAAAAACCTTGCATTTTAATTTGATATTTTGCCCATTTCGACCAATCTATTCTTGCAACACCAAGCACACCGATTAAACTTGCTGAAACAGGTGTAAAAGCATCCACAAAACCAGCTCCTAACTGATAAGCCAATACCGCAATCTGTCTCGAAACTCCAACTATATCAGATAATGGAGCCATAATAGGCATTGTTAAAGCTGCCTGACCTGAGTTTGAAGTTACTACTAAGTTAAATAAGCTTTGGAATATATACATGGACCAAGCAGCAACTACTGCAGGAACACCGCTTAAAGCATTACCTATGCTGTATAAAACCGTATTAAGGGCTGAAGCAGTGTTTGCATCTGAACCACCAAGCACTAATAAAATCCCTTTTGCCATACCTACTACAACCGCAGTACCTGCTAAATCAGCAACCCCCCCTTGGAATGATGAAGCCATGTCGTTAACAGTCATGTTGTTTAATTTAAATATTACTGCTATAACACCAGCAACTAATCCCATAACAAAGAACTGTGATGCGATTTCAGGTATGTAATATCCTTTTTTAGTAACTCCCCATATAATCCAAATAAGTACTGCAAGCATTTCAAGAAGTACTAATTTGTGTCCAAGAGTAAATTTCATATCTTCTTCAGAAGTATTTTCTAATCTGTTTCTAAAATATTCATCAGTTTCATGAACTGCAGATAGTTCTGGTTTCTTTCTAATTCTTTCAGCATAAAACATCATATATGCTGCTGATGCACCTGTAATGATAAACCACATAACCAATCTGAATGATGCAGCTGATAAAACAGGGATACCTGCAATACCTTGTGCAACAGCTACACTGAACGGGCTCATCCATGAAGCAGCATTACCAACCTGTGAAGCAACAAATGTAACTGTAACCGCAACAATAGAATCATATCCTAATGCTATTACAAACGGAACCATAATCATTGCAAATGGAATAACTTCTTCAGACATACCAAATGTTGCTCCTCCCAATGAAAATATAAAGAATAATAAAGGAAGTGCTAATTTTTCAAGACCCTTTGTCTTTTTAATAAATGCATAAATACCTGCATCAATTGATCCTGTCTTCATAATTATGCCGAAGGAACCGCCAACTACTAATATTAATGCAACAATACCAACAGCAGAACCATATTTATCTCCAGTTACAAGACCTTCAAATATATAGTTTAAGAAACCAAATCCACCGTAATCATCTGTTCCCCAAACCTTAGCGGTCTTGTGCAATTTAGCGCTTGTGTCATAGAATGATTCACCATAAATTCCATAAAGAACGTCATCAGTAAGTCCTAAGTCATCCAATTGTGATTGATCCCATGATGACTTGTCAGTTGCAGTAAATTCCTTTAATGCAGCTTGGTCAACACCTAATTCTTCAAGCTTTGTTGTATCATCTGATAATTTTGGTAGCTCTGTGCTTAAAAAGTTAGTATTTAAATTGTAGCTGTACCTAAAGGTATCTGCCATTAAAACAGTTCTACCTTTCACAACATCATTATTGTCTGTGTACTCAACTCTGTGAACACTAAACTTTCCTGCAGGAACCATAAATGTCAATGCCCAGCATACAAGTACTACTATAAAGATTATTGCATAGGTATGTGGAGTTCGAAATTTAGTAAAATCCTTTTTCTTTTCTGTTTCAACTTTTTTCATCATAATTTAACCTCCATTATAATTATTCAATTATATGATTGCAAAATATATGCCAGTTAAATAACCTTAAAATACTAACACTTCTACAAATGTTAATTTTAATTGGTTAATAATTGGTTGCATTATGGTGATTAAATAATACCAGTAATAAATAAATTCTCCCTCTTACCAATTCTGCCCATTCCAGCAATTTGTTTTTTGCTACTTGAGTAAACTCCGCATTACCAACTACATCTTTTGTGAACAATGCTGATGTGTATATGTTTCAAAATAGTAACAGTAACATATGTATACCGATAAATATTTTAACAATTATTTAATTTAATGGAAAGTGTTTGCAATATTTAAAATTAGTTATATAATAATAAATATAGTAATTATAAAAATTTTATATAATTATGATGTTGATTGTTAAATTATCATCAATTTTTTCATATAAATTATATTCTTGCACTCAATAAGTATTGTTTTTTTAGGTAAAATATTAGTGTCTTATTGACACAATATATACAATTAAGGAGGGATGCTAAATGAAACATAACACAAAGTATATTAGACCTTTAATTTTACTTCTAATTATTCTGTGTTTAGCTGTCTTGGCAATTGGATGCACTGCTCAAACAGCACAAGAACCAGAAAAACCACCAGAAGAGGTTCCTGAACAACAAATAGAAGAGAAGCCTGAAGAACCTGCTCTGGAAGAGCCTGAAACATATCCTACAAGAGAGGCTGCACTGCCTTTTACCTATGAGCGCGAAAACAAAAATGAGGCTGCAGATGAAAAGTATGCACCTAAGGTGATAACTCTTGAAAATGGTGTACAAGTTCAGAAAACACCTTTCAATACCATGTATGCTGATGGTAAGTTAGTAAAATCATGGAACAATATTTACATGAATGCTGACAATCGAGGATGTAATGCTTGTCATACAATAGAGGATGCATTAGAAGGTATGGAAACTTATCATGGTATTATATATTTTGGTTATCCGGTTGAACAAACTTTACATAACTGTTTCGGATGCCATAGTTTCTATACTACCAAGCTAAGAGATTCCATACATGCAATCCATGACAGAAACGAAACATTTGAGGCTATGAATGGAAGCTGTCAGTCTTGCCATTACATAGATGATGAAGGCAATTATCTTCGCTGGGATTATGTAAAATATGATGTATTGTTAGGTATAACAGATATCTCATCTGAAAACATTGATGCTGATTTCAAATGGGATCAAACAAAAATAGCTGATGATGCCGGCATATTCTACAAATCCATAAAGTCTGCTCCTGAAGACTGGCTGAACGACGATAGCCAGATCACTCCGGATATCTATGAAAATTGGACAATCAAAGTTACAGGTGATATAGATAATCCATTTGAGATGACTTTACCTGAAATGGTAGAAAAATTTGGAACCGAAACTCATCTAATGAAATCACACTGTACTGTAAACGGACCTGGTCAAGCAATGATATTCCAGACAGAAGTCACCGGTATACCTGTTTCCAAAATAATGGAGTATGCCCAAGTTCATGAAGGTGTTAACATGTTTTATCCAGTTGGCGATGATGGTTATTGCTACAATATTTCTACAGATGTTATGCTTAAAGAAAATGGATTATTAGTTACCAAGATGAATGGTGAGCCTATGCCAGCTGACCAAGGCTACCCTGTAGCATTCTGGGGTTTTGAGCTTTCTGCAGGCAATTTCACTAAACGAATAGCTGAACTTCGATTTGATAAGAGCGACGCAGGTTCATGGGATTTCTATGGTGACTTTACTGACCCCACAACCGGACTTGGATTTGACAAACCTAATGTTGGTATACTTACAGCTACAAACGGTCAGATCTTCAAAACTAATGAGCCTATTCATTTAGAAGGCTATGCAGATGCGTGGAATGAACCTATCACTCAGGTAGATATGTCTTTTGACCATGGAGCTACTTGGATAGAATACAAAATTGATAATACAACTACTCATCAATGGGTATATTGGTATCTTGACATAAACAATGAATTAGAACCCGGCTCTTACCTAATTAAACTTCGTGCCCATAGTACAATGCCTGATGGTACAACACGAGTAAGTCCTACATATACGGACTTCATGTTTAATATTCAGTAAAAGTCTCTATTGGTGTTACTAAAGCAAAGATTCGCGCGGGCAACGATTAACCGCTGCCTGCGCTTGCTTTTTAATTTTACATAATTACATTACTACAGTACTTTGGAGAAAAAATGATCATAAAAACATTAAATTACCTACGTTCCATGAAATTTGGAATGTTATTGCTCATACTAATACTTATCTGCTCATTTATAGGTTCCATCGTTCCACAAGGAAATGATGCTATCAATTATGCAACTGAATACTCCCAATTTAGCGACACTATATTATTATTAGGATTAAACAATATCTTCAAAAGCTGGTATTTCATAACACTGTTGTGTCTACTTTGCATAAACTTGGTTTTTTGCTCTATACTACGTCTAAAAAATACTGTAAGAAACGCAAATCAAGGTTTTAATAAAGCTGCGACCTTAATCTGCGATCCAATTGAACATAAATATGCCAAGATGACTATGAAATTTATTAAATCGCAACGATTTAAGACTTATAATACTGATTCCTCAACTATTTATTATAAGAATATAAGCGGATACTACGGTTCATTTTTGGTTCATCTATCACTTTTGTTCATCTTGATATTTGGTGCATGTTCCACATATTATGCTTCCACAGAAGATATAAATATTATAATAGGTGAATCTGCCACGTTGTCAGATGGCACAGTGATTACTGTTGAAGCATTCCGCATAGAGGATGAAAATGGTGAAACTGATTATGAAAGTATACTGCTTGTAACTGATAGACATGGTAACATTAGCAAGCCAACAGCAGTGAAAGTAAATTATCCTTTCTCATTTGGTGGACATAAGTATTACCAACAAACATACGGTCTTGCTGGGTATATTACCGTGATTAATAACGGTATATCGAATCCACTTTATATGACAGATAGTGCGTTTATAACTGCTGATGGAAATAATGGAATAATGTATTATGCTGTATATCCTGATTATATAAAAAATGAAGATGGAAGAGTATCTGTTCTTAAGGATCATGGTAAGGACAGTTATAATCCGATATACATGATCGCCACTATTGAAGACAACGAAACTAAAGATGGTATGGCCTTACCGGGTACAAGCTTTAAAATTGGGGATATGTTATGCACCTTTAACAACCCGAGATGGTACCCAGGCATACGTGTAAAGACTGATATTCCGTTGTTCATGGGTCTTCTATATACTTCATTTGCATTAATGATAGCCGGACTTTGGCTATGTTTTTTCCATGTACCTGTATATATCAAGTTTGACGAAACAGGTTATGCCATATATAGCCCCAAGCCAATATATAGTATTAAGACACAGATAAAAGCAGCAATAGAAACTTGCGAAAGAGAGGTAAGCAAATGTTAAACATCCTGTTTTTTTCAGCATTAGCAACATATCTTATAGCTAGCATTATTCAATTTGTCGGTGCTGCCTTTAAAAAGGAAGGCATCAAAGATATAGCATGGTGGCTAAGCATATTAGGTTTTGCATTATTAACAGTATATATGGTATTGCGTGGAATAGAAGCAAAACGTCTACCAATGTCAAATCAGTTTGAATTCGCCACAGCTTTCGCGTGGGGTGTTGGACTATTAAATATTTTACTACACTTAAAACTTAAGCAAGACTGGGAGAGTACTATTGCTCTACCTGCAATTTTCCTAATTATATCTTACGCAGCATTTTTACCCCGTGAAATATACGAAATTATGCCTGCCTTAAAATCAGCTTGGTTTAGTTTGCACATAGGCTCTGCTGTATTCTCCTATGCTGCTTTTGCTTTAGCAGGATGCATGGGCATAAGGTACATAATAAGTTATAAGAAGAATAAAGATGATAAACAGCTAATTCATAATGATTATCTTTCATATAGGCTTATAGCCTTTGGTTTTCTCATGCTTACTGTAGTTATTTTATCGGGCTGCATATGGGCAGAGCAGGCTTGGTCAGTATGGTGGAGTTGGGATCCTAAAGAAACATGGGCACTAATTACATGGATAATATATGCTATGTACCTGCATCAGCGCATACGCATTGGCTGGCAGGGCATAAAAATGGCTTGGTTTGCTATAATCGCAGTTGTATGCGTATTATTCACATTTGTAGGAGTAAATACACTGCTTTCAGGCCTTCATAGTTATTTTTAGAATATTTAATTTCTTATAGGAATGAATTACAATATAAATTACAAAATTTAAAAAAGTCTTGATGATTGACCCAGTTAGGCATGAACAGTAACTAACAGTAGCCTAAACTTCTAAATTTTTACATGGTAAGTATGGAATTGTTTTACTATAAATGCTATACTATTAATGTACAGGCTTTCAAGTACAAAACTTATTATAGATGGAGGAAATATGAAAAAGATAAAACAACTATTATCACTGATTTTAATTTTTGTTATGGTGTTTTCATTAACTATGACAGCCAATGCTGAAGAAGGTTATGCTGATGTTACAGGTACTGTTAAAGAGGTACAAAAGTACGGCAACCTTACTATGGATATTCAACCTAAGGCATTATATGATGCAGGTTACGAATTAGGTGATATTCTTAATGTTGCTGTAGGCGAAAATTTTTTAGAAATTCCTTTCTGTACATCCTATAGTGATGTTGATACAGGAAGCCTTGTAATTCGAGACGACAAGGAATCAGATTTACTGGTTGTTGCAATCAACATGGGTAACTTTTCAACAACTTATAATACAAATGTTGGCGATACATTAACATTCTCGCTATTTGAAAAAGAAGGATATCTCGCAGAATATATGCTTCGTCAACTGACACGCACTAATGTTCGTGCTGATTATGCCACAGATTCTATATTTGCTAATTTCCGTAGTATTAATACAACAGGAATTAACTCAGCAGTACTATACAGGAGTTCAAGCCCAATTAACAATGAATTAGGAAGAGCTGCTTATGTTGATGATTTAATTGAAGTTGCAGGTATAAAAACAATAATCAACTTAGCTGATTCAGAAGAAGAAATTAACATATACTTCGCGTCAGAAGACTTCGATTCTCCATATTACAAAAGTTTATATGATTCAGGCAATGTTATAAACCTTAGCATGGGAGTTGATATTGCAGCAGAAGATTTCGGTCAAAAATTAGCTGAAGGATTACGATTCTTAAATAGTAATGATGGTCCTTATTTAATTCACTGCAATGAAGGAAAAGACCGTGCAGGCTTTGCAAGTGCTTTATTGGAAGTCTTAATGGGGGCAACGCTTGATGAAGTAGTTGCCGATTATATGACTACATATGAAAATTATTATAAGGTAGAAAAAGAAACTGAACAACACAAATCAATAGCAGAAAGCAATATTTTAGCAACCATAACTACAGTTCTATGCAACATGGAAAAAGGTTCTGATATTGCAGGAGTTGACCTTGCAAAAGCTGCAGAAGATTATCTGATAAAAATCGGTATGACCTCAACTGAAATTGAAACACTTAAATCTAAGTTATCGACTACAATAACTGTTCCCGAACAACCTGTAATCGAAGATCCTGTTATTGAAGAACCAATTGTTGAAGAACCAATTGTAATAGTGCCAGAACCAGAAGTTGTTGAAACTCCCGAAGAAGTTACATACTATATTGTTGTTTCAGGTGACTGTTTATGGAATATAGCCAAGACTCATCTTGGAAACGGTACTCGTTATGCTGAAATTTATAACCTTAACAAAGATATAATAACAAATCCTGATTTAATCAGTATAGGTCAAAAATTAGTTATTCCTGTTAAATAAATTTTTAAAAACTAATCATATTTGATAAGCTCCCATTATGGTAGACAGTAAAAATAAAACTGTCAAAATAAAGGGAGCTTATTTTCTTATTCCATTAATGAAGCTTTATTGTAGATTTCATTTATTTCCTGTTTTGACAATAGTTTTTCTGTCGTATATGCAATAACTGCAATTCCAAATACATCTAATATGAATCTAACAATCATGAATTTAATTCCCATAGATGACGCTTCAAATAATAATAATGGAATCTTTGTTGTAGACCAGGCACCAATCATTATTAAAACATTTGAAAATTTACTTCCCTTTTTAAGAAGCACTACAGCCACAGGAAAAGCTGCATACAAAGGACCTGCTGCAGCAGAGCCTAACAAAAATGCAAGCATCACACCAACTATTCCCGATTTTTCTCCCATGAACTTTATCATTGTTTCCCTTTTTATCCAAACATCCAACATTCCAAGCAAAATAAAAACAGGTGGAAGTATAGAAAGCATCTCAAGAGCGTTATTCTTTGTTAATTGAATAGATTTAAATCCTATGTCAGGTTTTATCACTAAAATTATAGTATTTATAACTAAAAGAATTATGAAAACCTTATATCTTTTAATAATCTTTTTTAATTTATCCATCACATTACCTTCCCTACAATATATGCAACTATTAAAGAAAAAATAAATGCTTCTGCATTCCTAATTAGTGTAACTTTTTTACCGAAATATTTCATTTCAAGGGGGAAAGTAACAACCCCTACCATCATAAGAGTAGATATAAAAGCTGCTATCTGCATATACCCTGCTCCACTCTTTAATAAAGCTGATGCAAGTGGAAACGCTATAAAACCAGGTACAAGTGTTATTCCACCAATTAAAGCTGCAACTAATACTCCAAGCCATCCCGATTCATTACCCATTAAGCTTGAAATTTGCTCTGGAGTTAGTATGGCCAGCATAATTCCTATGATGACAAGTATTGTGAGAAATTGTGGTAAAATATTTTCGAATGACTTCCACGCTTTTTTCAATGCAAGTTTTGTTTTTTCCTTGCTTTTATTAAATGATACAAGTAATGCAGCACCGGTAATTACATATAAGGCAACTGTCGTCATAAAATCCTCCCTGTTTTTCCAAACTTAGTATTTTATTCTATAGTACCACTATTAACCATTAATAACAGTAACATATGTTACTTTGCTAAAATATAGTATACAATATTTCCACTATCTAATAATTAATTCTAAAGAGTATAATAATAGAAAATCAACAAAATAAAAGTCTTATAATTTAAGTTACTGCACTTGTCAACTATAGAAAATTTAGTTGATACAGTTAATTAAAAGGTTTATAATTAAAATATCTTAAATAAAAGAAGGCGATAAATCCCCAGGAGTAATTTCTCTTCTAACCAATTCATCAAACTCAAAGTGATTTAGAATTCTGCTTAGATACTTTACAAAGGAAGTGATTTTATGAACTCAGTTGTTATAAGAACATATCAACCTGCTGATATTGAATATGTGATAACAAGGCATAAAGAATTATATGAAATCGAATATGGATTTACAAGGGATTTCAGTGACTATGTTGAAAAATATGTATTAAAATTTGACGAATATCATGATGAAAGTAAAGAAAACATGTGGATTGCAGAAGTTAATGGTAAACCTGTTGGAGTTATAGCTGTAATTAAAGTGAATGGTGATACTGCACAGTTGCGTTGGTTTCTTATTGAGCCTGAAGCACGTTGTAAAAGAATAGGCCATATCCTTATGCAAACTTTGATTGATTTCTGCAAAGAAAATGGTTATAAACATATTTTTCTTTGGACGGTAAATATATTAAAAGCTGCACGACATATTTATAAAACTTATGGTTTTGAGTTAACTGAATCGGTTGAGAATAATTCCTGGACAAGGGATGTTATCTATGAGGAACGATGGGACTTAGACATATAACCATTATTACAAATCGAAGATTTGTAATTGCTATGAATAACTCTTCAAGGGCGCAGCCCTCGTCATTCTGAACGAATGTGAAAAATCTCAAAACCTTAGATCCTTCGCTACGCTCAGGATGACAAAAGCGATTTTTACCCTTAACTGTTCTAATCCTTTTATGTATAATCCTATTTAATCATTACGTTATTATTATATAACAAATATTTTTTATAACTATTGAATTTTTTACAGTTCTGTAGTAAAATTCATAAGTAAATTAAATATTGGGCCATTAGCTCAGAGGATAGAGTGCTTGACTTCGAATCAAGGCGTCGGGGGTTCGATTCCCTCATGGCTCACCATTATTAAGCCTTACAATAATGAATTGTAAGGCTGTTTTTGTTTCTTAAAAAATATACACTTATTATCTACTTCATACTGTATTTCATAACAATCATCTGGAAACATGTCATTCCTTAGGCTCAATAGCGGAATGAAAATTATTTCATCCAAACTTATACGCTAATTACTTTCACACCTGCTTGTAATTCCTGGGTTAGTATTGGTCCCATTGAAACGACTTCTATATTTAATGCTTTTAGCTTTTCTGTAACTCCATATCTATTAGCACAAGCAATACATGCCTTAATACTCACGCCTACATGTTGCATTACCTTTAATTCTTCTTGAATCATTTTATCATTGGCAGTTACTTCAGCTGATGGTCCCCAAATTACCAAATCTACTTCATCCCACCATCTTCTTACTTTAGAATTTCTAGCATACATAAATGCCATGTTCATGGCTGCTTCAGTATCTCTTGTAACCCATAAAACAATTAGCTTTGTTTTCATAACATCCTCCAAATTATATGCATCATGTAAATATTTATTCAACCACTACTGCTGTTCCAGAAGCTGTAACCATAAGCATATTGTTTGCAGAACCTAATACTTCATAGTCGATATCAACACCAACAACTGCATTTGCCCCCATTTGTAATGCTCTGTTTTCCAATTCACGAAGTGCATTTTGTCTTGCTTCAATAAGCTCGCCTTCATATGAACCTGATCTTCCTCCGAAGAAATTAGTTAATCCAGCTGCAAAATCTTTAATAAAATCAACACCTGATATAACTTCTCCAAAAACAATCCCCTTATAACCAACGATTTTTTTGCCTTCAACAGATGGCGTAGTAGTAATTATCATAATAACCTCCAATTTAATTTTTATTTTTAATAATATTTGTAATCATAATTAATTATACCACATAAATAAATTCCTAAACTGTTTTTGACAATCTAATCATAAATATTGAAATTTACATAAAAACAGGGAATAATTATGAATTCAATTGCCTCCTGCATCCTTTTATAATTTGCAAAATACAGAGAGGGTTGAATAAAAAAGTTTGGATTCTGTTTAATCCAAACTTTTTTAATGACATTAATAATTACCGTCCTTCATAGATGTGCATAAGGTCTCTTCTTGGTCCTCTGGCAAATACATCTGTTCTGTTTGGCCCCCAGGATACTGCTGCAGGCTCTGAATCGATATTCCCTCCAAGGCTTTGCCAGTCTTCCCAGCGCGAACCGTTCCAAGTTCTTTTATAAAGTATATTATTTGTTCCTTTTACAAATACGTCAAGATGATTTGGACGTTTAGATGATACTGCAGGACCGGATGTTAATGTTCCTCCAAGACTCTCCCATCCACTCCAGGTTCTGCCGTCCCACCATTTATGAATTAAATCATTGTTCTGTCCCCTGGCAAATACATCTATTCTATTTGGACCCCAGGATATAGCCGCAGGACCAGACGTGAGATTACCTCCAAGGCTTTCCCAGTCGCTCCATCTGTTGCCATCCCACCATATATGCCACAAACCATTATCGGTTCCTCTTCCAAACACATCAAGTCTGTTAGACTGCCAAGAAGCAACTGCTGGGGATGAAGTCAGAACTCCGCCTAAGTTCTCCCAGTTGCTCCATCTTTGTCCGTCCCACGCGATATGCCATAATGCATTATCTGTTCCTCGTACAAAAACGTCAATTCTGTTCGGTCCCCAGGATACTGCTGCAGGTGCAGATGTTAAACCTCCTCCAAGGCTTTCCCAACTGCTCCACCTTTGACCGTCCCACCATATATGATATAAACTGTTGTCAGTTCCACCTGCAAATACATCCAAGCGATTTGGCTGCCATGACGCTACTGCAGGAGCTGTTGTTATAGTTCCTCCTAAACTTTCCCACTGTGACCATCCCTGGCCTGGACCTGGGCCTGGCTGCGGTGGTATTGAACCATCCTTTATAATGTTTAATATTATCTCAATAAGGCGCACTAAAATTCTGTCAAGTTCATTGCCCCTAACGTTGAGTTGCCTCATCAATAAATTAAACCATGGAATTTGATTTCTAAATCTGTTATAAACTTGTCTTGGCTGTAAATTGGTTCCTCGTTGATTTATTGTAAAATTAACAAGGAATCCTACTAGTAAGTCCATAATATTTCTGTTTAATCCTACACTTTCCAAATCTGAGAATACATCACCGTGCTGTGAACGTATAATTTGCATAACTTCCTGAGTGCTTTTTTGTTGCAAAGCAAATAGTAAGTCTTGATTTATTGGAAATGAAAAATTCATAATTACCTCCCTAAAATTATTCTCATTCTATTTTATTTGGCAAGGCAGGATTTGTTCACATTATATGAAAATTCTTCTCCAATTTAAAAAATAAGGACTATCATAATATTGGGGACATACCTCTACCCACAAAGATGAGATGTGTCCCCTTTCCACTAAACATGCAATATATGATTATTACCTTTAATAATATCTTCATAAATACTCTTTACGATATAATTATCTTCCGAGCTTTTTATTTGATTTATTTTATCTATATTATACAAGCCTGATGCTCTTAATGCTCTTGTTTCCTTAGTTATTATCCTTGGTACAGGCTGACCTCCACCGGCAATACAACCGCCCTTACAAGCCATTACTTCAACCAAGTCATAATACCTTTCGCCATTTTTTATTTGCCTGATTAAGGAATCAGCATCATGTAATCCATGAACAACAGCTATACTAATAATTTTACCATCTACTTCAACAGTTGCTTCCTTAACTGCCTCCAAACCTCTTACATTATTAAATATTATTTCACAGTCATCTTTCGCAAATTTATCTTTTAATAGTTTCCTGAGAACAGCTTCAGTTACACCTCCTGTGGTTCCAAATATTATACCTGCTCCCGAAGCTACGCCAAAAGGCATATCCAATGATTCTTCCTCAATTGTATGAAAATTTACACCTATTTCTTTTATCATAATGGCAAGTTCTTGAGTAGTTAATACTACATCTACTTCTCTTACCCCGTCATGATTAAATTCAGGTCGGGCAGCTTCAGCTTTTTTTGCAGTACATGGCATAATTGAAACAATAAATGTTTTTTTACCGTCTTCCTCATCTTTTATATTGAAAACTTCCCTTGCAACAGTTCCAAACATCTGCTGAGGAGACTTACACGAGGATATATTTTTTGACAATTCAGGATACTTATTTTCAGCAAATTTAACCCATGCAGGACAACAAGAAGTAAATAAAGGTAAATTCTCATTTTTTGAAAATCTATCCAGGAATTCATTACTTTCTTCTATAACTGTTAAATCAGCACTTAATGCTGTATCATATACCTCATCAACGCCAACTTTTCTTAAAATTGATGCAATTTTTCCTATTGTAACTTCACCTGGCTTCAATCCAAATTCTTCACCCAATGCGACCCTTACTGCAGGCGCTATTTGTGCAATAATTCTAATATTTTTGTCATAAATTGCATCCCATACTTTTTGTGTTTCATTTTTTATTGTTATTGCTGCCGTAGGACATACAATTCTACACTGTCCGCAATTTACACAATTTGTTTCACTTAGTTTTTTATTAAAAGCAGGTTTAATTTGAACTTCCGTTCCCCTATGAGAAAAACCAAGAGCTCCCACTCCTTGTATTTCCTCACAAACCATTACACAATCACCACATTTTATACACTTATTAGGATTTCTGACTATGCTTGGGCTGGAGTTGTCAATTTCTTGTTCCTCAATTAATTGATTAAATCTTATTTGATTTATACCGTATCTTCTCGCAAGCTTTTGCAGTTGGCATTTCCCTGTACGCTCACATGAAGTACAGTCTCTGTCATGGTTTGCTAATAAAAGCTCTAAAATCATTTTTCTGTACTTTCTAATTCGAGGAGAATTTGTATAAATCTCCAATCCATTCTTTGGAACTTCTGAGCATGATGCAATTATTTTACCGTCAGATGTTTCAACGGAGCACATTCTGCACGCTCCGTAAATACTAAGTTCAGAATGATAGCAAAAGGTAGGCAAGTCTATATTACAATCCCTTATTACACTTAAAATATTTTTCTGACCATTAAAATTCACTTTTTTCCCGTCTATAATCATTGTATTGCTCATGTCTAAACCTCCTTGATTGCTTTAAATGGGCAAATTTCAATACAAGCACCACATTTTATACATTTGTTTTTATCTATAACATAAGGCTCTTTTATCTTGCCAGAAATCGCTTCAACAGGACAGGTCCTAGCACACTTGCTACAGCCCTTGCATGCATCGGGATCAATAGTTATTGTGGCTAATCCTTTGCAAATTTTCGCAGGACACACCTTGTCCACAACATGAGCTAAATATTCATCGTAAAAATACTGTAAGGTGCTCAACACCGGATTTGAGGCTGTTTTACCTAAACCACACAAGGCTGTGTTTTTAACGGTATCAGCAATTTCATAAAGTAGCTTTAAATCATCCAATGTACCGTTACCAACAGTTATTTTTTTTAAAATGTCGAGCATTCTTTTAGTTCCTTCTCTGCATGGTATGCATTTGCCACAACTTTCTCTTTGAGTAAAGCTCATAAAGAATCTTGCAACTTCAACCATACAGGTATCTTCATCCATTACAACCATTCCCCCGGAGCCAATCATTGCACCGACGGATTCAAGTGAATCGAAGCTTAGTGGTAGATTCAAATGTCTTTCATCAAAAATTAAACAGCCTCCTGAAGGTCCTCCTATTTGGACGGCTTTGAACTTTTTACCCTTTGGAATTCCGCCACCTATTTCAAATATAACTTCTTTTAATGTGGTTCCCATTGGAACTTCAATCAAACCTGTATTTACAACATTTCCCGTAAGCGCAAAAACTTTTGTTCCAGAATTATTTTCAATACCATATTTTTTATATTCATCCGCTCCATTTAAAAGTATAATTGGAACATTTGCGAATGTTTCTACATTATTTAACACTGTAGGGCATTCAAATAATCCTTTTTCAACTGTACGAGGGGGCTTAACACGAGGCATTCCTCTTTCACCTTCTATTGATGCAGTTAAAGCACTTCCTTCACCACATACAAAAGCACCTGCTCCCTGTGCAATTTGGATATTAAAGCTAAAGCCAGAATCTAAAATATTATCTCCTAAAAGTCCATACTCCATAGCTTGATTAATAGCATTATGCAATCTGTTAACAGCCATTGGATATTCAGCTCTCACATATATATATCCGTTGTTGGCTTTTGTTGCAAAGCCGC
>ENA-UOOH01001803-UOOH01001803.1-fermentation-metagenome-genome-assembly--contig:-NODE-1803-length-20016-cov-65.011623_pt1 | contig 20016 bp, 19 predicted proteins | sample MGYA00245778_ERZ724025 | MGnify/ENA primary metagenome ERZ724025 (study PRJEB28704, sample SAMN03018313) | fermentation metagenome | biome: anthropogenic terrestrial biome; feature: soil... | reverse complement strand
CAAAAGAACCGTCCCCTTGTGTCCCCCTTGTCCCCCGCTGCAGCCATGGCAAAATGCTTATTTCTGTAAAAAGTGCTAAAAGTGAAACATTTTGCGTTAAAATATGTTCAAATAGGTATCAGAAACTTATTCCGTTCTGTGCATGTTTTGCCTTTGCTAACATATAATGGTTTTAGAGGAATACCTTATTATTGTCGGACAAGTTATTGATAGAGGGGGGAGGCAAATGTCTTTGAATTCGCGTGACAACGTGATCGGCTGGGCGAAGCGTATTCCAATTCAGTTGCTTTATTATCCAATGCAGATTCTAATCGGGATCGAAAAAATGATAGTTCCGGAATCCGTCAGAGTTAACGGCCTCATTTACCCTTTTACGATTGGGTTGCTTTGGCGGACGATGGCGATGGGCATCGAAATGGTTTGGCTCTTGGTGTTACTGGTGTTTTTTGCGCTCTATGTGTTGGTCAATCTGGCGATCCGGTTTTTCTCTCGTACGATGCTGGCGTTTAAGGGCTATTAAAACATCATTAGTTGTGACCAAAGCTGTTCGAGCGGTTTAGCGCGGACAGCTTTTTTTTATAGGTTTGGTCTGCGACAGAAATTTTAATTAAAAATGGCAATGGATTTGTATAAGTCGCTTTACCCCAGCCGATAATGCCGTCAAAGAGAGACAGGTTCATTTTTGGCGGGGGTGGGACTTATGAAAAAGTTACTGATCAAATTGGCATTATCTGCATTAATCATATTTGTGCTGGCGACAAAATTCGTAGATATTAGTTTAGGACAGAGTCTGGAGCCGGACTCAATATTGAAGGCGTGGGAAGCAGCAGCGGTCCTTGCCGACGAATTTGTCATTGATGGCTGGGCGGAAATCGGCGCGCAGTTCCTTTCGCTCTCTGAGGTTGAAGGAATCGGTCGCAAATTGGCCCAAAATATGGGAGTGAAAGCCCTCACGCGTCCAACGATCAGTGAAGAAGACGACCTGTGCTACTATACTGTTGAAGGAAGCCTGACCGGCGGAATTAGGGCCATTATTACGGTGCAAAGCTCGAACCGGACGATGGGAGGATCTACGCATGTCGGCATTTTGCTGGTTGGCGAAGATGTGACATCTGAAATAGCAAGTCTGCGCCGTAAAGTCCTGAATCTGCTTACCGAAGGCGGCAGAACCGGGGAAGTATCAATCGGGATCAGCGGATCGGTTCCCGGGCACATGAGCGCCGATACAGTACGCGCCTTATGTAATCGTACGGTAGCGTCAGTGGGGGGCCAGATCGTATCCTATCAGTCAGATTCTTTTGGGACAGTGGCAGGGGCCAATTGCGCCAGGTTAGGTAAGACGATGGATTTCGGTGGGGTGCAGCTGAATTTGCAGATTGCAGCACGTTACAATCAACATAGCGGCAGCACTATCGTGACATTAGCCAGTCCATTTCTGACAGAATTGTTCTGATTTTCGGCCCGCAGCGGTCATGAGCACCAGTTCTCATACCGCATTAGATTAGATAAGAGGGGTTAGGGGTACAAGGTGGGCAGGGGGCGTCCGGCCGGGCGCCCTCTGTCTGCGTTCTACGCTTGCAGTCATAAAGAGTGCTTCCGGCGCATAAGATTCTAAAGACCTGTCCCAGTATACGCCGGAGGGAATCATATGAAAAAAGCCGCCGCTTATCTTTTCTCACTAATAGTAATACTCACCCTCATGCTGCCTGCTTTCCTGGTCAGGAGTTGCCAGGCACCGCAACAACAGGAGAGCAGCGCCATTAGCGTCAAGCTCTATGATACTCAAGCACACGCTTTGTATCGCCTGACACTGGAAGACTATTTGGTTGGGGTTGTGGCGGCAGAAATGCCGGCCAATTTTCATTTGGAGGCTCTGAAAGCGCAGGCTGTGGCGGCGCGGACCTTTACAGTTAAGCGGCTGAAATGCTTTGGCGGCAAAGGCAGTAAGTATCATCCGGACGCCGATTTGAGCTGTGATCCCGGAGAGGGGCAGGCCTGGTTAGGCGAAAAGGAGCTGCGCACCAAATGGGGAATGCGCTACGGTACCAATCTGGCACGTATCCGACAGGCGGTCACTGAAACAGCCTCGTTGCTGCTTACTTATGAGGGAAAACCGATTGAGGCGATCTACCATTCCACTTGCGGAGGCGTGACCGAAGCGGCCGTGGAAGTATGGGGCAAGGATTATCCTTATCTGCGCAGCGTGGTTTGCGGGGCAGACGGGCATTCTCCGAAGTACCGCCAGACCTACCGGTTCACAATTCAGGAAGCGGCTGCCAAATTAAAAGTGAAGGCTTTTCAGGGCAAAGCAATCACCGCGTCCACTCAGGGGAGCGGAATTCTGAAGATGGTTGGGCAAAGCAATACCGGCCGGGCGCAGCAAATAATCTTTGCAGGAAAAAAAATTACGGCTGAGCAGTTTCGGACCGCGCTGGGCCTTAATTCCCCCAGGATTCGGTATAATGTTTCCGGAAAAAACCTGGTGATCACGACAATTGGGTATGGGCATGGTGTGGGGTTGTGTCAATATGGCTGCGACGGATGGGCGCAAAAAGGATACAGTTTCAGTCGTATCCTGCAACACTATTACCCCGGAACAACACTGGTCAAAATTGCTAATCAGATCCCTTAATAACAGTTTTTGCATATTCAGGAAATCCCCCGGCAACAATACTACCGGGGGTGTTTAAAGTGTGTGCTAAGCCGAAGCTGATTGCTGCGCTGCCGCAGAAGCTCACCGATTTTGCCAAGCGGTGCTTGTTATGGACCAAGACTAGAAATAACTGGCTTTTATTGTTGTTATTGTTTCTGCTCGGTTTTGCCGTAGGGGTTTGGCGCTCCACAGCGCTAAGAATTCAAAGCCCGGCCGCCTCTGCGGTGCGGGGCAGCACTGTGCCGCAGGCGAGTGCCGAAGCAGGCACCAAGTCAGGCGCCAAGCCAGGCACCAAACCATTCCATACGACTGGTGCGCAGCCATTGTCAGAACTGTCTAGTCTGATGCAGCGGCAGACGGCCGAATTCGACGCCATGTTAACTCAAACCATCAGGGAATCGAGCACTGCTTCTCTGGTGGCCGTGAGTCCATCAGAATTTGTCCGACCGTGTCCGGGCAGGGTCACAGAAACATTTGGCTGGAAACGCGATGACAGCATGGGTGCCTGGAACCTGCACGCCGGAGTATTTCTGGCATCCTCGTCAAGCGCCTCGGTAGTGGCAATTGCTGGAGGTCAAGTTGCCAGAATAGAACATGATACACTGCATGGAACCTTGATTACAATTGATCATGATCGTCATTGGCGCAGCGTCTACGGACATCTATCGGAAACTGCCATTGCGGCAGGCGATCCGGTGACAGCCGGACAAATTATTGGTCGCGCCGGGCCGGGACCCGAAGGCGCGGAAGGGCTCTATTTCGCAGTCTATCATGACGGCGAGCCGCAGGATCCACAAATACTGATTCCAGGTCTCTAAAAAAAAGACGCGCCTTAAAGGTCGCGTCTTTTACATAATCCCCGCGAACCGCCCATATACATGTACTAAATTGAAAGAAGGGTGGGCGGAGGATGAGGGATTACATCCAAAAACGCGTGCTCGATCTGAGCTATTATATAGCAGGAGAAAACGCAACTGTACGTCAAACCGCCAAGCATTTCGGTGTCAGCAAGAGTACGGTGCACAAGGACGTTACCGAGCGTCTGCCTTTACTAAACAGAGCCTTGGCACGTGAAGTAAAGCAAATACTGGAGCTAAACAAAGCAGAACGTCATATCCGGGGCGGAGAAGCAACCAGAAAAAAATACAGGGATCGCCTTGAAAAGCTATCCAAGAAAGGAGGGAACTGCCGCAGAACGTAGAATAAATCCTTTATTCCGGCTGCGTCCATTACAAAGGTCCGGCTGGCGGGGGGAGGAACTCGATTATATGTTTGGCCTAACCACCGATATCAGCATTGATCTGGGAACCGCAAATGTTTTGGTCTATGTACGCGATAAAGGAATCGTCATACGCGAGCCGTCGGTGGTGGCGCTTCAGAAGGACAGTAACAAGGTACTTGCTGTTGGAGAAGAAGCTCGCCAGATGATTGGTAGAACTCCCGGAAACATCGTAGCAGTGCGTCCTTTAAAGGACGGCGTGATTGCCGATTACGATGTCACCGAAGTAATGCTGCGGCATTTTGTCGATAAGGTTTGCCGCTCTCCAAGATTTTTCCGACCCAAAGTAGTTGTCTGCGTGCCTTCTGGGGTCACCAGCGTTGAAAGACGTGCGGTCCTTGAAGCTGCGATGCAGGCTGGGGCCAAACGCACTTATCTCATAGAAGAACCGATGGCGGCGGCAATTGGCGCAGGACTTGATATTGGCGAGGCCAGCGGTAATATGGTAGTAGATGTTGGTGGCGGCACAACCGATGTGGCGATTATCTCGCTCCAAGGGATTGTAGTTAGCGAGTCACTGAGAGTCGGCGGCGATAAATTTGATGACGCCATTATTCGATACATAAAGAAAATGTATAACCTGATGATTGGCGAACGGACTGCCGAAGAGATCAAAATCCAAATTGGTTCCGCCTATCCCGAAGGCGAAGGTAAATCCATGGAAGTACGCGGACGTGATCTGGTAACCGGGCTTCCTAGAACCATCCGCTTTACTTCAGCTGACACATTCCAGGCCTTATCGGAACCGATTACTGCTATTATTGACGGGGTCAAATCAGTGTTGGAAAGAACTCCGCCTGAACTGGCCTCCGACATTGTTGACAAAGGTATTGTGCTTACCGGCGGCGGTGCCCTATTGAACGGGTTTAACCGTTTGCTCGCTGAAGAAACCGGCATACCTGTGCATCTGGCAGATGATCCAATGTCGTGTGTAGTCCTTGGTGCCGGAAAGGTATTGGAGCACCTTGATTCGCTGGGCGACACCCTGGTTGTCGGCTCCCGTTCAGTTTAGAGAATTAGCTCAATTTGATGCGGCTTTCATAGCCGCATTTTGTTTGGTTTTGCGTAATTTTCCCTGCTTTCCGGCAATCAGCTAAGATATTATAAAGGTAAATTTGTGTGCCGGGAAGGGAACCGATTCTGTCCGGCGAATGTTATTATGAGTGAAACCGTATTACGATTTCACTTTATTGGTTAGGAGGGGTTGTAGCATTGACTCCCGATAAAAAAATGGCTAAAGAAGCTGCAAAAGAAAAAAACACGAACAAGGAAAAATTCAGTCTGGGGAAACTACTGAAGTCTTTTTGGCGTGGTTTGTGTAACCTGCCCAAAACCATTTATCAGTCGGCGAAGACCGGTTTATGGGATGAGGATGTTTACAAACGCTGGTTTGGTACCCTGATTTGGGGTCTGTTATTCTTCATAGTTGCCTGGGTCGTCGGTTATATCTTTCTCAAACCGCAGGCATTGAGTAACACACTGCTCTCCATGAAGCTATTCGGTCATCAGGGTTCCACTGCTCTGGTTACGCTGAAGAATTTTGCGCAGCAGTTGATTACGATTCTGATCTTCATTGTTTTCTTTAATCACTTTAGGATCGGAAAACTGAATGCTTCACACTATTTCTTCTTCATCTATTCGATTCTGGTGGGCCTAATGGTCGGAACCAACTCCTACAGTTTCTATTTCCATTTCTCGAGTAAGTGGCAGGCATTGCTACCGTTTGGGGTTTATGGAGTATGGGAGTTAATTGCCTATGCTTTAATCCTCGCCGCCACTACCAAATTGGCCTGGTTTGAGATTCCCGGCCTGTTCAAGGGTGAGTGGACCAGAGTACGTGCATTTCGTGACATTAAGTTGTCTAGAGATGATATCGAAGTCTTGATTTATGGTCTTCTGATTCTGTTGGTCTCGAGCTTCGGTGAGGCGCGTCAATTGGTGGGGCGTCTTGGTGGCTGAATCTGACGTGGCCTGCATATAAAAGTGACGGAAGAGACTGTCCAAAAGGCGGTCTCTTTTTTTGTGCGGCGCGCGCCTCTTGCGCAGGCAGCTTTCTTTGTGCTGTTTTTGCGCAGGCGATCAGGAGGTATAATAGAAGGAAAAGACAGCGGGGGGATCACAGTTGCAGGATCACTATTTTTCGGCCAAACCAGCGGCTAAACACGATATCCGGCAATTCAGGGCGGTGCTTCGCGGCAAGGAATTTACATTTGTCACTGATGCCGGGGTTTTTTCGAAAGATCATATTGATAACGGTACGGAGTTATTGATCAATAAAGCGCCGTTGTCCGGAGCGAAAAAGGTTGCGGATCTGGGATGCGGGTATGGTCCCATCGGAGTGGCGGCGGCGGCGTTTATGTCAGAGGCGGAGGTTTATCTGATCGATCCAAATGAGCGTGCGGTCGAACTGGCGGCTCAGAACATCAGATTAAATGGCATCCGCAATGCCTATGCGCTCTGTGGCAGCGGATTGGAAGCAGTTCAAGGGCACATGTTTGATTTGATCCTGACGAACCCTCCAATTCGGGCTGGTAAAGAAGTCATCTATGAGCTTTTCCGGCAGTCTTGGGCGCAGCTCAATCCCGGCGGAAGATTGATCATTGTGATCCGAACCAATCAGGGGGCCAAAAGTGCCGCCAAGTATCTTGAGGAGCTATTTGGTGAAGTGTCCGAGATCGAAAAAGGCAGCGGGTTCCGGTTGTATCAGGCGGTGAAACAGCACTAGGCAGAGCGGCACCGTAACGCGCCGGACAGAGCGGCGGACTGGCCTCAAATTCTTCCTTCTTTAGTCTGCCACAATGGCATAAGCATAACCTTGGAGAGTCGAGCTCGAACGCTGGGCTGGACTATGAGTCGAGCCTGAAGTTCCGGCCGGGCCAAAAGCGGGGGGATGCTTATGTACAAGCGGCGTAGACCGTTGTTGATTATGTGGATTTCCAAAAGGAATCTAATCAGCGCCTGTATCATCATCGGATTGCTGACAGCAGTATGGTTTTTGATGGCGCCGCCTGATGTTGCTGTGCTGGCACCTTTTTCGGAGGCGGTTTCAGGAAAAAAAGTGGTCATCGACGCCGGACACGGCGGTATTGATCCGGGAGCGAAAGCACCGGGCATTACCCTGGAGAAGAATGTCAACCTTGATATCGCGATGCATCTCAAACGTTTGTTCTCGAAAGCCGGCGTTTATGTAGTCATGATCCGGGAGACGGATCAGGATCTGGCGCCGGATGACTTTCAGGGAGGCATGGCGCGGCGCAAGAAAAAGGATTTGGAAGCGCGCGTTAATCTGGCGAACAACTCGGGGGCGGATCTTTTTCTCAGTATTCACGCGAACAGCTTTCCGGGCCAGTCTTGGTCAGGGGCCCAGACGTTTTATGACCGTGGGGAAGCAGAAAGCAATACCTGGGCACGTGCTGTTCAGAGCGAATTAGTCAATCAGCTGGGACCGAATAACCGCAAAGTCAAGAGTGCCGATTTCAGGGTCCTGAGCGATACGAAGATGCCCGCCATTCTGGTGGAAGTGGGATTTCTCTCGAATCCTCGTGAAGCCAGGCTGCTTGCTGATCAGGAGTACCGCGTAAAAGTGGCGGAAAGCATTTATCAGGGGACTGTCAATTATTTAGTGCAAAAATACAGTGAACGCGGCGCACAAGGTGAACGCGACGAACAACCAGCGGTGTCGTCTGGGGGGGCCGCTGGACAGACTGGATCAACGTCGGCTGTGAATCCGGAAACGCTGCGCCTCAAGCCGGGTGAAGCAATCCTATATTTCGCCAGTATTGACAATGACGACAATCTGCAGCCCGAAATCAGACTAATTCCTGGGCTAATGGAAAAAACGTCACTATCCCAGCAAGCGCTGCTGTTACTCGCTGAGCTGATCAAAGGGCCGGGACCGCAGTCAGTGCTTGTCGCAACGGTGCCATCGGCGGCCAAAGTGAATTCGGCGCGAGTGGACGCCAATGGGATACTGATGATTGATTTTACTGATGACCTGGTAACCGGCTTTCAGGGCGGAGGACGTTCGGAACAGTTGGCGGTCTTTTCGATTGTCAATACATTGACCGGAATTGAGGGGATTAACGGCGTAAAAATCAGCATTGCCGGACGCGCAGATGTATCGATTGGCGGACATATTTCATTGGAAGATGTCTTCAGGCGCAACGAGGCAATTCTCGAAATATGGAAGGAATAGTAACAAATGGTATTGAATATCTACCCCGACACGAAGCGCAAGTGTTTCGGGGGGATTATTGATGAAAAAATGGTTGTTGATTTTGATCGCAACAATGGTGATGCTGTTACTGACCAAGACGGGGGCTTTGGCAGCCCCCAAGGTTGCGGTTTCGCAGCTTCGCGCCGCTGATTTGGTGCTGGTGCGAACGCCGGACGGGGACATCAGACTGCAGGCCGGGGCGGCCTATCGCTGGCAGATTACGGAGGGGCATCAGCTACTTTTGGGAGTGGATGGTTCCGCCACCGTTGCCGCTGTAGATTTCGTGGACTGGTTGCGGTTTGATACAGAGTATAAGCTTGGCAAAGCACCGTTTTCTTTGACGATTCCGCTGCATCTCAAATGGGAGCCGGATAAAACGGCGGCCAAAGCAGGTTTATCATTTGAAAAAGGGCTCGCCAATAGCAATTTGGGTTTGTCGTGCGCCTATGCGCACCAATGGGCCGATAACGAGTTGCTGGTTTCCGATAAAATCGAAGGCAGCGCTTCGTTGAGCGCGTCCAACGGAGCATGGCTTGATCAAAAATTGCGGGTGGACGGCACAGTGTTGCTTAAGACCAATGATACTGCAGAAGATTATCTGAGGATGCTGACCGGATGGACAGGCCAGTTCAGCTTGAGTAAGGCTTCCGCCCTTAGAACGACACTGGAGTGGACCGGATACTGGTATTGGAATGATCCGCGGGAAAACAGGCAAAGGTATGAAACATCACTGGAATATAGCCTGAAGCTAAAAAAGCTATCGTTTAAGGTGGGTGGCGAGGCCGAATATGGGACAGGCCGGTTGGCGGATCATTATTTAGCTTTGCAGGGCTGGACCGGCATTGATGTGCAGGGCGGCTCAGGCAAAATCAGTGTTGATGGCCGGGTTTCCGGCAAAAATCATAAGGATCCAGCGACAACCGCTCGAGATAATACGTACTGGCAGGTGGCACTGGGCTATCAGTGCTCACTGGGGTGTTTTGACTTTAAGGCACTCGGATACTATGAAGAGCGGCACTATGACGATGGGACGGGCGAGTGGGTCTTTGGGCCGCTAGCCTCCTGTAAATGGCATATTAATGATCATTGGCAAATTGGTCTTTACTGGGCGCCGGAAGGGAACATGTCCCATGACGAAAAGGGTCTGCGCCTGTCGATTGCGTGGAGACCAAAATAAAAAGGGGAGTATGGAATGATTGATCTGGCAGTACTCGTGCCACACCCGCCAATTATCATCAGTGAGGTGGGCGGCGCTGAAGCGCAGCAAGCGGAATCTACAATAAAAGGCATGCATGCCATTGCCAGCCTGATCGAGCAGGCCGCTCCGGAAACGTTGATCGTGATTTCGCCGCACGCCCCCATTTTCTCCGACGCTGTCGCCATTTATGGCAAGGAATCCTTGCGTGGCGATCTGAGTCGATTCGGCGCATCATCAGCGGCGGTGCGCTTTGAAAACGACTTAGCACTGGCGGAGATGATTGCGGCGGAAAGTATGTCGGGCCTAATCCCGGCCGTGATTATCGACGAGAATTTGCGTAAGCGCTATCGGCTGTCGGATGCGTTGGATCATGGAGCGACTGTGCCGCTGCTGTTTCTCAAAAATCTGGCAGGCCGTTGCCGCCTGATTACTATGGGTTTTGCAATGCAGTCCTATGAAAGCCTGTACCGTTTCGGCATGTGCCTCGCAGGCGCAGTCAGAGAGTCAGGCCGCAGGACAGTGCTGATCGCCAGCGGCGATTTGTCGCACAGGCTGACTCCGGACGCCCCCAACGGCTTTGATCCGAGCGGGCCGGAGTTCGACCGACAGCTGATGGCGGCCATCGCGCAAATGGATGTCCGCAGTATTATGAGTATGGACGCCGACATGATCGAACAGGCTGGCGAATGTGGCTTACGTTCTCTGATAATCATGCTGGGGGCATTGGACGGAGTGGCCGTTCAATCGGAGGTCAAGAGCTATGAGGGGCCATTTGGAGTCGGGTATGGCGTCGCCGGCTTTTTTCCCGGGAAGGCGGATCAGGGCAGGAATCTAGCGGCAATTATCGAGAATGATAAGCATCAAAGAGGTTTGCAGCGTATGGCGTCGGAATCGCCGCTAGTAAGATTAGCGCGGCAAACACTGCAAAATGCCTTGTGGGGTCAGACACCAGATCAGCTGGTGGCCGTGGAGTTCCCGCAGGATTTAAAAGAAAAACTGCCGTCACGGGCGGGTGTGTTCGTGTCGCTGAAAAAAGACGGACAGTTGCGGGGATGTATCGGTACCATTGAGCCGACCACTGCCTCTGTTGCGGATGAGATCAGGCAGAATGCCGTTTCAGCCGCTTTTCGTGATACACGCTTTGATCCCGTTAGTGCCGAAGAACTGGATGATTTGGTTATTTCTGTGGATGTGCTGTATCCTGCCGAAAGCATTGGTTCTATTAATGAGTTGGATCCGCGCAAATATGGCGTAATTGTGCGCAAAGGGCATCGGAGTGGGCTGCTACTTCCAGATTTGGAAGGTGTAAATACCGTTCAGCAGCAGGTGGCAATTGCGAAAAAGAAAGCGAGCCTCGGGCCGGAGGAAGAAGTAGACCTGTACCGCTTTGAGGTGCAGCGCTTTAAGTAATGTAGGGGGTGACCTACCCTTGCATATCGCTCAGTATTGGCACAAGGAACAGGACGCGGTGCAGGACGCCGCACAGGACGCGGCGCAAGCCGCGGTGCGCTGTACGCTGTGTCCGCATCATTGCTTGATTCCAGCTGGCCAGACCGGTAGATGCCGCGCGCGCAAAAACGAGGGCGGACAGCTGCAGACCCTTAATTACGGAGTGTTGACAGCGATCGCGTTGGACCCGATGGAAAAGAAGCCGTTGTATCATTTCCATCCGGGAAAGACCGTCTTGTCCTTAGGGACTTTTGGCTGCAATATGCGGTGCCGCTTCTGTCAGAATCATAATATATCACAGGTGGGAGCGGAAGTAGGCGTGGGCGCTGGAGTGGGAGCGGGTCCCGCCCGATGGCAGCTTAGTGCGGAAGATGTCGCACAGCTAGTTGCCATGCAGGACCATTCCTGCGTGGGAGCGGCCTATACTTATTCGGAACCGTCGGTCTGGTATGAGTTTGTTTATGACGCTGCCCGGATCGTGAAAGAAAAGGGCTTTGTGAATGTCCTCGTGACGAATGGGTTTTTGTCAGGAAAAGCACTCAGGGATCTATTGCCTTTTGTCGATGCTGCTAATGTAGATCTAAAATCATTTAGTGACGATTTCTACCGCGAAATCTGTGGGGCAGCGCTGAAACCAGTGCTTGAGACAATTGTCACGATGAAAAAAGCGTTGCACCTTGAATTGACGACACTGCTTGTTCCCGGCTTAAATGACGGGGCGGAAGAAATCGAAAAACTGGCTGCCTGGGTGGCGGCTGAAGTTGGAAAAGACACTCCGCTGCATCTGTCGCGCTATTTTCCGGCCTACCATATGGAACTTCCGCCGACAGCGGAGCAAACCATGGCGGCAGCCTATGAGGCCGCGTGTAGTCATCTGCAATATGTCTACCTGGGTAACATCGCCATCCCCAATAAATCGGACAGGAGGAGAGGATATTTATGGAGAAGAAGATGAAGAAGCTGATTATCGCGGGTGTATTTGTCTGGATGGTTTTGCTGGCATTTGGCTTTATCAGGTACGCACAATGGCGGTCAAAAGAAGCCTTCCAAAAAGGAATTCATCTTGCTGAATCCGGCGAACTTGATGAAGCGCACGTTCTATTTAGCCAGGCTAAGAAATGGCAGCCGCGCGATTGGGAAATTCGGGATCAGCTAGGCATGATCTTGATGCGGAAAGGCCTTTATGAAGAAGCCCGTGCGGAGTTTGCATATGTGCTCCAGATTAAGCCCGATTATGCTGAGGCTCACAAATATATCGGTTTCTGCTATGTTCATGAGCAAAACTGGGAGCAGGCGATTGGCGCCTTTCAAAAAGCCTGTGAAGTTAACCCGTCTGATCTAATGAGCCATGAATTGGTGGCGGTTACGGCCGAAAAGGTTGGCAAAACGGGTCTGGCTCTGGACCATTGGGATAATATATTGGCGCTGGATCCCGACAACGAAAAAGCGCTGGAACGCAGCGCTTTGCTACGGGATCCGGACCATGACTCCCACGCTCACGAACTCCATGAGTGAAAGGTGGAGACGATGTGAAAATCAAATGGCATGGACATGCCTGCTTTTCATTAATATCTTCAGAAGGTACCAGGGTTCTTACGGATCCGTTTGATGATCATGTTGGCTATGAGCTTCCGCGCGTAGAGGCTGATGTGGTCACGATCAGTCATGATCATTTTGATCACTGCTATCTTACTCCCCAGCTGGGGCATCCGGAGATTGTGCGCAATCCGGGGACGACCGTCTTTCGGGATGTGAGAATTACTGGTGTGGAGTCCTACCATGACAATAATGGCGGCAAAACACGCGGCAATAATGTCATGTTCAGTTTCAAAATTGACGATCTTCAGATCGCTCATCTTGGGGATCTCGGGCATCCGCTCGGACCGGAGCATGTCTTGGCCCTGGGACACCCGCAGGTGCTGCTGATTCCGGTGGGCGGCACTTATACGATTGACTGGCAGGAGGCCACCAAAGTTGTTGAAACCTTAGAGCCAAGAATAGTCATTCCAATGCATTATAAAACTGAGGCTTTGTCTTTTCCTCTTGACACAGTCGATAATTTCCTGCAAGATAAGGTAAGGGCCAGGCGCGAGATGTATTCCACAATAGAAATATCGCCAAATAGTCTTCCTGAAGAACGGGAAATTGTAGTACTGAGTTATATCTAGACCTGCAAAGGTCTAGTTTTCTGTTTGCACTTGCGCCGGGAGTCGCCGCTGAAAAGAATATATGGCGTACGGAGGTAGAGTAGGGTCATGGTCAAGTATATTTTTGTTACCGGAGGCGTTGTTTCATCATTAGGAAAAGGCATCACAGCCGCTTCACTCGGCAGATTGCTTAAAAACAGAGGTCTGCGGGTGAGCGTTCTCAAGCTCGATCCATACATTAACGTAGATCCTGGCACCATGAGCCCTTACCAGCATGGTGAAGTATTTGTCACAGATGATGGCGCTGAAACTGACCTTGACCTCGGGCATTATGAGCGTTTTATTGATGTTAATTTATCAAAAGTCAATAATGTTACTGCTGGCAAGATTTACTGGTCGGTAATTACTAAAGAAAGAAAAGGCGAATATTTGGGTGGCACCGTGCAGGTTGTTCCCCATATCACCAACGAGATCAAAGAGCGCATCACACGCGTTGGCAAAGATTCCAATGTCGATGTGGTTATTGTCGAAGTCGGAGGTACAGTAGGCGACATCGAAAGTCTCCCCTTTTTGGAGGCCATTCGCCAGTTGCGCGGCGATGTTGGTCGTGAGAATGTGATGTATATTCACGTTACGCTAGTGCCATTCATTTGTGCCGCGGGAGAGCTGAAAACCAAACCGACCCAGCACAGCGTGAAAGAACTCCGTAGCATCGGCATTCATCCTGATATTATTGTTTGCCGCTCAGAGCATCCCTTGTCGCATGAGTTGCGCGCCAAAATCGGGCTGTTTTGCGATATTGATGAAAAGGCGGTCATCCCGAACCTCAATGCGGATACGCTATATGAAGTACCCTTGCTTTTAGAAGCGGAAGGATTGGACGACATTGTCCTCCGCAAATTGGGGATCGAGTGTCAGGAAGCCGATATGTCTGAATGGCGTCAAATTGTTGAAAGAATCAAGCATCCCGTTCGCGATGTGACTATTGCTTTGGTTGGTAAATATGTCGCGTTGCCGGATGCTTACCTCAGTATTGTTGAGGCCTTGCGGCACGCCGGTATTGCTAACGAGGCACGTATCAATATTAAGTGGATTGATTCTGAGATTCTGGAGCGTGAGCCAGTCGAAATACACTTGGCAGATGTCGATGGAATCTTGATTCCTGGCGGATTCGGAAATCGCGGGATTGAAGGCAAGATCCAGGCAATCAGCTATGCCCGGACGCAGGGGATCCCGTTTTTTGGCATTTGTCTCGGCATGCAGTGCGCGGTCATTGAATATGCGCGTAATGTAGCCGGGTTGGTTGGAGCAAATAGCTCGGAATTCGACATTTCCACGCCTTACCCCGTTATTGATCTGCTGCCGGAACAAAAAGACATCGCGGATCTTGGCGGAACGATGCGGCTGGGGCTGTATCCCTGCCGGGTAGCGATCGGAAGCGCATTAAATCATGCTTACCGTAAAGAGATTATCTACGAGCGGCACCGCCATCGTTTTGAAGTCAGTAATGAATATCGCGAAACACTGGAAGCCGCCGGACTGGCATTTACCGGTCTTTCGCCAGACAAGCGCTTGATTGAAGTTACCGAACTGCCAGAGCACCCTTGGTTTGTGGGTACGCAATTTCATCCGGAACTAAAGTCGCGTCCGAACAAACCGCACCCGCTTTTCAGAGATTTTGTGGCGGCTGCTCTCAAGGCGGCAGATAGCAAATGAATAAATCCCTCCGTCACAGCCGAAAATGCGTGTATAACGGAGGGATTGGATATGAAATCAAGAAGCTTGTTGCTTATATTGGGTATTGTTGTTTTAGGGGCGTCGCCAGCGTGCGCCTGGCACCCCGACCCCGAACGGCTTTCCTACGGTATTTACGATGGATTCAGCAGTGCTGCCGCCGCACAGGCAGCCGCGGCGCTGCAGGCCTCCTGTCCCGGCATTGTCAGGATTGAAGGCGAATTGTCTGGGGTGTCGAATTCAGAAATTATCCTGAGGAATGTGGCACAGCAGCAGCTTGTCCTGAAGATCGCGCCTGAGGCACCTTTTTTCGTGAACGGTTATCCCGGCTTGTGGCAGGCTGCCTGTCCAGTAGAGGATAATCCTTTCTACGCTGTTTGCCTGACAGATCCGCAGAACGGATTAATCTATTTTGTGGATGCTGTTTTTTGGGGGATTGAATGCAATTTGCTGCAAATCTCCGGTACAGAACTTTCAGAACAATGGCCTATCCCTGCCGGTACCCTGATAACCCTTGGATTTGACAATGGCCAGACATCTCAGTTGTCACTTTGGCCAGCGTGTATTATTAGCGCTCACGCCAGCAACGCTACCGCGAACACTACCGCGAGTTCTTCCGCGCCTATTCTATCAGTTACTGCATTGATACCTGCCAGAGTCTTTGTGTTATGCACGCCAGGCGGTCAGATCAGGAGGATTTGGTTCTAGCATCGAGGTACCACAACCGCGAAATGCAAGGAGGATTCCATCATCTTGAGTAGGACTAGCGTACTTATCGTTGATGATTCTGCGTTTTTCAGGCAGGTTCTGGAGGACCTTATTAGCAGCGATCCGAACATAACAATTGCTGGACACGCCCGTGACGGAATTGAAGCGATCGAAAAGATAAGTCAGTTAAGACCCGATGTTGTCACTCTAGACTTCGAAATGCCGCGATTAGATGGACTGGGTTGTCTGACCAAAATAATGGATCAATTCCCGACTCCGGTAATCATGATTAGTTCATGGGCAACCGAAGGCGCTGAAATGACGATGCGTGCGCTCGAATTGGGCGCAGTCGATTTTATTGCCAAGCCATCTGGCGCAATAGAAGATAAGGTGTTATCAGCCAAGGAGCTCATTTTCAAGATCAAAGTAGCGGCGCGCGTTAATATGAGTCGGATGGCCCGCAGCCACACTGCGCGGAAAACAATTCCCGGATTCACCGCTGATGGTTGTGATGTCATTATCATTGGTACTTCTACTGGCGGGCCCAAGGCGCTGCAGGTCATTTTGGAAGCACTGCCATATCCGGTTCCCGTTCCAATCGTAATCGCGCAGCATATGCCGCCGGGCTTTACCGCCGCTCTGGCTGGACGTTTGAATATCACGACTCCCCATAGTGTTAAAGAATTAGCCAATGGCGAAGTACTGAAGGAAGGCTGGGTATACATCTGTCCTTCCGGGCTGCAGACAGTACTCGATAAAAGTGGCAGGGATCTCATTGCGCGAACCGCGGATATGCCGAAACAGATTTACAAGCCAAACATTGACATATTGAATGCTTCGGCCGCGCAGGTTTTGGGTAAACGTGTGGCTGCGGTAATCCTCACTGGCATGGGATCAGATGGCGCCAATGGGATGCTGGAAATCAAGAAGGCCGGTGGCATCACTCTGGCGGAATCTGAGCAAAGCTGCGTGGTCTATGGTATGCCCAAAGCTGCCATTGATCTGGGCGCTGTCCAAATGCAGGCTCCGCTGGAAGAGATGGCGGACACGCTCGTGGCAGCATTACGCAAAAAGTGATTAGAAAGGTCGCTCATAGTCCTGTTTGACACCAAAAGGATTTTATATACTTATGGCGAAAATTCTGAGAGAGGAGGCGGTACATATGCTCATTACCTCCGAAAGGACGGCAGCCCTCAGATGTCCATTATGCGGAAGGCTTAACGTGAGTTCTTTTACAGTGTTCGATTTCGGTCAGGAGCATTCGCTAAACCTCGAATGCCATTGTGGATTTGTTTTCCTGATTATTGATACCACAGATTTTCACGATTATGTGTTGCAGTTGCCATGCCTTATTTGCGAAAGCACTCATTATTCGCGCATTCAACATCAGGAGCTTTGGGAAAGTCCGGTTTACAAACTCTCTTGCCCTGAGCATGAGGCTGTGATGGGATACATCGGCAACGAGCAGGAAATCAGGCAGTTAATTGACGAAGGAGCTAAAGATCCGGAGAGTATTATCAATGATGAAGGCTTCAACGATTATTTTAAGGCTCCCGAAATCATGTACCAAATTATGGGACAGCTACACGCCATCGCCAACCGGGGCGATTTGTACTGTTCTTGCGGGCAAACAGAGATTAACGTTGAAGTCTACCCCGACCGACTTGAATTGCATTGCACCGCCTGCCGCAGCCTGACCATTGTCTACGCCGAAAATGCGGAAGACTTGCAGGCAGTCATGGACGCCAGAGTGATTGAACTGACCGAAAAAGGTTTTACCAGCATAGATTCCAGTGCCTTCCGTTCGCGTAACGCGCGCAGCCAAAGAAAGGCGGACCCGATTGACAACACCTGATCTGGCAACAGCTGATAAGAACATAGGTCGGCCTGGTCCATCCACATCCTTTTCTAACCTGATCCTTTTCTGGCTTGCATCCCGAATAACCTCCGGCCTTTTGATGTATAATTCAATCAGGTTCTACTTCTGTTTCTTTTTCGCCCTCGCCTGGGACATCTGGGACATATGAGCACTGCCCGCCATGCGATCAGCAGATTAAACCGGTGTATGTTCGCACATGCACTTTGCATGTCATAATATAGATAGTTGTCTGTACTCTGAACTATATAGAAGTGGGGTGGCTGAATGACGCTCCGGGATTTGGAGCATAAAACATTGACGGAATTGACCGAGATGGCTGCTGAATACGAAATTCCCAACGTTGCCAAGTTGCGCAAACGTCAGGTGATTGAGGCTATCATGCAAGCTCAGGCGCAGAAGGACGGAATGGAATATACCAAGGGTGTATTAGAGATCTTGCCTGACGGGTTTGGGTTTCTCAGAAGGGGCGATTACGCACCCAGCAACGAGGACATCTACGTTTCTGTCTCTCAAATTCGCCGCTTTATGCTCAGGACGGGCGATACTGTATCCGGGCTGGTCCGGCCGCCGAAAGATAGTGAAAAATACCATGCACTCCTCAGAGTGGAGAGAGTCAACGATTTGGATCCGGAACAATCTTCCGGACGCAAACCTTTTGAAGATTTGACCCCCATTTATCCCAACCGCCGTTTACTTCTGGAAACAGATCCGAAAGAAATTGCGATGAGGTTAATGGATGTCATCTCCCCAATCGGCAAAGGCCAGAGAGGCATGGTTGTCTCGCCTCCTAAAGCTGGCAAAACTACGCTCCTCAAAAATATTGCCAACAGCCTGACTACCAATCATCCGGAACTGGAGCTGATCGTACTCCTAATCGATGAACGTCCGGAAGAGGTTACTGATATGCAGCGCTCCGTGCACGGCGAAGTGATCAGTTCGACTTTTGATCAGCCGTCTGAAAACCATGTGCGCGTGGCGGAACTGGTGCTGGAACGCGCCAAACGCATGGTCGAAAGTGGACGGGATGTTGTCATTTTACTGGACAGTATTACGCGGCTTGCCAGAGCCTATAATCTAGTTGAACCTCCTAGCGGAAGGACGTTATCGGGCGGTGTGGATCCGAGTGCCTTGCACAAACCGAAACGGTTTTTCGGCGCTGCCAGAAATATTGAGGAAGGCGGTAGCCTGACAGTGATGGCAACCGCGCTGGTGGAAACCGGCAGCCGCATGGATGAAGTTATTTTTGAAGAATTCAAGGGCACCGGCAATATGGAAGTGCATCTTGATCGGAAACTGGCTGATCGGCGCATCTTCCCGGCCATCGATATCATGAGAAGCGGCACCCGCAAGGAAGAGCTCTTGTTGGATAATGAAGAACTGGAAGCGATGTGGGTAATTCGCAAAGTACTCGGTTCCATGGGAGCGCCTGAAACTATGGAACTGCTTTTAGACCGCCTCAGTCATACCAAGACAAATCGCGAGTTTCTCAAAATGATCATCAACTCTTCTTTTGCCGAGAACGCCCGGCAAAGTATATCCTAACTGCAGCGCGCAGGTATCAATTGTGCCAGGGGGGAGTTTCATGCTTGGGCAATTAGGCAAAAAGGTGCATATCATTGGTATTGGCGGGGCCAGACTGAGTTCGCTCGCTAAAATACTGCTTAGTAAAGGCTATCAGATCACCGGTTCGGATGCTTCTGAATCACGATTTACCGAAGCGATTCGCCGCCTGGGTATTACGATCTATACCGGGCATGAAGGTAATCAGGTTGAAAAAGCGGATTGGGTGGTTTATACTACTGCCGTTGGCGAAAACAATCCGGAGCTTGTGAAAGCTCGCAGCCTCAACCTGCCGGTCTTGGAAGGTGCCGAATTGCTGGGGTTATTAATGGGTGATGCTGAAACTGGAGTGGCCATCGCCGGTACTCATGGCAAGACGACCACCACCGGAATGGCATCCCTGGCCTTATTGGAAGCCGGAGTAAACCCAACGATTATGATTGGCGGGGACTTCGATCCGATTGGCGGCAATGCCAGAGTCGGCGGTACTCAGGTGTTTTTAGCGGAAGCCTGCGAGTTTCGGGAAGCGTTCTTGCGTCTGAAACCAACGATCGGCGTAATTACTAATATTGATTGGGATCATCCCGACTGTTTTCCTACTTTGGACAGCGTTGCGGCGACGTTCAGGAAGTTCGTGGCGTTGCTACCGTCGGACGGCATCCTGATTGTCTGCGGCGATGATCCATTAGCCGCGGCACTTGCTGATGAAGTAGACTGCCAAACCTTGAGATATGGCTTTGCAGAGAATAACGACCTGATCGCCAGTAATCTGCGTGCCAGGGAACCGCTCGGACAGACTTACCAATTAAGCATCGGCGGCCGCGCCCTTGGTACTGTGACGCTCGCGGTGCCCGGCTGCCATAATGCGCTGAACAGTTTGGGAAGTCTGGCGGTTTGTCACGCATTAGGCCTTGATTTGGCAAAGCCGATTGCAGCATTGGCCTCTTTTCTGGGAGTGCACCGTCGTTTTGAAATCAAAGGTCAGGTTGCCGGCATTACGATTGTTGACGATTATGCCCATCATCCTTCGGCAGTGCGCCTGACGCTCTCAACGGCCAAAGAACATTTTCGGGGTAGGATTTGGTGCGTATTTCAACCGCATTTGTACAGCCGTACCAAGTACCTGTTTAGCGAATTCACCAATGCGTTCGGGGATGCCGACCACGTAGTTTTTACCGATATTTATGCTGCCC
>ENA-UOOH01001798-UOOH01001798.1-fermentation-metagenome-genome-assembly--contig:-NODE-1798-length-20051-cov-6.425235_pt1 | contig 20051 bp, 14 predicted proteins | sample MGYA00245778_ERZ724025 | MGnify/ENA primary metagenome ERZ724025 (study PRJEB28704, sample SAMN03018313) | fermentation metagenome | biome: anthropogenic terrestrial biome; feature: soil; material... | reverse complement strand
GTGGGTAATGCATAGTTCAAACGAGACAGGTTGCCCCACGATGGCTTTCGAACAACACTCCGCAATTGCACGCCCCTCGCATCGCTCCGATGCGTGATACCCATCGCAGATACCTTGCTCTCATACCACCAGTCCAGCTCTTTTGCCATCACTCCATCGATAGTAACGTAGAGCCTGTTCGGCTTGGACGCCGAGTCCAGCCCATAGGCGACAGCGATCTGGGCCTGGGCCCTCAACTCCTAGTCCATCTGAGCGCCTATTCCTTCCGATAAAATCTGCGCTTCTTTTTCCCGCCCACTATCCCGTTTGGGAATGTTCACTAGCCATTCCAATTGCTATTGCTTACAGAATTTGCACGCACCCGTCCAGGGAGCAGGGATCCGTCAAAGTTCTTCCCATATTCGAAGCCCAGCTACAAGACGCGGGCCGCTGAGCTCTCTTTTGCGCCGGCGGCCTGCGCGCTGATTGCCAGCCTGTGCCTTGGGGGAACATAATCGCAGTCGCAGGCGTGTGCAGGGCAGGCTGTTTCGTCCGGCGTCAGCCACAGCAAGCCACAGGGATCGGGGGCAGGGCCTTGAGCGAGACGCTGGTGGTCATGGTTCGGGCTATGATCGGTTTCTTCACTCTCCTGATCTACACTCGGATGCTAGGCAAGCAACAGCTCAGCCAGCTGACGTATTTCGACTACATCCTGGGCATTACCATAGGATCTATGGCTGCGGCGCTCACAACCGACTTGTCATCGACGGCGTGGCCTCACTGGGTCGGGCTGACCGCGTGGACGGCGGCGGGACTCGCGATGCAGTGGGTCACGCTGAAGTGGAGGTTCGCGTCAAAGTACATCGATGGCGAGCCCACGGTGGTGATCATGAACGGGAAGATAATGGAGGGCGCCATGAGGAAGCTACGCTATCGTGCGTCCGATCTCATGGAACAGCTGCGCGTGAAGGACGTGTTCGACATTGGAGAGGTGGAGTTCGCAATATTCGAGACCAATGGGACGCTGTCGGTGCTTAAGAAGACCCAGTTCCAGCCGGTAACTCGAGGCGACATGAGCATCGCCACCCATTACCAGGGCATCGGCACCGAGCTGATATACAGCGGCGTGATATTCGACCAGAACCTGAAGCAGGTGCATCTGGACCGCCCGTGGCTGGAGGCGGAACTCAGGAAGCAAGGGGTAGTCGATTCTTCAGACGTCTTCCTGGCTGTCCTGGACACTTCCGGCAACCTGTATGTAGACACCTACCGAGACCGTGTGGAGAGCCCGGTGGACACAGGCGACTTTCCGGGACCGTATTGACACTGGAGGCTGGCGCCGTGCTGAAGCGCGTTCTTCTTGTTGCATTGCCAGTGGGTCTGATTGCGCTGTTTGTCGCAGTGATGCTGTCGGCCGTGGTGCTCAAGCTTCCTACGGGCGCCGAAGATGACGTGCCTGAATGGCTTTCGCGGGTTGAGAAGCGCGTCATGGCCGAGCAGTGGGACGATGCGCTCGAAGGCGCGAAGGAGCTGGCGGATGCGTTCAGCAGGGTGACTGTACGGGTACAGTTCTCGGCCCAGCTCCACGACATACTTCACCTGAGAACCGCCATAGCCCGCGCCGAAGGGTTCATCAGGGCTCAGGACCGCGCCGGAGCGATTGCGGAGCTCGCCGAGGCTCAGACCCTATGGGACAGGATTGGCAGCCGTCACTGAGCCACGATCAGAGCGGCCAGAACCGCTCCACCAAGCTGAGGATGATCTCGAATGCGATCAGCATTATGACCGCCACCTCGAGGCGGGTGCCTCGCTTGGCGTGGTACAAGTCGGCGAATACCTGTGTCATGTCGAGGAGTGTCTGGGTCTTGTGGGATATCTTCTCGTAACGGTCGGGTAGCTCGAAAAGGCGCTCCAAGTCCGAATACAGCTCCTGCGCCTCCTGGATTCGCCACACTACGTCCGGCTTCTCCAGGATCATGATGTAGGAGATGCTGCTGTATCGGTAGCTCAAGATCCGCCCCGAGAGGCGAGCCAGCCGCTCGTCGCTGATGGACAGCTTGCCCTTCTTGAGTTGGGTGATGAACTGCTCCACATCGTCGAATAGCTTGCCAATCTCATCTTCCACTCGCTCCATGGCAGTCGACTTGGCGAGCGCGACTGCCACGAGTTCGCGGTAATAGTCTTTCGTCTCAGGCACTATGAGTTCATCGTAGGTTACCGAGAGCTCCTCTCCGGACACTGTGAGCCGGTAGTCATCGGCGTACTCAACTGAGCTGAAGTCGGACAGATTGCGGTCGAGTCTCTTCAGGTAGCTGATGACGTCGCTGATGTCGGTGTCGGCGCAGTTGACGAAGACCAGCGTGCCGAAGGAGAACGCGAACACTCCTTTGCCCGTAGGCTGGGGAAGGATGCCCTCCAGGTGTTTCTCGGAAAGCACCAGAGTGTCCTCCCAGGAAAACGGACGCTCGATGCCGAACTGTGAAGCGATGGCGGTGAGGTTCAGTTCTCTGGACACCGCGACAGCTCTGAACAGAGTCGGGTTCACGTCGACCACCTCTGTGTAGTTTTCCATATTATATCATGCCTTTCGGTAGAGATGGCAGTCGAGGGGGTAGTGATCATGCGATTGAATTCGAGGTCGATGCACTGTCTTGCTGTTGTGTCCATTGTTGCCGTAACCGCGTTTATAATGAGCGCCTCGCGCGCCGGCGGCCAGGCGGCGCCGCAAGCTGATGAGCCCGCCGGATTCGGGCAGCGCTTCACAGTCATGACCTACAACATCCACGCCGGAATGGGTGTGGACTTCACCTATGACATAGACCGCATTGCTGATCTCATTCGCGAGCAGGGCGCGGACATCATAGGCCTTTGCGAGGTCGAGCAGAAGACCCAGAAGGTCAACTATGATGACCAGGCAAAGCGCATCGCCGACAAGCTGGGTTTCCAATATGCGTATGGCCCCATATTCGCGCGCAGCGCCGGCTTCTTCTGCAACGCCTTGATCAGCCGTTTTCCTATACTGTCGCACCAGACCCACCTGCTGCCCAACCCCAACCACACCCAGCCGCGGGCTGCGCTGGAAGCGCAGGTGGACGTGGACGGGACGGTAGTCACTGTGTTCGTAACGCACCTGGAGGTGGCCGATTCGGGCTCGCGAGTGGCACAGGCCAAGGCGTTGGCCGGCATGGCATCGCGCGTGCCTTCGCCGCGGATCATCATGGGGGATTTCAACGCCACCCCCACTCACGCGCTGGAGACAGCCTTGATGCTGCGCGAGCATAACGACACTTACCCTTTCCACCGCGTCCTGGTCGACAGCGCCTGGCTGGCTGCACAGGGACGGTTTGAACGAGACTATCTCAAGGGCGGATACACCATAGGCGTGTTCGATCCCAGCGCCCGTATCGACTACATCTTCGCCTCTTGCGACATCGGCGTGGCGAGCGATGCCGGCGCGGCCCGCGTGCCTCACAGCCTTGCTTCAGACCACCTTCCGTACGCCGTTGCGCTGGAACTTCCTCGCAAGCAGGCCGCGCATGATCTGTCGGCGCCGGCCGTGGATGCCGCTCTCGGCGCGCTCCCCTCGCCGCCGGCTTCGCAGGATGGCCGCGCGCCGCTGGTTGCCGTGATGCACAGCCCGGATGTGGCGCTTTGGTATGAGGACATGGGATGGTACTACGAAGACGACCTCGACATGATACTCGAGACGGTGTCGGGCATCGGGCTTCCCGGGCTGGAGTGCGTGCTCGTCCCTGCCGATGATCTTGAGGGCTTGGTTAGCGCGGCATCGCAGAGGCCGACTTTGCTGGTGCTTTCCAACGCCAGGCGCATGTCGGGCCGCCAAATGCAGGCAGTGCGAGACTTCGTCGCCGCTGGGGGCAGGGTGATTGCTACCTATCAGACTTCGCTTAAGACAGAGACTGAGGCTATAGCCGGAGAATGCGGTTTTGGCTTGGCCGATCTGTTTGGAGCCCAGATGGCGGGGTGGACCGGGGTGTCGCCGATGCATGATGCGATTGCGCCGGTTGGCGCGAGCCGGGGAGAGCCTGGGGCTGTGGGGGACGCCATTTGGAAAGGCGTCAAGGCCCCGGTGAGTTTGCCTGTGCCCGAAGGTATGGTCGTGAAGGCCTGGCCGGGCTGCATGGTGCTGGGTCAGTGGTCCCACAGAGACGGAACACCGTCTCGACCCTTGCCGGTGAACGCCGCCATGATGCTGAACGGCTCCGTCCTGTACATCGGCGCAGACTTGCTCTGCTGGGACGTGCTGCAGGAAGAGCCGGCGAAGATGCTTGTGGCCAATATGGTCAGGTTCATGCTGGGCATCGACTTCTAGCGGGTCGGGCGACCGGGCGGTCGCCTGACCCGCCGACTGCTAGAACTGGGGAAACTGAGATTCGGGCGCGAACACCACGCCGACTAGTCCAGGGCCGGTGTGCGCGCCCAGCACCGGGGCGATCGGACCCACGGGCAGCCAGCGGCATTGGAATATGCGGTCAAGGCCTGCACGCAAGCGCGCGGCGCCTTCGGGGCACAGGCCGTGCAGCACCTGCATTCGCATGGCTGTGTTGGCCGGGTAGATGGACGCAACTGCACTGGCAATGGCGTCGATTGCCCGGTCCAATGTGCGCGTCTGGCCGCGCGTGACATAGGTGCCGCCCGCTTTCTCTACCCCGATTATGGGCTTGATGTTGAGTATCGACGCGACTAGCCCCTTGAGATGGCTGATGCGGCCGCCGTATATGAGATACTTCAGGGTGGAGAGCGTGAAAAGAGTGTCGGTGGCCGCGGTTATCTGCTGCAGCATGGCGACTGCTCTATCCGCGCTCCACCCTGCCCGAGCGGCGCGCGCGGCCGCTTCCACATGCCATCCCTGCGCCCCCGACAGGGTTTTCGTGTCGTATACCGTCACACTAGCCTCGGGAACCATGCTCGCTCCCATTCGAGCAGTGTTGACAGTGCCGCTCAGGCCGGACGATATGTGGACCGACAGGATATCCGGGTCGGTGCGGGCCAGATTCCGGTATAGCTCGGCGAAGTCGCCGGGTGACGGCTGCGATGTGCTGGGCATCTCTCCGGTCCGCGCCAGGAGTTCATAGAACTCTTCGACGCTGATATCCACACCGCCCCGGTACATTCGTCCTCCGATGGTGATCGTCAGCGGAACATAGTGAATATTCAGTTCATCTCGCTGCTCGGCGCAGATATCTGCGCCATGATCCGTAACTATCTGCATTGGCGGTTCCTCCGGCAGTTTCTGATGAATCCATACTACCATCGATTGTGTGCTCGCACCAGTCACCCCGATCATGCCGTAATCGAGAAGGAATGAATCGCCTCAAGGTGAAACATATAGCCAGACAGTCAAACGCAATGCTCTTAGGTGGTGTATTGGGCTCATGGCATGCTCATCGGCTCTTGAACGCGTTGCTCAGGCGGTCGCGGGCGGCTCGCCGGAGCGACTCGCGCTAGTAGTGCGGTCTCGCGACATGGCGGCCAGGGCGCGGCGTGAGGTCTTGTCGATGACGAGGGCCGGTGCCGCTTTCGTGATCCCCGTCTACACGCTGGACCAATTCGCGGCGGCGATCATCCGCAGGGCGGGCGGGCGGCACAGGCCCATCGGCGAGCTGGAGCGGGAGATCGTCATAGGCCGTCTGCTGATGAGGCGAGGCAGGCTGGGGCAGCTGGCCGCCCTCAGCCAGTGTGCCGATCGACCGGGGGTCGCGCGCGCGTTCGCCGGCGCGATTCTCGAGATGAAGCGGGCGATGGTCAGTCCCGCGCAGGTGGAGCAGGCGCTGTCGGGGCTCGCGCAGACCCACGCTGACTTCCTGGCGGTCTGGCGCGACTACGAGGCTTTCCTGAAAGAGCATGGCCTGGCCGACGGCGAGGACTTGTACGCCGCCGCCGCCGGGGCGCTCAGGGCCCAGGGCAGGCAGGCGCTGGGCGATCTGCAGAGGGTCTGGTTCGATCAGTTCTTCGACGCCGCGCCTGCCGAGGCGGCGGTGATGGCCGCCGTGGGCCGGCTTGTCCCTGCGACGTATGTCAGGCTCACCTGTGCTGATTGCGATGATGCGGATATGGTGATCGAGAGAGTCCGCCGTCTTGCGGCTCCGGCTAATGTCGAGGTGAACGTGCGCGGCCGCAGCGGGTCGCCGAGGATCGGCGCCGGCGGGCTTTCCATCATGACCGCGCCCGGCCCTGCGGCCGAGGCGCGCGAAGCGGCCCGGGAGATCAAGCGGCTGATAGTGGAGGAAGGGCGCAGGCCATGGGAGATCTGCGTTGCCAGCGCCGATTCGGCAGAGTTCATCCCGGCCCTGCTTGAGGCGTTCGCGGAGTTTGGCGTGCCGTGCGCTGCACCGCGGAAACGCCTGCTTTCGTCGTCGACGCTCGTCCTTGACTGCGTGGCTCTGGCCGATGCGACGGTGGCGCGGCATGCGGGATTCGATCTCCTGAGATTGCTGGCAAGTCCATACATTGGCCGGGGGCCCGCCTGTGCCTCTCGGGTCATCAGGGCGATGAAGGTCAAGGGTCTCGAGCTGACGGCCGGTAGATGGAAGGCGCGTTGCGAGGGGATCGATGAATGCGGGGAGGCTGTCCTGCTCGTTGAGACGCTGGCTGAAGCGTGGAGTGGTGACTTCGGCAAGTCAAGGGGACTTGCGACCTGCGTAGACGAGTTTCGCGCGCTGCTCGCGTCGGTTGGGCCGCCGGGATCCATCATGGCCGCCGACAACCTGGACTGGGCGGTCGAGTCGTGGGCGGCATGGGGAGCGTTCAACTCGCTCTTGGATGAGATCGCCCGATCTCGGGATGCGTACAACGGCGCGGGAGGCGAGGGCGATTGGGCCGAATTCGCTCGCATTCTGGGCTCTGCGATCAGGCGGCGCTCGTTTCCGCTGGAACGCCCGGACCCTGCAGGCGTTCAGGTCGTTGGGCCGGCTAGAAGCGCCGAGTCCGAATGGCCGGTGCTCTTCCTGAGCGGAATGGCTGAGGGCAGATTCCCTCGCAAGATGCGGCGGTCGTGGATCTTCAAAGAGGACGACTTGGAACGGCTGGCGCGCTCCGGGGCACAGATCATGCTGGCTCGGGAGTATGCGGCCATGGAGCGGTTCATCTTCAGCTCGGCAGTGGGCTCTGCGAGCGAGCGGCTGTACATAACCCATCCGTCGAGCGGGGCTGACGGATCGTCGGTGAGACGATCGTTCTTCGTGGATGAACTCCTGGATTCTATGGGCGTCTCGCACCAAGATGAGCAACGGATAACCACGTTCGTATCGCCCCGCGATGTCTTTCCGCGCAGGTGGGACATGGTGGCGAGCCCCAGGGAGTTGTCTTTGTGCGCCCTCGCGCACGCGCGCGCGTTGGGCGGCGCGCAGCTGGGTGCAGAGTCGTCGCGGGTGCGGGAATGGGGCAGGCAGAGGCCTGACATGTGGGAGATTGCCTCCTGGTGGAAAGAGAGGCTGGATCGGACGCTCGGCCCCGGATACTCAGTGTTCAGCGGCCACATCACCGCGCCTGACCTATTGCGCGGCCTGCGATCTGTGATGCTGCGCGATACGGTCTGGTCGGCCGGGCATTTCGACGACTACCTCAGGTGTCCGTTCGCCTTCTTCTGCTCGCGGGTTCTCGGGCTGGGCGCGGTCGAGGAGGCGCCGGACGAGCTGACCGCGCTTACGCGCGGGGCTGTCTTGCACGCCATTCTGCGAAAGTTCTTCGTTGCGCACCTCGGGTCGCCGCTCGTACCGTCCAAGATCGACGAGTACCACTCCCAGATGCGCCGGATTGCCCTGGAAGAGCTGGACAGGGTGGACGTCGAAGCCACTAACATGTCAGGGCCGGCGTGGGAGGCATACCGAGGCTCCATCCTTGCGCAGGCGGCGCAGACCCTCGATGCGCAGTTAGAGCTGGCCGACAAGACCGACGGGTTCTGGAGCCCGGCTCACCTGGAATGGAGTTTCGGCCTCGCGCCGCGGCCGGAGGCGGCGCCAAGCTCAGTGCGGGAGTATCTCATGCTGTCGGGCGATGAACCGAGCGAGGCGGACGGCACGTGCGGCACGTATGGCCTGCGAGCGGGAGGCAGGGTCGACAGGATCGATGTGAGCCGGGATGGCGCATTCGCTATCTACGACTACAAGTCTGGCCGCAGCACGAACTTGCCTTCGTTCACGCAGATCAAAGAGGGCGATGAGATTCAGCTCGGCGTGTACATAATGGCTGTCGAGAACCTGCTCGCCACACAGTCCCAGAAGGTGGCGGGCGCGTGGTACTACAGCCTGCGCGACAACCGCTTGGCATCGGGAGTATGGCGCGATGAATACCACGATCAGTTCGCGGCCGAGAGGAGAAGGGGCGGGAGGCTCTCGGGCGAGCAGTGGCGGGAATATGTGGACCGGGTTCGCGCCTCCGCGCTGAATGCGGCGAGCCAGGCCGCCGCCGGCGTGTTCCACATCGCGCCTCTCAAACCGTCTAGCTGCGGCTGGTGCGAGTTCCGGCGTGTGTGCCACGTGTACATGCTCGATCTTGAAGCATTGAGCCAGTCTGCCGACAATGATAACGATGGTGAGCGGGGCTCGGGAGGTGACGGGCGTGGTTAGCTACACTCCCGAGCAACAGCAGGCCATCTTCAATCTCGACCAGAGCCTGGTGGTGACGGCCGGCGCGGGATCGGGCAAGACCCGGGTTCTCGTGGGAAGGTATGTGAACATCCTCGATCAGCAGGCCGCCGACATTGATGAAGTGATCGCCATCACTTTCACCGAAAAGGCCGCGAGCGAGATGAAAGGCCGGGCGTGGGAGGCCATAGTCGCGCGAGAGAAGGAATCTTGCTCGCCGGAGGAAGCGCGAAGGTGGAGGGAGCTTGCGAGGAGGCTTCAATCTGCGCGGATCAGCACGATCGACTCGTTCTGTGCACAGCTCGTCAGGGATTACCCTGTTGAGGCCGGCGTGGATCCGGAGTTCGTCATAATGGACGAGTTTGATGCGCACAGGGCGCTGCTCGCAGCTGCCCGGTCGGCCGTGGACAAGATGCTCCAGCGCAAGGACCCCTATTTGACAAGCCTGGCGGTGGAGAAAGGGTTTGGAAGCGTGGCGCAGGGCCTCATCCGGGTTTACGAGAGGATGCGCATGACTGGCAGATCGTGGAAGGAACACCTGTCAATCACCGTGGCGAGCCTGGACCGATCCGAGGCTCAGGCCGAGCAGTCACTCACTGACCTGAAGTCGCGCTTGATGGCGTTGGCCGAGAGCGGGGGCGTGTCGATAAGCGTGGACAACCTGCAGCTCGGCGCCTCATGGCTCATGGCCGAAGTAGACGCGGCTGTCGCTGCCTTGAAACTGAAGAAGCGGTCAGATGAGCAGAAGGAGATCGACCAGCTCACATCGGTCTTGCATGACTCCGTTCTGGACAGGCATGCGCAAGACGGCGCGCGTTCGGTGATAGACGCGTGTGCGCTGATGGACGAGGAATACAGGGCTCAGCGCGGCCACGGCGCTCTAGTGGATTTCACAGGCATTGAGATTGCCGCCAGAGACCTGCTGCGCGATACTCCGGCGGGGGAGGCGTGCCGGAGCAGGTTCAAGTTCGTCCTAGTAGACGAATACCAGGACACCAACAGGCTGCAGGACGAGATCATCTCCCGGATCACAGGCGATCCATACGGTAACAGGCGGTTTTTGGTAGGCGACCCCAAGCAGTCGATATACAGGTTCCGCGGCGCGGTCGTGGAGGTATTCGAGGAGGCCGTGCGAGCCGCCGGCGGCGATGCCGACAAATGCAGGCGAGTGGAGCTCGGGACGAATTTCCGCTCTGTGGGGCCGCTTGTGGATGTTACGAATGCCCTGTTCACTGGGATTCTGGGGCCCGAGCGGTTTCTTCCTGCGAAATCGCACAGAAGGACGCCGAGCTCAGAACCTCTCCATGCTGAGCTGATGCTGGCATATCTGGAGGGCCGGGAGAAGAGCCCCAGAGGCGAGCTAGAAGCCGAGATCGTGGCGCGGCGGATCGCGGACATGGTGGACAATGGAGAGCGACTGGTGTGCGAGGCCTCCGCCGGGGCAGACGAGCCCAGGGTAACAGACCGTCCGGTGCGGTACGGCGATATCGCGGTGTTGCTAAGGGCGATGACTCGGGTGAAGGAATTCGAAGCCGCTCTGGCGCGCTCTGGGATTCCGTACTATGTCGTCGCAGGCACGGGGTTCTACGGAAGGCCCGAGGTCATGTGGCTCATGGACCTGCTCCGGGCCGTAGACGACAGGTCGGATGTCACGTCTTTGGCCGCAGTTCTGCGTTCGCCGGTGTTTGGCCTGTCAGACGAGAGTCAGATCGGAAGAGCACACGTCTGAACTCCACGGCCGCCGGCGGGCTGGATCTGGCGGTGTGGGGCGGGGGCGATGGTGCGGAGTCGGGCGTGGTCGGAGCGGCGGACGCGCTAACAGGTGTTGAACTGGACAAGTTCCACAGGGCGCGCGCCTGCCTCACTAAGCTCGGAACCGCGGTGGGTCGGATGACTGTGGGCGGTCTGATGAAGGCTGCGATTGAGTTGGCCGGGTTCGAAGAGTACTTCGCCTTCGCCGAGCAGGGCGCTCAGTCCATTGGCAACCTGCGCAAGCTGGTGCAGATGGCGGAGGACGAAGCATCCAGCCGATCCTGTCTGCGCGATTTCATAGTGGACATGGACTTCGCCGGCGATCTGAGCGCCCGCGAAGCTGAGGCGGCCATGGAAGAGGAGTCTGCCGACACGGTCAAGATCATGACTGTCCACAAGTCCAAGGGGCTTGAGTTTCCCGTGGTATTCCTGCCCGAGCTGGCCAGGGAGGCGCGCAGATCCGGCGGCGGGCTGTTCGAATACAGTCTTCCACTTGGATTGGCCATCCCTGTGCAGGTGGGGGATGAGTGGTGCGAGAAGACCCGCCACTCGCAGGCTGTGGCGGATGAGATCAGGGCCGGCGACGACGAAGAAGGCAAGCGTTGCCTGTACGTCGCTGCGACCAGGGCGTCTGACTACTTGGTGATGAGCGCGACCCTGCCTGGTCCGGGCGCCCGGGCGCGGTCGGGCGGGGGTCCTAGCTGGTACGAGCACTTGTCGTCAGCCATCCCCGGGCTAGACGAGCGCGGCGCCTGCGGGGCTGATGGGGCCGGCGGAGCCGATGCGGCGAACACGGTGGTTCTTGATGAGCAGACCGGCGCCGCGATACTCGTCAGGCGCTACGAGGAGTCGGCTGTGCGCCGAGCCATGCGGGCGCAGGGCGAAGCGCTTGCGGGGGCGGAGGACGGCGAAGGGGAGTGCGAAGGCGAATCTGCCGACATCTCTGAGTTCGCCCCATTGGTCAGGCCCGTGTGGTCTGTCGCGGCTGCCGGGACTGCCGCTGCCGCCGAAGCGGCTGCTGCCGCGGCGGGCGCGACTGCGGCCTGCGCGCCTTGCCAGTTCTCGGTGTCGGCGTTGATGTGTTTCTCTCATTGCCCTCGCTGGTATCTGTATGAGTATGTGTGTAGGCTGGGGCGTATCCCGCGCGACACGGCGCGGGCGTTTGGATCTGAGCTTCAGCTCAACGCGGCTGTCCGTGGGCAGATAGTGCATTCAGCGTGCGAAAGATGCGGGCGCGAGACGGATCTCGCTCAGGCCAGGGCATTGGTGCTTGAGGAACTGCGTTTTCGCGGGGTGCGCCGCGGCCGGGCCGAGGCGGTTGCGGACGAGCTCATGCCGATGATCGACACCTTCCTCCTGCGCTACCCGGGGCTTGCTCGCGAGGGCGACAAGGAAGTGGGGTTCTTGATGGACCTTGGGGGGCCGGTGGTCTCCGGGGTTATGGACCGTGTCGATGTGCAGGCAGACGGAAGCGTTCTGGTAGTTGATCTCAAGACCAATCGCGTTCGCGGCCAGGCAGTCGATGAGGCGATGGCCCGGTATGGGGTGCAGCTGGACGCATATGCCGTTGCCGCAGGGCGAGTGCATGGCACAGACTGCGTAACTGCCAGGCTGCATTTCCTCTACCCCGACGAGGTGCGCGAGAGATCATACGGGCCTGACGAGCTGCGGGAGGCTGCGGAGAAGCTGAAGGAGCTTGCGGTCCGGGCAGCCCGGCATGACCTGCGCAATACGCCGATCCAAAGGATCGCGGAATGCGACAGGTGCTACTTCGCGCCCCTGTGCGGGATCGTTCGCGGGCACCTCAAGGCGCCCCTGGATGCCCGCGAGCTGCATGAAGTCCGCGAAGCATCGTTCGATGAAGAGGTTCTCCCTGTAATCTCATTGTCGGACGACGAGTATCTCGACCTTGGCGGCGTGGGCGAGGTTGACTACGATTGAGAGCGCCGCCGTGGGGCTCGAAATCGGGTCGTACGGGGGCTCGCGCGGCGCGCGGGCGGCCCGGACCTGAATAGCCCGGATGTGTCCCTATCTGCTTTCGTGGCGCCGGGCCAACTCCTCCACGACTGCCTGCGGGGGAATGTCGTGGTAGGCCAGGACGAGAAGGGAGTGGAACCACAAGTCGGCCATCTCGCTGATGATCTCGTTTCTGTCGTTGTTCTTTGAGGCCAGCATTACCTCGCCGGCTTCTTCCGCTACTTTCTTCAGCACTCGATCCTGCCCCGAGGCGATCAGCCTGGCTGTGTAGGAACCCTCCGGCTTACTGGCCTTCCTGTCCTGCACTATGCGGTAGAGATCGTCCAGGCTGAACCGGGGCCCTGCGCTGCCGGGGAGCTGTGTGAAGAAGCACGACTTCTGGCCTGTATGACAGGCCGCGCCGGTCTGCTCTACCTGTATGAGGAGGCAGTCTCGGTCGCAGTCGCAGAAGACCGACTGCACCTCCTGAAAGTGGCCTGAGGTTTCGCCTTTGACCCACAGTGCCTTGCGGCTTCTGCTCCAAAAGCACGTGCGGCCCTCCGACAGCGTTCTGCTGATGGATTCGCGGTTCATGTACGCGACCATCAGCACTTGATTGGTCTGCGCGTCCTGAATGACGGCGGGTATTAGTCCATCGGCATCGAACCTGAGCGCGGCGATCCATGCCTCCCAGTCGCAGCTGAGGCAACGGTTGCGGTCCTGCTTCTGTGCCTGGCAGCCAGGCAATTTGGGCTGTTCGATCATAGCCGGACGTCAACTCCTTCCTTGGCCAGGTATTCCTTGACCTCGCCCACGCGCAGCACTCCGAAGTGGAACACCGATGCTGCTAGGGCAGCATCTGCGCCTCCTTCAACGAATGCGGAGCGGAAATGCTCCAGTGCGCCGGCCCCGCCCGAGGCGATCACCGGGATGCTCACGGCCTGGCTCACTGCGCGAATCTGGCACAGGTCGTATCCGCCGGTGGCGCCGTCCCGGTCTATGGAGGTGAGCAGGATTTCGCCTGCGCCCAGACGCTCGACGGTGCGTGCCCATTCGACCAGATCGAGCTGCGTGCGCCGCTTGCCGCCAGATGCGCATACGACCCACCTGCCTGCGTCCGGATTTGCATCCGGACTTGCGGCAGCGTCGATGGCGACTACGATCCGGTGGGATCCGAAGGCGCGGGCCGCCGCTTCCACCAGCTCGGGGTTTCGCACAGCGGCGGTGTTGATGCCGACTTTGCACGCTCCGGCGTCCAGCACTCGCCGGGCATCATCCAGGCTTCCGATACCTCCGCCCACTGTGAGCGGGATTGAGAGCGCAGACGATATTCTACGCACCGCATCCAGGCAAGTACCGCGACCTTCTTCAGTCGCAGAGATGTCCAGCAGTACCAGCTCGTCGGCGCCTTCATCCTCATAGGCCAGGGCCAGTTCAAGCGGGTCTCCCGCATCTTTCAGGCGTTTGAAGCCAACCCCCTTGACCACACGGCCGTCCTTCGTGTCCAGGCACGGGATGATCCTTCTGCTGCCTGCGACTCGAAGCGCGTCCGCAAGCTTGATTGCCCCGGTATACAGGGCGCGGCCGATGATCACTCCTAACAGACCCTGCGGCTTGAGGGGTTTCAGTCGGCGGAGGTCGTCCGGGGAGCCGACTCCGCCTGCAGCGATGACGCTTACGCCGGTTGACAGGAGATCGGCGATGGCGTCGACGTTGACTCCGCGCAGGGTGCCGTCGCGGGATACGTCTGTGTAGACCACAGTTCGGATCCCCAGATCCAGCATGCGGCGGGCAAGCTCCCCAGCTGTGAGCCTCGAAGATCGCAGCCATCCGTCTGTCATGACCACGCCGCGGTCGCAGTCTATGCTGACCATGATCCTATCTCCGTATAGGCGGATGAGCTCTCGGAGTATGCCCGAGTCGTCGCACGCCGCTGTTCCCAGGATGACGCGGGTCGCTCCAGCCGCAAAAGCCGATTCCGCGTGCTCTGGCGTCCTAAGGCCCCCGCCCAGCTGCACAGGCAGGCCGGTCTCGCCCGCAATCCGGCTTACTACGTCGAGATTCACAGGCTGGCCCGCCTTGGCCCCGTCCAGATCGACCACGTGAAGCATCTGGGCCCCTTGATCTGCCCAGCCTCGGGCGATTTGAACTGGGTTATCTGAATACTCCGTCACTTTCCCAAAGTCGCCTTGAAACAGGCGAACACACTTTCCGTTGTGAATGTCGATAGCCGGGATTACGAGCATTGGGACCTATAGCACTCCCTTCGTGGACGGGATCTGTCGGGCTGTCCTGCCGGACGAATTCCCACCGCTGCCAGCGTTGGTGCCGGTGCCGGCGTCTGTATCGGCATCGACGTTGGTATCACGCGCCACCGCCTGCCGCAGGGCCAGCGCCAGCGACTTGAACACGGACTCGATGATGTGGTGCGTGTTCGATCCATGGAGCAGGTCAATGTGCAGAGTGAGCTGCCCATGGTTGGCCAGGGCGCGCATGAACTCCTCCACGAGTTCGGTATCGAAGTCGCCTGCCTTCGCACACGGCATGGGTACGTTGAAATGAAGGTAGGGGCGTCCGGAAAGATCCACCACTACCATGGACAGAGCATCGTCCATCGGCGCCAGGCCGCTGCCATAGCGCGCGATTCCCCGCTTGTCGCCGAGGGCTTCGCGGAGGGCCTGCCCAAAGCAGATGCCCACATCCTCGACAAGGTGGTGGCAGTCCACTTCAGTGTCGCCGTAGGCGTGCATCTTCAGGTCCAGCTGGCCGTGGAACGTCAGTATCCGGAGCATGTGTTCGAGAAACCCGCAGCTGGCGGAGATGTCGGGCGCACGGGCGGTGACGAATTCGACGGAAACATCGGGGTCGAGGCTCAGGACCATGTCCACGCCCGTCTCCGTTGTCTCCCGGTGCACCTCGGCCTGTCGGGGCTTGGGCATTTCACTCACCATCCTCAAGGCTTTCATGATTTGCATCGGCCAACGCGTTCTGCAGCGCGGCCAAGAAAGCGTTATCCTCCTCTACAGTTCCGCAGCTGACCCTGAGATATCCGCGAAGCATTGGCTCGCCGGGGAAGATGCGGACTGAGACGCCCTGCCGGCGGAGGGCGTCTCGAACCGTTGCCGCCTCTGGCTGGTCCGTCCTGAACAAGATGAAGTTCGTGCAAGACGGCAGGCAGGTCACTCCTGGAATGCGCGCAAGACGGCTTGCGAGCCGTTCACGCTCCTGCACGATCCGGGCGACCGCCTCTCGGCAGTATGCGCCGTCTTGCAGGGCGGTCTGTGCGATGGACAGGGCAAGCGAGTCGAGGTTGAAGGGCTGCCTGACCTTTGCCAGCTCAGCCGCGATTTCTGAGCTTGATACTGAGTACCCCACTCGCACTCCGGCCAGTCCGAATGCCTTTGACAGAGTCCGGAGCACGATCAGACGGTCGTATTGCTCGAGCAGCCGGAGGACGCTCCCGCCCGCGAACTCCACGTAGGCTTCGTCCACCACGACCAGAGCTGCAGTGGCCTGCAGCACAGCCTGGATCTCGTCCTCCGCCATGCGCCCGCCGGTGGGGTTGTGCGGGTTGCAGAGGATTGCTATACAGGGGCCGTCCGCCGGTGCGCCCGCTCCCGCGTTCGCCTCCTCGATGATTCCCGCCACGCCCAGTTCGAGCCGGGGGCCGAGGGGCACTGCCCGAAGGTCGGCGCCGGCGGCGAGCGCGGCGAACCCATACGTAGTGAATGAAGGCCTTTGGATGACGACTTTCCTGCCCGGCCCGAAGGTCTGCAGGATGATGTAGATCACCTCGTCCAGCCCGTTGCCCATGGTTATCTGGGTTTCGCTCACCCCCAGCCGAGACGAGATCGTCCCCTTCAGAGCTGCGGCGAGTCTCTGCGGATACCTGTTGAACGGGATCGCCCGCAGCTGATCCAGGACGCTTTCCTTGAGGCGCGCAGGCAAGTCGAAGGGACTCTCATTGCTGTCGAGCCTCACGCGAATTCCGTCTGAGTCGGGCTCGTAGGCACGGAGTGCCTGTAGCTCGGGCCTGGCAAGGCCCCTCAACGAACGTGAACCGGTCGCGGTCTCCATCATTGCATAACCCTCCTTGCGGCAAGAGCCGCCGCGTGCGCGTCCAGACCTTCAACTTCCGCTATGGCGTGAGCTGCATCTAGGATATCGTCCAGGTACGTGCGCGAGAGCGAAGTGATGTTCTGCACGCGCACGAAGTCTCGCACGGAGAGCGCAGACCGACTGCGGGCGGTGCCGCCTGTGGGCAGCACGTGATTGGGCCCGGCGGCGTAGTCGGTGGCCGCCACAGGCGTGAGCGGGCCTAGGAGCACACTGCCTGCGTTCTCAACCTGACCGAGCAGGGCATGGGGGCGATCCACTAGTATCTCCAAGTGTTCTGGGGCGTAGTGGTTGACTACGTCTACGGCTTGGCCGAGGTTGTCGGCAATAATGATGAGACCATGATCGCTGAGCGACTGCGTGATCACGTTGCGCCGGGGCAAGACATCGGCCTGGGCGAGCACCTCCCGCTCGACGTCTGCGGCTAGTTCGGGGCTGGTCGTCACCAGTATGGCCTGTGAGTCCGGACCGTGCTCTGCCTGGGAGAGCAGGTCCGCGGCTGCAAGAAGCGGATCTGCCGAAGCATCGGCCAGCACGACCAGCTCGCTCGGCCCGGCCAGCATGTCGATGTCCACGTAGCCGAACACAAGCTTCTTGGCTGCGGTTACGTAGGCGTTGCCCGGGCCGACGATCTTGTCGACCGCGGCGATGGAGTTGGTTCCGAACGCCATTGCCGCGATGGCCTGGCATCCGCCGACCTTGAACACTCTGTCGACTCCGGCGATGTCGGCCGCGACCAGCACATGCGGGTTGGCTGCGCCTCCGGGGGCAGGCGGCGTGCAGGCGACTATGTGACGCACGCCGGCTACTCGAGCCGGTATTGCGCCCATGAGCACGGAAGACGGGTAAGCGGCAGTGCCGCCCGGCACGTACAGGCCGACTCGCGCGAGCGGTCGGGCTAGCTGCCCCATCGTCGTGCCATCGTCCAGAACGCAGGTCCATGATTGCTGCACCTGCCGCTCATGGAAGCGTCGGATGTTGTCGGCTGCCTTACGAAGCGCCCCCACGGTGGACTCATCCACTGCAGAGTAGGCGTTGCGGATCTCAAGGGGCGTTGCCTCGACACTGCCCGGGACGGAGTCTGCGCCGTCGAACCTTGCGGTGTACTCTCGGATGGCTTGGTCGCCGCGGTTTCGGACGTCTTCTATGATGGGACGGATCGTGTCTTCGATTTCGCTGAGACCTTCTAGTCCGCAGCGGACTCCTTGTTGCAGGAAGTCGGCAGCGGCAATAGTCTTGATTGTCATTGGAGTAGTCACATGAACACCTCCCGGCATAGCAGTCTCCTCAGCCAGTCGTTGCCCGGTCATCAGTTGCGACTGCGCAGAGCTGACGTCATTCGGTGAATGACAGCGGATTTTAGCTGCAAGCTCGCTCGATTCGCAATGAGGCGCGCCGATACCTGCATGATCTCTTCCACCACTACCAGCCCGTTGTCGGCCAGCGTTCGACCGGTGTCGACGATGTCCACTATCACATCGGCCAGTCCTGCGATTGGCGCTATCTCCACAGCCCCGTTCAGTTTGATAATCTGAACGCACAGGTCTCGTCTGGGCGCGAAGTGGCGCTTGGCGATGGCAGGGAACTTAGTGGCCGCCCGCAGGGTGTGCCCCAGACACGGCGGGCGTAGTTCGCGAGCTGCTGGATCGGGATTGGAATCGAGGCCGGGGCCGGTGCTGGGGCCGGGGCCGACGGCGAACTCGGGCGCGGCGACAACCATGCGGCATTTCCCAAAGCCCAGGTCGAGCAGTTCGCACACGTTCCAATCGCCTTCGAGCAGTACGTCCTTGCCGGTTATCCCGAGGTCTGCAGCGCCGTACTCCACGTAAGCAGGCACGTCCGCGGGACGGGCGATTATGAACTTGGCACTGCCGTCTGGGGTCGTGTGCACCAGCCTTCGGTCAAGTTCGTCCAGGTCAGGGCAGTCAAGCCCCGCATGGGCCAGAGCGTCCAGGGCCGGCTGGAGCAGCCTGCCCTTGGGAAGGGCAATCCTCAGTGGCGAGACCTGACGGCTTGGCATAGATCCGGATTCGGCCCGAGCTGCCGGTTCCATCGCTGCACGCTCCCTTCTGGGGTTCCCGATGCTTCCAGTGCTTCCAGCGCGGACGCCACAGAATCCACATCCACCGCGAATCCGGCTGCAGGCGCGGAATTGCCGAATCGCGCCAGCAGGTCATCATAGCGCCCTCCTCCGATTACGGCGTTTCCAGCGCCGGGGGCATATCCTTCGAAAACAACCCCGGTGTAGTAGTGGAACTCGCGCGTTATGGCGAGATCCAGACTGAAATACCTGCCCAGGCCCCGGTCTTCCAGGGTTCCTAGGATCCCTACGAGATCGTCGGCTGCCTCGTAAACCCCTGCGACCTGCAGAGCGTTCAGCGCCTCCGGGCCGGTGTGCAGGTCAGGTAGGCGCTTGAGCAGATCGATGCCGCGGGCATCGCGAGCAAGATCGCCGGCGCCGGCATCTTCAAGGGATGATACCAACTCGCGATACTGGACGTAGTCGCGCGATGCCAGTGCCGACTGGATCTGTCTTCTCATATCGCCCTGAGCCCCTGCGGCGTCAAGTATCGTCGCGAGCAGTCGTGCATCGTTCAGGCCGATGCAGAAATCGCGCAACCCTATGTTGATGAGGCCTTCAGCAGCCATGGCCAGGATCTCCGAATCGGTCTGCCTGCCGGTGGCGGTTTGGCCAATGAGTTCCGCTCCCACCTGACGCCGTTCCTCCGGCTTGCCGCTTCCTGGCTTTTGGGCTCGGAACACGCTGCCGGAGTAGTACAGGCGCGTCGGCTCGTCCGGCGATAGCAGATGGCGCGCGGCCAGGGCGGCCACTGGAGCGGTCAGGTCCGATCGCAGGGTCAGAAGGTTGCCGTCCCTGGACAGGACTACGAAAGACGCGCGCGCGCTTTCACGATGCTGATCTGGGCCGCCCGCACCGTGGGGGCCGTCAGGGCCGAGTTGGGCCATGCCTAACCCCACCAGCATTGGTGGGACTATCTCCTTGTAGCCCCGGGTTTCGAAAGTGCGCGCCAGGCTGCTCTCAATGCTCCGCCGGATGAGAGCATCTGTGGGGAGGTAGTATCTCCCCGAAAGAAGCAGGTTGTCCATTCTACACCACGCTCCCGTCTGCTGATTTGCTGTCCTGCAGTCTTGCTGTACAAAAAAAGCTTCTCGTCCCCCAAAAGGGACGAGAAGCATGATGTTCCCGTGGTCCCACCCTAATTAGCCCAAGGCTTACGCCCGAGGCTCACTCATCAAGGATACGGACAGCGGTGCGTGCCGTGTTGCCGCGGACGGCCCAGGCGGTCCTCCCAGACGGCCGCTGCCTTATATCCCCTTTCCTGTAACGGTGAAAGACTCCGTCGGAGCTTACTGGCGGCGCCGCTATTGCTGCCGCGTTCAGTCCGCACTCCCGGGTGTGGTTCGGTCGCTGTTTCGGACCGGGCTCGCACCGCCCCCGGCTCGCTGCCCGAAATCGCTGCGCCTACTCTTCCCGATCATCGCTTTGAAACATATGGCTGGATGTTAAGCATGATGATAGCACTTGCGGGCGAATTGCGCAAGAGTGCATCGATCGAGAACCGAGGGCCCCGTCAAAGTTCTTCCCCCGAAAGGCAGGCGATGCGCGAACAGCTATCTGTC
>ENA-UOOH01001794-UOOH01001794.1-fermentation-metagenome-genome-assembly--contig:-NODE-1794-length-20073-cov-11.470277_pt1 | contig 20073 bp, 19 predicted proteins | sample MGYA00245778_ERZ724025 | MGnify/ENA primary metagenome ERZ724025 (study PRJEB28704, sample SAMN03018313) | fermentation metagenome | biome: anthropogenic terrestrial biome; feature: soil... | reverse complement strand
CGTCCCTGCCTGTAAGGAAGGATGTGTGCTTGGCCATTATGACCGCATGGTCGCCTATCCGCTCGAGAGTCCTGCTGACTGTGTAGTTCCTGTATATATCGAGCGGTTCAACCCCTATCTTGCGGATAGTGCTGGTATCCCGGACCGTCATGTTCGTCTGCCTGGATATGAACCACTCTATGCGGTCCACCTCCCGGTCCCTGGATTCTATGCTCTCGGCTTTTGAGGAATCGTTCGTCTCCAGCATATCCATCACGTCTGAGAGCATATTCCTGACCAGGACCTTCATGCGCTCGACGGTGCGGGGGAACTTCATCTCTCCCGGATCCACCAGGTCCTTCATCACTATCCGATCGGAGGATTCCTCCACTATCTCCACGCCTATGGCCGTCTCTATGAACTTCGTGGCCACGTCCACCATGCCGGACCCCAGTCTGCCCGAGGATCTCGCCTCTATCTGCCCGTACCCTGATATATAAGCTCCCAGGAGCATCCTGAAGAGAAGCGCCTCACTGTCGATCCCGTCTATGTCGATGACCTTCACATTTACTAAGGAGTCCTTCACAACGGAAGCAGGGAATATCGTAAGGCCGCCGTCCGACGTCCTGCTCATCCTGACCGGGTCGTTCTTCTTGAGCCCGTTCTCCGTTATCCATTCCTTTGGCAGGGTCACTATGTAAGAGGACCCCCCTGTGGCCTGGATCTTCCTTATCTCCATGGTTACGGATGCTATATGGGATTTATAAATATTATTGGTTCAAGAATATAAAATATATTCTAAATATATTTGAATATATAATATGTCGAAAATCTATATAGTCAAAACCATGAATCTGCACACAAGGTGAGAACCTTGAATGAGAACACAAAATTGATACTCGCAGTGGCCGTCACTGCCATAATCTGCATCGCAGGAACCTACGTTGCAGTGGGTGGCTCGGACGGCGACGATTCCTCCGGGGCAACCCTCTCGGTAGCTGGATCCACAACGGTATTTCCTCTGATGGGATTGTACCAGGAAAGCTATGAGAAATACACGAATGTTACACTTGAAGTGACCGGCAACGGATCCGGAGCAGGCGCCAACGCTGTCATAAACGGAACGGCGGACGTCGGGATGCTCTCCAGAGATCTGAAGCAGGCCGAGATCGATGCGGGTCTTAAATCCACTATCATCGCCAAGGACGGCGTGGCAGTCATAGTAGGTTCCGGCGCAGGCGTCACGGACCTCACTCTTGAGCAGATCGCCAAGATATTCTCCGGCGATATAACCAACTGGTCAGATGTCGGCGGTACTGCCGGTACAATAGCAGTGACCGTTAGGGATGCCGAATCGGGTACCAGGGATTGCTTCGATACAGTTATGAAGGCTGCATATTCCTCATACGCCATACCTGACAGCACTAACGAAGTAGGCGGCAGCGGTGCAATGGTCGCCACCGTCAATGGCAACGCTACAGCCATAGGCTACGTCAGCCTCGGATACCTGGGTCAGCTTACGAGCGGATCCGCTGTCAAAGTCGAAGGTGTGGATGCCACACCGGCAAATGTCTTGAACGAATCTTACCAGATCCAGAGGAACCTGATCCTGGCCACAATGGGCGATCCCAGCGGGGCAGTACAGAATTTCTTCAACTGGATCCTTGGCCCCCAGGGACAGCAGATCGCAGCCAAGAAGGATTTCGTGCCCGTCGGATCTGTGACTGTGTGAGGCAAACGGTGTGTGATCCCTGATGGAAACTGAGAGTATTCAGACAGAAAGCAGGTTTCACAGCGACACCGTAACAAAATATTTACTGATGGGTATCGCAGCGATTGCGGTATCCATCGTTTTTTTCATTATCCTATTCATATTCGGGAACAGCATCGGTGCCATTACCGACGTGGGATTGACAGATCTCCTGACCGGCCCCAGGTGGCGGTCCAGCGAAGGCCTCTACGGTACAGTGCCGATAATCACGGCCACTCTGCTGGTCACCGCCGGTGCGATACTGTTCGCAGTCCCCATAGGGGTGGCTGCCGCGATATTCATATCGGAGGTCGCACCGTCAAGATTCAAGTCTGTCTTGAAAAGCATATCCGAGGTGTTCGCCGGGATACCTTCGGTCATATACGGGTTCTTCGGGCTCACGGTCCTCGTACCTCTTCTCAGAGATACATTCCCGGGCCATCTGCTGATGGGATATTCCTGGCTGGCAGGATCGATTCTGTTGGGGATCATGGCCCTCCCGACCATCATATCCGTATCGGAGGATGCTCTCAGCGCCGTGCCCAAATCCTACAGGGAAGCGTCCATGGCCATGGGCGCCACCAAATGGGAAACTACGATAAAGGTGGTAACGCCCGCCGCCATATCCGGTATATCCGCAGCGATAATACTGGGAATAGGCAGGGCCGTGGGCGAGACCATGGCCGTGATGATGGTCTGCGGGAACTCTGCGATCGTCCCGGATCCCATATTCAACGTATTCAGCAGAATAAGGCCTATAACCTCGACCATCGCACTGGAGATGCCTTATGTGGTCATAGGCAGCACGCATTACTCCGCCCTTTTCTTCCTGGCCCTGATACTTATGATCATGGTCCTCGCCATAAGCATGGCCTCGAAGATCATAGTGAACAGAACGAGGAGGAAGTTCGGCGAAACGGAGAACAAGCCCTCTCTCACAGGCATTATCGTGGCCAAGCTGCCGGTTCCGCTCGTTAACGGTTTCAAGAACGCGTTAGCCGTCGCAGGTCTGTTCCTGATAGCATACTTCATATCTCTGATATTCTCAAACTCCTTCGGAGCTGTTCTGATCGGTATATCGGTAACTGTGGCGATCGTTGCTTCATCGCTGCTCTGGCTGAACAGGCTCAAGAATGAGGGCGTATCTGACAGGCCGCGTAATCCGTCTGAATTCATAGAGAGTATCCCAGTCAAGATCAAGGCCGTTTCCAGAAATATAATCACTTACGCTCTGGTGATAGCCGTCGTATTTATGGGCGCATCCCTGTTTTATGACGATGCCGTCGCTTTCATGGCAGGCCTGGCTGTGGCAGCCGCCTACGTCACGCTGAGATCAGTTTTCAGAAGGATCGATTCGAGGGTCGTTCAAAAGGTCGCTCACACCGCACTGTTGGCGGTCATGATTTTCGCGATCCTACTGCTCGTCTACATATTGGCGGATATATTCATAGAAGGTCTGCCGATGATCACATGGGATTTCCTTACAGGATATCCGAAGGATGCGGGCCGCGCCGGCGGGATCTATCCCGCCATCGTGGGGACGCTGAAGCTCATCGTGGGATCCATGGCTATAGCTTTGCCTTTGGGCATGATCACAGGCATCTTCCTGGCAGAGTACGCCAAAGACACGCCGTTCACCAGAACGGTCAGGAACTCCATTGACATACTGAACGGCACGCCGTCCATCGTCTTCGGGCTCTTCGGCATGTCCGCCTTCGTAATATACTTCGGATTCGGGAATTCCCTTTTAGCAGGATGCATAACCCTGGGATTAATGGTGCTGCCTGTGATCATAAGAACCACGGAAGAGGCACTGAAGGCGGTTCCGGGAGAACTGAGGGAGGGATCCATGGCCATGGGCGCCACGAAGTGGGAGACGACCGTGAAGGTCGTTCTGCCTGCGGCCATAGGCTCCGTGATAACGGGAGTGATCCTTTCGATAGGGCGCGTGGCCGGAGAGACGGCCCCGATCATGTTCACAGCCGTGATAATGTATCAGAGGGTGATGTCCCATTCCATATTCGATCCCGTCATGGCGCTGCCCTATCAGCTGTTCTATCTGGCGACAGAGGGCATGGGATCCCCTGCCATGCAAAGTGCGGTGGCAACGGTGCTGCTTATCATGGTGCTCTCGATGTTCGCCCTGGCGTCCGTCGTCAGACATTATTTCGACAAGAGGATCAGATGGTGATGATCATGGATAACGTAATAGACATACAGAATGTGAATCTCTGGTATGGGGACCATCAGGCATTGTTCGATGTCTCCATGCCCGTCCAGAAGAACAAGGTAACGGCGCTAATTGGGCCGTCGGGGTGCGGGAAATCCACCTTGATAAGGAGCATAAACAGGATGAACGACCTGATAGACGGCTGCAGGGTCGAAGGCAGGATGATGTTCCACGGAGAGGACATATACGGCCCGGGCACCGATGTGATCAAAGTACGAAAGAAGATCGGCATGATCTTCCAAAAACCGAATCCGTTCCCCATGTCCGTTCGCGACAATATAACCTACGGTCCGAAGATCCACGGGATCACAGACAAAGACAAGCTGGAAGAGATACTGGAGAAGTCCCTGAGGGAAGCGGCCCTCTGGGAGGAGGTGAAGGACAGGCTTGACAAATCGGCCATGTCCCTTTCCGGGGGGCAGCAGCAGAGGCTGTGCATAGCCAGAACCCTGGCGGTATCTCCGGAGGTGATACTCATGGACGAGCCGACCTCGGCCCTGGATCCCATTGCGACATCCAAGATAGAGGATCTGATCACAGAGCTCGTCAAAGAATACACCGTCGTGATAGTGACGCACAACATGCAGCAGGCCGCCCGCATAAGCGACTACACCGGGTTCATGTACATAGGCGAGATGGTTGAATTCGACAAGACTGATAAGATCTTCCAGAACCCTTCGAAGGAGATGACTGACAGATACATAAGCGGAAGATTCGGGTGATGCGGATGAAAAGATTCATAGAAGACCTTAATAACCTGGTAGGAACGACGAACGGGTTCGGGAATCTGGTTCTCAGCATGGCTGAGAGATCGGTGTACGCCCTGAACAACCTGGATGCTGAGGTGGCCAAATCCGTCATGGACGATTACGCCCAGGTGGACTACCTGGACGGCCTCATAGAGGAGGAGGCACTGAGGATACTGATGCTGTTCCAGCCCATGGTGTCCGACATGAGGATGGTTGCAGTGATACTGAAGACCATAACCTACATGGAGAGGATCGGGAAGTACTGCTACAACGTTGCCAAAGCTGTGATTTACCTATCGGATGCGGGCGTGAAGCGCTCCTACAAGAACATCTCCGCCATGGGGGAACTCGCCGTAGATATGATCAGAATGGTCACGGAGACCATGAAGGACAGGGATATAACCCGCTTCGAAGAGATAAGCGCCAAAGACCAGAAGATGGACGAGCTCCGCGATCTGGTGCTGAACAAATCCGTGGAGTATATGAGCAGGGACCCCTGCTGCGTAGATGTTTGCACCTATTTCATATCGATCTCCAAATTCTTCGAGAGGATAGGCGACCATGCCTGCAAGAGCGCCGAGAAGATAACGTATATGGTCAACGGAAAGCGCGTCAATTATAACTGATCAAGAAGCGCCGTCCGCCTCCTCATCCTTTCAAGGGGTTTTCCAGGGCGGACGGCAATAAAAAATGATTGGGATGGGAGCGCCGTCCGCCCGCATGGAGGAAACAGGAAGGGATTGGGATGATTTCTTTCCGTCTCCGAACTTTATTACTGCACAGCGGTATTTAAAGAAAAGAGGGGGAGGTCACCGAAAATGACCGAAAATCACTTTCTGTGACGGATCTTGACCGCGATACCGCGGTTCATCTCCTCCATCTCCCTTCCGCACATCTGGGCTACCCCAACGGCTATAACCTCTCCGTCGGCCACTATAACGGCCTCGTCGCCTATCCTTATCCTGCGGTCAGCCGCCTTCACGCCCACGGCGAAAAGGCTGCCTTTGAGCTCGAATCTCTGGACTTCCACCACGTTCACATCCATGGATGCTAGTACCTCTGCGCCGTCGATGGTAAAGGACACCATCCCCCTCTCCTCGGACATCATCCCGAGCTGGGTCTTTCCGCGCATGATCTTCCAGTAGGGGTATTTCCCTATTGTGAAGGTGTCCTCGTCCATGATCCTGTCGGCAACATCCTTCCCGAACTGGAACTTGAGGACGGATCTCATGGTCTCCTTACGGTCCACCATATACTCTCCGGACGGCATGTCCCGGGAGATGTCCCTTAGTGTTCTGTCCAGCAGATCCAGGGATGCCGGCGATACAGGGTCATCGTCCACCACTGTCTCGGTAATGTCCGCCATATCCCTGATCAGGTCCGTGCTCGACCCGAGATGCGATACCACCCTGTCGTAACCGAAGCTCAGGAACCTGGAGAAGAGCTCTCTTATGAAATCCCTCTCCTGGCACTTCCACTGGCCCGTGACAGGTATGTCATAGGCGTTGGCCGGATAGAATACGTCCAGCTCCCTGGGGACCATGCCCAATGGCGACGTCAGTATGACCTCGTGCACATTGGTGTCGTGACCGGCCGTATGTATGGCTGATGAGAATATCTTATGCGTCTTCGATCTGTGATAGGGCTTCCTGGCGGAGCACGGGAGCAGAAGCAGGATCCTCTTATGGGACGGCTTCTCGTACCTCTCCGTGATCGCCCTCCTGTACCTCAGCACATCCGGGCGCATCAGGGACTGGGTGGTGTTGCATGAGAACCTGGTGCCCGTGACCGGCGATGCCTCCTCCTGGTATTCATAGCAGACTTCGTCAGAAACTCTGAGCATCGCCACGGAGGAAGGGGATGAGGGGGCACGCTGATCCACCAGCTCCCTCAGACGGCCTGATGCCAGGAACATGCGCACCTTGGAGCATTCTCTGTTGATCTCGGAGATATTCTCGGAGACGGAATCCTCCCCGCGGTCCGCATTCCCTTCCGGGTAGGTTCCGATGCCTTCGGCCCCGAGGACCCGGGGCAATGAATCATCGAAGACATCGATCCCCATGTAAACGTAAATCGCCATCGTCAAGGGCTCGGCCAGCCCCGGTGCTACCAGCAGGACGCCGTGCCCCGCCGATTCCCTTATCGCAGAGATCTGCGAGACCGCTTTCCTGAAATCACCGCGCAGCTCGTATGCATTTGATATCACTGCTATCTCGGTTCCTTCCGGGATCATGCAACCCTCTTCAAAAGGAAGGCGTATCACTGCTATGTTGCCGTACGCCGTTACCTCCCCTCTTCCGCGGGACGCGGGATATCTGAGCTTGGGGTCCAGAGGAGCTTCATCGCCCATGGCGACGAATGTCCTGCCGGCATCACTGACTCTGATGTGCATGTCCCCTGCCGCATCGCGGCCGGTCTGCAAGACCATAGGCGTTCGCACGGCGGTGTCGTTCCGAGTATAAACGCACGCTCTGCCCCTCATTGAACGGGCTGTCACATCCAGCATAGCTGTGAGAGCGCATCTTCTTAGATAATGCTGTGCCCGCCGATGCGATACTCTCCGATTCGCTCATTATTCATGATATCCTCCGGCATAAATGCGGTCAGCCCGCGGATTGAGAGGCGGGCTTCTGGAAGACACGAATGCAGCAGGATACTTTCGCTCCTCATCCTCTGCCGGCATATTCGGCCGAAGACCGCGTGAATGAAAGTGTTAAATCAAGAAACGGCCAATTACCTGACTGAGGTGAGCTGTTGGATTTCTATGACCGGGATATTGTATCAATAAAGGATTTCACAAGAGAGGAGATCGAGGCGCTTCTGGATCTTTCAGAGAAGATGGTGCCGTATGCTATGGGGGAGAAAACCTGGAAGCCTCTCTCCGGAAGGATCTTGGGCAATCTGTTCTTCGAGCCCTCCACAAGGACGCGCCTCTCTTTCGAGAGCGCCGCCCACAGGCTTGGGGCGAATGTGATAGATGTTTCGGAGATGTCCATGACATCCATATCGAAAGGGGAGACTCTCGCCGATACCATACGAATGGTGGACGCATACTGTGACGCCATAGTGCTGAGGCACCCTCACGAAGGGGCCGCCAGACTGGCTGCCAAGTTCTCCATCAACCCTGTGATAAACGCCGGGGACGGTGCCGGGTCCCACCCGACGCAGACCCTTCTGGACCTTTTCACCATGAGGTCCTGCAAAGGCTCCATCGACGGGCTCAACATAGCCCTGGTGGGAGACCTGAAGTACGGCAGGACCGTGCATTCCCTCTCTGACGCTCTGACGGTTTTCGGGGCAAAGCTCACCCTGGTCGCCCCGGAGCAGCTTCAGATGCCGGACGATATCGTGAAGCATCTGAAGGAGAAGGGCTGCCATGTCAGGCAGACCGACAACCTGGAAGAGGTCATAAGCGACACAGATGTCCTTTATGTAACCAGGATACAGAAGGAGAGGTTCCCTGACCCGACAGAGTACAGGAAGGTCGCCGGGATGTACAGGATAGACAACTCCATGCTCAGGGAGGCGCAGAAGGACATGATAGTCATGCATCCGCTTCCCAGGATCGATGAGATCGCCCCTGAGGTGGACACCACGGAGCATGCGAAATACTTCGAACAGGCCTTCAACGGCATACCTGTGAGGATGGCCCTTCTGATGGCCATACTCGGAGGTGAGGGGATATGAAGGAGATAAAGGTGGCACCCATAAGGAACGGCACGGTCATAGACCACATAACCGCTGGTCAGGCGCTCAATGTCCTGAAGATCCTGGGCGTGAACGAGAACACTATAGATTCTACGATAAGCGTGCTCATAAAGGTCCCTTCCAAGAAGGGCGTCGGATGGAAGGACGTGGTGAAGGTGGAGGACAGAGAGCTTGATCCCAGGATGGTGGACAAGATCGCCCTCATAGCACCGGATGCGACGATAGTGATAATCCGCGATTTCATCGTAGCGGAGAAATACAAAGTCAAACTGGACGACATAGTATCCGGGCTTGTAAAATGCAGCAACCCCCATTGCATAACCAACAAGGGGGAGCCGGTGGAACCGGAGTTCAGAGTGGTCAGCCGCAGCCCGCCCAAGCTCAGATGCATGTACTGCGACAGGACCCTGACCAGGATCTCGGACAATCTGCTATGAGAATAATAGCTGTGGCCGGTATGCCCGGAGCCGGAAAGGAGGAGTTCCTGACCATAGCCCGGGGGATGGGCATACCATTCCTGAGGATGGGGGATGTCGTAAGGGATTTTCATGCCGGAAGAGCACCTGAGGATGCGGGTCTTTCCGTGGGACAGCTGGCGAATACAGAGAGGGAGCGCCACGGATACAGCATATGGGCGAAGAGGGCCATGGCCCGGATGCATGGGGACATCTTCCTGGTTGACGGCTGCCGCAGCATGGACGAGGTAAGGGCCTACAGGGAGCTGACGGAGGATGTAATGGTCGTCAGCATACACAGCAGCCCCTCCACCAGATATGACAGGCTGGTCAAAAGGAAAAGGGACGATGCCCCCCGTAACCCGGAAGAGTTCAGGGAAAGGGACCGGAGGGAGATCGGTTGGGGGCTTGCAGAGCTCATAGTCCTGTCGGATATCCTCATAGTCAACGAGGGCACCCTGTCCGAATTCAAAGCGGATTCTGAGACCGTCCTGAGGAAAATAGTGCTATGAGATTCACTGTGACCCGCCTCTGCGGAGGCAAAGCCCTGATGGCGGCATCCAGAGACCTGCTCGATGTGGATCTGGAGAGGGCGGGGGCGTTCATATCCGAAGAGGGCTCTGTGAAGAAGAGCGACGATCTGATGATGGTGGCCGACTGGCGCGGCATGGAGATCACGATATACCCTCAGGGCAAGGTCATGTTCCATCCTCTTTCGGACAGGGACACGGCGGTGAAATACGCAACGGAGATCCTTCTGGGCTCCGGGATCTCAGGCGATTAATCATATATCGGACAAACTGTCCGCTATCCGTGGATGCTGTCACAGAGATAATATTGGTTCTCTTTCTCTCAGCTGCCCTGTCAACGGTTGCGGTGAGAGTGAAGCTGCTCACGCCTTCCGGTGCCGTCACGGCCCTTGCGGTCGGCCTCGTTCTAGGCATAGCGGGATCCATATACTGGCTGATCGCCGTGCTGGCCTTCGCAGTGATAGGCTTCATGGTGACGAAGCTGAACCTGTCAGAGAAAAAGATGAAAGGCCTCCAAGAAGGGAGATCCGGGGAGAGGACGGGGAAGAATGTCCTCGGCGTTGCATTGCCGGGGTGCATGTTCGCACTCATCAACCTCTACTCCGGGGACAAATACTACTTCATACTGTCCGTCGGATTCATAGCCACCATTGCCGTGGCCGCCGCGGACACCGTCGCCAGCGAGCTTGGCACGAAGGACAAGAACGTCTGGATGATCACCACATTCGAGAGAGTGCTTCCCGGCACCGACGGCGGTATATCCCTGCTCGGCACCCTGTTATCCCTCATGGGCTCCGCTGTCGCCGTGCTTCTCGGATGGACCGTCATCTTCGGGCTGTCCTTCGATGCTCTCATGATCATCCCGCTGCTGGCAGGATTCATCGGATGCCTGCTGGACAGTCTGCTGGGCGCGACCCTGGAAACAGAGGGGCGCATAACGAAATATTTCAATAATATGTCCACAGGACTGATGGGCGGCATAATAGCCGTCATATTCGTAGGTATTCTCGGTTAGAAAAGATAAGAGGGGGTTTTACCCCCCGGTTTCAAAGCTTCGAGAGCTTCAGCAGCCTCTCCCACTTGGCATCCAGCCTCTCCTGCAGAGTCTGCACGAGGGGTATGTACTTGTCCTTGGTCAGATGCTTGTACCTGCCCTGGGCCGAGAACCAGTCCATCAGAGGCTTCTTCTCCTGCTTGCCGACGGCGATCCTCTCACTGTCCGCGGTCAGGGTGAGCTTCCCGTTCTCGTACTCATAGAGAGGCCATACACAGGTCTGAACGGCCAGCTGGGCCATGGATATCGCCGAGTCGTTGGCGGTCCTCCATCCCCTGGGGCATGTGGATATGACGTTCAGGAATGCCGGCCCACCGCATTCGAATCCCTTCTCTGCCTTGCCTATGAGGTCCCTCCAGTTGTGAGGGGACGCCTGGGCCGCATAAGGTATATCATGGGCTATCATGACCATCGTCATGTCCTTGGAGTACTCCCCCTTGCCGGGGATCACGGATCCCGCAGGGGAAGTTGTGGTGGAAGCACCGAACTGGGTCGCACTGGACCTCTGAATGCCCGTATTCATGTAGGCCTCGTTGTTGAAGCACACATGCATCATGTGATGACCTCTCTCCATAGCGCCGGACAGGGCTTGCAGACCTATGTCGTATGTCGCTCCGTCACCTGCGAAGGAGACGAATCTCATCTCATCGGTTATCTTGCCCTGCTTCTTCAGAGATTGATATGCAGCTTCCAAGCCTGCGCAGGTCGCGGCACCGTTGCCGAAGGCTGTGTGTATCCATGGGACCTTCCACGACGTGTACGGGTATATCGAGGTAGAGACCTCGAAGCATCCCGTGGCATTAGCCACCGCCACCGGCTTGTCTGTGGCCATGAGTACCTGTCTTGCTATTATTCCCTCCGCGCATCCTGCGCAGAGCCTGTGACCGGAGGCCATCTTCGGCTCCAGCTTTGTGAGGTCCTTTATCGACCTTGTGCTCATTCTTCCACCCCCATGAAGTTGTACTTGACAGCCTTGCCGGATATCATATCCTCGAAGATCGTCCTGAAGTCGCTCGCCTTGGCGTCCTTCCCTCCCAGACCGTATATGTAGTTGTACACGGCGGGGGCATCCTTCATATCGATCAGCGTTGTGCAGACATCTGAGAACAGGGCACCGTACGCACCTATGGGAGCGTGCTTGTCCAGCACCGCTACGCCCTTCTTGCCTTCCAGGGCCGCGGCCACATGCTTGTCGGGCCATGGCCTGTACAGCTTGGGCATGACAGCACCGACCTTCTTCCCTTCCGCACGGAGCTCGTCGACCACGGCCTTCATCGTGCCATAGGAGGATCCCAGAACGACAGCCACATATTCTGCGTCTTCGCACCTGTACTCCTCTACGAGGTGATACTCCCTGCCGGATATCTTCTTGAACTCCTTGAAGACCTTCTCGGTGACCTTGATCGCGTGCTCCATGGCCTCGACCATCTGGTACTTGTGCTTGTAGTAGTACTCCGGGCCGTCCATCACACCGTGTGTAACTGGGTTCTTCCAGTCCAGCAGAGGATAGAGTGGCTTGAAATCCCCTACGAACTTCTTGACGGCAGTTGAGTCAAGAGGTGTCATCCTCTCCACGGCGTGGGTCAGTATGAAACCGTCTATGTTGGTCATTATGGGCAGCTGAACATCATGGTGCTCGGCGATCCTGGGCGCCATCACGGCGTTGTCGTAGGCCTCCTGCACGTTCTCTGCGAATATCATCACCCAGCCGCAGTCCCTGGCCGCCATGGCGTCACTGTGATCATTGTTGATGTTGATCGGTCCGCTGAGAGCTCTGTTGGCTACCGCCATTATGACGGGCGTCCTCATGGCCGACGTTATGGGGAGCATCTCCCACATGTACGCCAATCCCTGGGATGCCGTGGCAGTGAACGTTCTCGCCCCTGCCGATGACGATGCTGTGCAGAGCGTCAGTGCGCTGTGCTCCGACTCCACGCAGACGAAGTTTGTGTTGACCTCTCCGTCAGCGACATAGTCAGAGAATCTCTCCACTATGATTGTCTGAGGCGTTATAGGGTATGCTGCGCACACATCGGGGTCGATCTGCTTCCATGCCAGCGCTATTGCGCTGTCTCCGTTTATCGCTAAATCCGCCATGATCATTCCTCCACCATGGTTATGGCCTTCTTGGGACACGCCTTGGCGCATATCCCGCATCCCTTGCAGTGGGTCATCTTGAATCCTGTCATCTTATTGTCCTTGACTATCACGGCGCTGTCCGGGCAGTAGATCCAACAGGACATGCAGTCTATGCATAGCTCCTGGTCCACCACGGGCCTGAATGATCTCCAGTCCCCCGTCTCCACCTCTTCGGACTTACCGGGCTCTATGGCACGGCCGCCTATGGGCATCTTCTTATGGCTGGTCATATCAGCGCACCTCCTCATACGCCCTCTTCAGAGCGGTAAGGTTCTTCACTATCAGCTTCTCGGACAGCTTGCCCGTGAACTTCGCGGTCACGGCGTCCTCCAGCTTCGAATAGGCTACTATGGGGGCTACCTTCACCAGGGCGCCCAGAATGGCCGTGTTGGCCATAGGCCTTCCGAGCTCCTCTATGGAGATCTTCGTCGCATCTATCGTATAGCACTTCTCCTCGGTCTTGAGGGCTCTCTTGATCTCCTCGGGAGAATCGTGGGTATTCACCAGCACGATGCCTCCCTTCTTCAGTCCGCCTGTTATGTCTACTTTCCCCACCAAAGTGCCGTCCAGGACAACCACTATGTCCGGCTCGTAAACCTGGCTGTGAATCCTTATTGGATTATTGGAGATCCTGGTGAACGCTCTTATGGGAGCGCCCATCCTCTCGGGCCCGAACTCCGGGAAGGCCTTGACGTACTTACCCTCCCTGATAGCGGTCTCGGCCAGTATCTCATTGGCGGTAACAACGCCCTGTCCGCCTCTTCCGTGCCAACATATTTCTAAATCCATGTTAGTGACCAAAGGGGTTAGTATACTCTTAGTTCTTAAAATGTACTGATATTTTTGAGCACATTCTTGGTTTCATCATCAAAATCCACATTAATTCACGTTATTCGTAGTAAAAATACGATTATCGTGAAATCTCATACTTATTCAATGATTCAACAGGCGTTACATATTCCCAGGCGTCATATAATACATGCTTAGTGGAAAACCCTATTATAGAGCAGGTGTCTTTAAGCGGTACTCAGATGCACCGCGCATCTAACGGTCCTTCGACCAGCAAGGGATATGATGACAACAAAGAGAATTGTGGACGTTAATGAGCTGCGTGTTACAGACATCCCGACAGTCGGCGGAAAGGGAGCCAATCTTGGCGAGCTGACGATGGCCGGATTCCCGGTTCCTAATGCATTCCTCCTTACCACCTCCTCCTACGACCATTTCGTCGAGAGCGGGAAACTTACGGAGACGATAAGGGATGAGCTCGCGAAGATCGACAGGGCCTCCGACGATACCCTCGTGGAAGCGTCCTCCCGGATAAGGGAAGCCTTCGAGAGGTGCGAGATACCGAAGGACCTGGAGAAGGAGATCGTGGCCAGCTACAAAAGGCTGTTCGAAGGCGACAAGCCCAGTTTCGTGGCCGTCAGATCCTCCGCGACAGCTGAGGACCTCCCGGACGCCAGCTTCGCCGGCCAGCAGGAGACCTTCCTTAACGTGATCGGGGAGAAGGACCTGTTCGATAAGGTCAGGAAATGCTGGTCCTCCCTCTTCACCGCAAGAGCCATCTCCTACCGCGAGAGACAGGGATTCGCCCATGAGGACGTGAAGCTTGCCGTCGTGGTGCAGAAGATGGTCAACTCCGACGTCTCCGGCATAATGTTCACCGTGGACCCCAGCAGCGGATCCAAGGAGATAATCGTCGAGGCGGGCTACGGTCTCGGAGAAGCCATCGTGGGGGGTGAGGTCACCCCCGATACATACAAGGTGGACAGATCCACCATGGAGATCAAGCAGAAGAGGCTGTCCGTCCAGAAATGGAAATACACCAGGGGAACGGACGGCAGCACCGTGAAAGTGGACGTGAAGCCGGAGCTGGAGAACGCTCAGAAGATCTCCGATCGGAGGATCATAGAGGTTGCCGAGATCGGCCGCCAGATAGAGATCCACTACGGGAAGCCCATGGACATAGAGTGGTGTGTCGAGAAGGATAAAGTATACATCGTTCAGGCCAGGCCCATCACCGCCATAGGCGGCGGGAACGGAGAGAAGATCGACGCCGGTAATGAGGTGATCGTCACGGGCCTCGGAGCGAGCCCCGGGATCGCGTCCGGCCGCGTCGTGATATATGATGATTCGATGAGCCTCGACATAGTGAAGGAGGGTGATATCCTAGTCACTTCCATGACCATGCCCGACATGGTCCCTGCCATGAACAGAGCTGCGGGCATCGTCACTGACGAGGGGGGCATGACCTGCCACGCCGCCATCATATCCAGAGAGCTGGAGACACCCTGCGTTGTAGGCACTGTCAGCGCTACCTCCCTTCTCACGGACGGGATGGTCATCACTGTGGACGGCACCACCGGCACCGTGTACAGAGGGAACGCCATCGCAACGAGCAAACCAGAGGTCGCGGCAGCCGTTACCGTGGCATCGGAGTTCGTACCGATAACAGGCACCAAGGTCATGGTCAATATGAGCATGCCCGCCAAAGCTGAAAGGTCCGCCGCACTGCCCTGCGACGGAGTGGGCCTGATGAGATCCGAATTCCTGTTCACCAATTACGTAGGCGAGCACCCGATCTCCCTCATAGCAGAGGGGAGGAAGGATGAGCTCATAGAGAAGCTGACCGAGGGGATATCCAAGGTCTGCAGGGTATTCTATCCCAGAAAGGTCATCCTAAGAACGTCGGATTTCAAGACTAACGAGTACCGCGACATGAAGGGAGGTGCTGATTTCGAACCTCTGGAGTCCAACCCCATGATAGGGTGGAGAGGTTGCTCCAGATACGTGTCCCCCGATTACAAGGAGGCATTCATGTGCGAGCTTGCGGCCATAAAGAAGGTCAGGGATGAGATGGGGCTCAGGAATCTGAACATCATGCTCCCCTTCGTCAGGACCGTGGACGAGGTCAGGGAGATAACCGCCATGATGGAGAGCATAGGCCTGAAGAGGAACAGGGACTTCAGCCTGTACCTGATGGCGGAGATACCTGCCAACATCCTTATGGCGGAGGAATTCTCCGAGTACTGCGACGGATTCTCAATAGGGTCCAACGACCTGACCCAGCTGATAATGGGCGCGGACAGGGACTCGGACATACTTGGCCGCATGGGCTACTTCGATGAGAGAAACGAGGCCGTGAAGAGGGCCATAAGCATGCTCATAAAGACCGCTCACGCGAAGGGCAAGAGCGTGGGCATCTGCGGACAGGGGCCCTCCGTCTATCCTGAGTTCGCCGAATTCCTGGTGGAAGAGGGCATAGACTACATATCCCTCAATCCGGACACGTTCGTCAAGACGAAGAGCGTCATAGCCTCGGCCGAGAAGAGGATAATGCTGAAGAGGATGAGAGAGCTGAGCGGTAACTGAATCAGTTCCCGCCCTGGAGCCTCTTGGTGAGCTTCAGGATCTCCTCTTCCGTGAGGACCATGGTGGCCGCCTTCATCAGCGGGTGCTTTGACCCCTCGATGATGTTCACGTCGTCCAGGGATCTGAGGCCCCACCTCTCTGCCGTCTTCTCCAGCCCGAATCTGACATCCATGTCGCTGGGCTCCAGGACGATGGCCTTGAAGCTCGTGGTACCCATCATCTTGGCCGCCAGCACCCGATGGTGCCCGTCCACGATGAGATAGCCGTTCCTGCGGGCGATGACTATGAGCGGCTCGTTGAGCCCCCTCTTGATCTCGTACTGCCTTCCCACCAGCTCATCCCTGTAGACCTCCTTCTGAGTGGGTATGACCATATCGATGGGCACCTCCTTATAGATCACCCGCATGCGGACGTTGTTCTGCCTTTCGAGGAAGGTCTTCACGCTCATGACCTTTGAAGGCCTCGCCTTCTCGATCTGGGACCTTACAACATCGATATTCGAGATGATGCCTACGAGCTTCTTGTTATCATCCACCACAGGCAGGTTCCTCAGACCGTATCTGAACAGGAGCCTGGTCGCATCATCCATGGACATGGACGGCATGGCGGTTATGGTGCCCTGCCTCATGATATCCCTCATCTCCGCATCCGGATTGTCCATATGGCGCAGCAGTTCCTTGGCGGTCACGAAACCCAGCAGATATCCTCTGTCTGTTATCGGGAATCCGTGAAAATCGGATTCGGTGATCTTCTTGGCAACCTCTTTTACAGTCATGCCCGGGCTCACGGATTTCACGTCACGGATCATGTAATCGGCCACAGTGGGATTCGTCATCATGACCCGAACTCACTAACAACATGATAAACCTCGCCTTGCCGCAGACTATTTTTTTCCTGTCGCCAGTTCGTTTCGATAACGGTTAAATACTGCCTGTCTATACTCATGATACCTGCCCTGGTAGTGTAGCGGCCTATCATGAAGCCCTGTCGAGGCTTCGACCCGGATTCGAATTCCGGCCAGGGCGCTCAGGTTCTTTTTTCTGAATTTGTACAGGAATCGAAGAGCCTTACGAAGATCTTGCCGGTATCTGGGTCTCTGACCGTATCGGCCTCCACTCCGAAAACAACCTTCATGTTATCTTTAGTGAGGACGTCTTCCGTCTTCCCTATCGCATGTACTTTGTGATTATGGATCATGACTATACGGTCACAATATCTGGCCGCCATCGGCAGATCGTGGGATACTATGACCACCGTGAGTCTCTGTTCCCGCGACAGCTTGTGGACCATATTCAAAACGTCAAACTGAGCACTTATGTCCAGATGTAAAGTGGGCTCGTCCATAAGGAGGATCTTAGGAGTCTGAGCAAGGGCTCTTGCGATTATCACCTTCTGACGTTCCCCTCCGCTCATGGTACTGACGTAACGATCGGCCATATGGCTTATCCCGGTCTTTTCCATGGCATCCTCCACGATCTCCATGTCCCTTCTGGATTCTCCCTGAAGGAATTCCTGGAACGGCATACGGCCCATGGCAACTATTTCTCTAACTGAGAATGCGAATTTTATCTCGTTGCTTTGAGGTATGGACGCGATGACCTTCGCTATCTCCTTCTTCTCCATGTCCTTCAGGTCCGTCCTCTCCAACATCACACAGCCGGATTTCGGACTCAGATTCTTATTCAGATTGCGAAGAAGCGTGGTCTTACCGCAACCGTTCGGACCGAGTATGCCTATTACTTCCCCCTCTTCTATTTCAAAATCAATACCCTCTATGACGGGCTTGTTGCGATAATTGAAAGACAGATCCTTTATCTTCAGATTCACCACCCCATTTCCGTCTTCCTTCTCCTAAGAAGATATACGAAATACGGAGCACCTATTAGCGCCGTTATAACTCCGATGGGCAGAACGCCCATGCTGGGGTAAATTACATGTGCCAGATAGTCACATAATATAAGATATACTCCTCCTGCCAAAAAGGACAATGGTATAAGGGAACGGTTATCCGGGCCTGTCAGTATCCTCAATATATGAGGTATTATTAGCCCTACGAACCCTATCGTCCCGGCGAAGCACACGGCCGCCGCGGTTATCAGGGATGATGCTATCAATAATATCAATCTCACTTTCTTGACATCCACGCCCAGATCCATAGCATGCACATCGCCCATCATCATCGCATTGAGATCCTTGGCATATGCCGCCATTATCACGAAGCTCAGAGAGATTATCGGAATTATCGCGAATATCTCGTTCCATGTGGAACCTGACAGGCTGCCCATCCCCCAGAAGACCACAGAATCCAGTTTATCCCCGGCAATGAATGTGAGGAGAGAGACCATTGCCTGCAAAAGAGCGCTTATCGCTATGCCCGCCAGAAGCAGAGTCTCCATATGGGTTTCTGAACCTACTCTCGCTACAGAGTAGACAAAGAACATGGTCATCATGCAGAAGACGAACGCCAGCAAAGGAACTGCTATCAGATAGGGTATGAAGGATATCGTGAATAGCATGGCTATTGCAGCGCCCAGGGAGGCTCCGGATGAAAGACCCAGTATGTAAGGGGATGCCATTGGATTTCTGAACATGGCCTGCATAACCGCACCTGCCACCCCCAATGCTCCGCCGACGAAGAAACCCAAAGCCACTCTCGGAGCGTTTATTTTCAGAACTATGACGTCATTGAAAGTGACGTCGCTTCCGACGATCACTGCCCAAACTTCAGACGCAGTGAGCTTCCTGGGTGCCCAGCTGAGTTCAAGATATGATATGGCAATGAGCGCCAGAATCAGTACTCCTACAATCAGCCAAATCCTTGCGTTCCTGCCATTTTTCATCATCTGATTCCCCTGAGGAGGTAAGTGGTTTAATAAAAAGACTTAGCCTCTTCTTGACAGGAAGAAGGCTGCAACTATGATCACCACGATAACTGCCCCGCCGGCAACGGCCACGGTTGTGATGCTCAAATCCCCCAAGATGGAACCGCCTTCCGGCATGGGGCCATAAAGGGCCTCGGAGATAGCTTCGAGTCCGTCAGCGGTTGAAGGGCCATAGGAATTCCATTCCTTCTCAAGCTTAACGACCTTTATGCTGTCTGTGCCCAGTTTCTCCTTGAACTGTTCTTCAGTCAGGGGGTAATTTCCATCCATGAATATAACATCCGGTGCTGCTTGCAGTATAAAGGATACTTCTTCTACGTGGGAAGCACCTGAGCCGTTATTTCCAACATTCATCCCATTGGCTAATAGGATCATGTCCGCAGCGACTCCTGTGTTGTACACTCTTATCGTTCCGGAGCTGTCACTGACATACATCGCCTTAGGTTTTTCATCTTCTGCAAGGTCTGCCCCTCTCGCAGACACGCTGGCTTTGACATCGACCATCCTCTCCGCAATGGAAGCATTGCCTCCTACCAATCTGACCACATCGGATACTGCCTGGACCACGGAATCATATGTGTATGCTGATGCCCCGTAGCACAGGGTCTTTATACCTTCCGCTTGAAGTCTGTCAACAAGACCATTGGGTGCGATTGCGGCAGAAGAGAAATTCATCACCAGAACATCTGTGTCTGTATTGAATAATCCAATGTTTCTGAATTGTATCATATTCGCTACAACCAAATCCGCATCACTGGCATATACAGATCCTATGGGGTTAGCAGTAAGATCCTTGACCTTTGAATTTTTATTATATGCGTAGACCGAATACTTATCCACTGCCAATATCTTATCTTTGCATCCCGCATCTATCACTGTAAGGGTGAGACCGAATCCCAGCGTGACTATCTTATTAACGGGGGCATCGAACTCCGCTGTGTTTCCATATGGGTCTGTTACCGATATTGTCTCTGCTTCAGTACTCTCGCTGCTGAAAAAAGGCACTGCAACCATCATCATAGCTGCAAGGATAACTGCCAGTGTCAATGCTTTAGATCTTTTCATTGGTATCAGCACTGATATTTTTCGCACCGTATATATCACTTAGCATAAGTTATAGTAAAATCGTGTTACTCTATATCAACGATTCCTGAGAAATCGCATACTCGACTTTTTCGTAGAGAAGAAAGTTTGATTATATGGGGGCATATAGACCCATTAT
>ENA-UOOH01001792-UOOH01001792.1-fermentation-metagenome-genome-assembly--contig:-NODE-1792-length-20093-cov-15.833267_pt1 | contig 20093 bp, 27 predicted proteins | sample MGYA00245778_ERZ724025 | MGnify/ENA primary metagenome ERZ724025 (study PRJEB28704, sample SAMN03018313) | fermentation metagenome | biome: anthropogenic terrestrial biome; feature: soil... | reverse complement strand
AATGTACTCGATACGGTGAACGATATATCGAAGCAAGCAGATACTTTGAGGTTGATCCAGAAACGGTAGGCATGTCCACAAACCACAAAGATGGTAAAGTTAACGAATTATACGCAGGCGATATAGTTATTTCTCGCTACAACCATAACTTTATTGGTGTAATAAAGTTTGGCGATCATAAAGCATACTGCCCATTAGATAATTTATGGGTAACATCTACAGGGTTCTATATTGAAGAGCCTGGTAAGACCAAGGATGCCTATCCAACAGGAGCAACAGAAGGTTGGGCTATAAAAATAGGCAACATCCACGACAATCCAGAGCTGTTGGAGGTGGAAGAGTGAAAATAATAAAGGCTATCTTAACTATATTGTTCATGTTGCAATACTTATATAGCACGTTTAACCTCAAAAAAGAAAATAGTGTTAACAAAAATGTATACTATGGGATGCAGGCTATTATGGGCTTAATATGGTTTCTTTGGTTCATGAGGTAAGGGGTGAAAAAGTGAAGTGTAAGCATTGTGGAGCGTGTAATAAATGCAAAAAGCATCAAGAGGTAGTAATAGGCATAGACCTGTCTTCTAGAAAAGACTTAACAGCTGTAGTAAGGAGGCCCATAATGAGTGGAGACAAAAGACCTCGTAGTTTAGCGGAGGCTTATAAAAAAACAATAGACGAAAACAAAGAAATCAATTTATCTGAGATAGATGAAGCCGCTGATATTACTATATATGATGGCAGGACTGTAGTATCTTTTAATGATGGTAGCAGGTTGACTCGTTTTGCTGACGGAAACACTTATGCGCAAGACGGCTTTGGTGTGTTTTTAGATGATGTAATAGAAAGCGCAAAGTTAAAATATGTTTATATAGTCTTAGAGAAGGTAATGGGGCGCCTTGTGATAAGCGGAGTTTTTGACACAGAAGAAAAGGCAATGGAATACAAAGACTTAAGATATAGATATAATGTTAGTTGCTTTGTTGAAAAGTGGGAGATTAACGGTAAACTTAAGTAACTACTTATAGACCATCTACCTGCAAGATGACAGAAAGATGATAGTTTTGAGGGTGGTTTCTGTGATATTGTGTTAGTGGGAGTAGATGTCCCGAAGCCTGACCGCAGAGACAGAGTGTGGCCAGGCTTTTATTATAACCATCAAGCCTTCTAGCAGGCATTATACTTGTAAATGGCTTGTAATCAACGTTTAGACAAGCACTTAAGCATTAACACAAACAGAGTAACTAGAAAGGCTTATAAACGTTCTAGTAAAGCCATTATTAAGCAGTTAAGATATAAAAAAGTAGGGAGGTAGTTGTAGGTGGAAGTTAACAAAATAGAACTAGAATTAAGCACTACTAAGCTAACAAAGAAACTGCATTTAATTAGCGATTACTTCAAAGCATTAGCTACTGAGCTAGAAGAAGTAGATAGAGAAGAAGAAGACTCAAAGGCAAGATAACTAGTGCAAAAATGGGCAGAGAAGTTTTATAAAGGCAAAGAGTGGATAAAGCTAAGAAACGCTTACTTCGCTAGTCAGTACGGTATCTGTGAAAGATGCAGTGAGCCTGGATTAATAGTGCATCACAAGATATATTTAACGCCAAAGAATATAGGCAATCCAGAAGTCTCCCTCAACTGGGACTTGCTAGAACTACTGTGCTTAGAGTGCCACAACAAAGAGCATGGCGGGGATGTTATTGCAGATGGCCTCATGTTTGACGAGGATGGGAACCTGGTAAAGGAGAGACAAGCTATGCGAGGCTACAAGTTTGACGCAGAAGGCAACATGGTGCCAGCAGATGTCTATGTCGTTTGGGGAGCACCAGCTAGCGGTAAGACTACTTACGTCAGAAACCACATGAAGCCTGGTGACCTAGTGATTGACCTAGATTTAATAAAGCAGGCAATCAGTATGCAGGGCAGGGACGAGGTAGACGGTTCTCTGCTTAATATAGCAATACAAGTAAGAGACATGCTTTATAGCCTGGTAGCTAATAGAAAAGTTAATAGTGATGTGTGGGTAGTAGCTTGCTTACCTAAGGATGAACAGAGAGATAAGCTTGGGGAACTTCTTAAGACAAGTAAGTTTATATATATCAATGCGACCAAAGAAGAGTGCATACAGAGAGCTTTATCTGATAGTGATAGAGCAGATAAGGAATTGCAGTTAGAGATAATAGAAACATGGTTTAACAGTCATTGTAGTGGCAACGATTAACCCCCCCTATCTGGGTTAAGTGGGACTTATGGCCCGTACCGTCTGGCTACCTCCGGACGCCCCGGAAAGGCATGCGCATGAGGGGTGTGGTGTAAAAAGGGGTGATAAAATATGGCGACTAAGAAAGAGTTAACGAGAGAAGAAAGAATTAAGAAGGAATTTAACAGACTTAAGAAAGTATTTAAAGACATCCCAAAAGATAGAAAAGACACTTGCATATCTCTGATAAAAAATGCCGCCTTCATGACCATCACCCTTGAGGACCTGCAAAAAGAGATCGCCGAGAAGGGCGTCGTCAGCGAATACCAGAATGGTGAAAATCAATGGGGTACAAAAAAGAGTCCTGAATCTGACGTTTACAATACCATGATTAAAAACCATCTTTCTGTTATAAAGCAATTATGCGACCAGCTTCCAGACGTCGAATCAGTCCAACCGGCTGAAGACGAGCTGATTACTTTTGTTAAGCGAGCTGGTAGAAAATGACAAACTACATTCTGGAATATTGGGACAAGATTCAATCTGGCGAGGTAGTGGCTTGCAGGCGACTAAAACAACAAATAAGCAGACTGATAGAAGAACTTAAGAACCCACGTGACCCGTGGGTTTTTGATTTAGAAAAAGCTAATAGGCCGATTGAGTTTATTGAAAACTTCTGCCGGTTGTCGGTCGGTTCGCTTGGTCAAAAAGTAAAGCTAGATATATGGCAGAAAGCAATTATCCAAGCCGTCTTTGGCTTTGTCCACAAAGAAACTGGCTTAAGGCGAATACGTGAATTGTTTATTTTGATAGGCCGTAAAAACGGCAAGACATCTTTGCTAGCATGGATATCCCTTTACTTGCTTGTGGCCGACAACGAAGGCGGAGCAGAGATTTATTTCTTGGCTACCAAGAGGGACCAGGCAAGAAAAGGCTTTATCGAATGTTCTAACGTGGTTAGCCAAAGCGCTGACTTGCGCAGACATATACGCAAACGGAAATCAGACCTCTACTTTCCGTTAACGTTCTCTAAGATTGAACCTCTGGCAAGTGAATCTAACAGCTTAGACGGTCTAAACTCTCATGGCATCATTATCGATGAGCTACACGCTATCAGAGATAGAAATCTGTACGACGTTATGAAACAGTCAATGTCAGCACGTCAACAACCAATGCTAGTCATGATTACGACTGCGGGCTTTGTTCGTGAATGTATCTTCGATTCTATTTTTGAATATGCTTGTGACATATTAGACGGGAAAATTGAAGATGAGAGGTTCCTGGCTTTTATATACGAGCTAGACGATCGGTCTGAGTGGACTGATTTTCGCATGTGGGAAAAACCTAACCCTGGCTTAGGCACTATTAAGAATTATGATGATCTAGCCGCAAACGTAGAACGTGCAAAAAATGATTCTGGCTTCCTTCCAACACTGCTTACTAAAGATTTTAATGTCAGAGAAACGGTCGCTGGTTCTTGGTTGACATTCGAAGAGGCTAACAATGAAGAAGTGTTTGACCTCGAGGAACTAAGAGGCTGTTATGGTGTTGGGGGCGTGGACCTTTCGGCCACTACAGACTTAACTTCTTCTAGCATCGAATTAATGAAGCCAGGCAGTAACAAAAAATATGTAATTAGCCACAGCTTTATGCCGGCTGATACACTAGACCAAAGAGCCAAAGAGGATAAAATTCCTTACGATGCTTGGCACAAGAGAGGATTAATAACAGCTTGCGCCGGATACAAGGTAGACTACAGATATATAACGGACTGGTTTATAAAGCTAAAAGAAGAGTTCGGCATAATTGCTTACTGGGTTGGCTACGACTCTTGGAACTCTCCGGCATGGGTTGAGGACATGGAAATGCGGATAGGTTACAGAAACAAAGACACGCTTATCCCTGTCAGCATGGGAGCAAAAACCTTATCTGGTCCTATGAAAAACTTGAAAGCCGACCTAGCTGCAAAAGATATCAATTATAACAATAATCCTGTGCTGAAGTGGGCGCTAACTAACGTATCTATGGAGACAGACAAAAACGAAAACATTAGGCCTGTGAAAGGCCGAAACCAACGCCAACGCATTGACCCTGCGGTGGCTGTTTTAATTTCCCATACTGTTTTAGAAAACAATTATGAAGATTATAGAGGGTTGATAGGGTGGTGATGAAGTGGCAGAAAGACGTAGCTTATTTAAAATGATGTTCCCGAACGCAGGAGGGCAAAAGAAAACAGTAACTCAAGTTCAAATGCTCTCTGGTTATAGTCCAACATTTACGCCTTGGAATAACAAGCCGTACGAAGCCGAGGCCGTCCGTTCCGCAGTAGATTCTATAGCAAGAAACGCGGCCAAACTCAAAGCCAAGCATATTAGACGTTATGGCAAAACAATAGAACATGTTGGCGGGCAGATTGAGAAGTTGCTGGCAACCAGACCAAACCCAAACATGAACGCTTACGATTTTTATTACAAGATGATCACCACGCTGTTAATTGACAATAATGCTTTTGCTTATCCGCATTGGGATGGCTTTAACCTGGTGGCAATATGGCCAATAAACTGCCTGTTTGCTGAATTTGTGGAGGATGCAACAAAAAGGCTTTTTCTGAAGTTCTATTTCGCTGACGGTGAACAGCTGGTGTTACATTACCCCGAAGTTATCCATCTCCGAAGGCATTTTTATGCAAATGACCTGCTTGGAGAGCCGAACAAGCCAATTAATGCGACACTTAGCGCAATGCACACCACAAACGAAGGGCTAGCAGAATCAGTGAAAATGTCAGGCTCTCTTCGAGGCATTATTAAATACTCTGGAATTTTGAACGATACAGACTTAGAAAAAAATAGACAGCGTTTCATCAAAGAGTATATGACTATTCAGAACGCAGGCGGTATAGCCGCACTTGATGCTAAAGCTGATTATCAGGAACTAAAAGCAGAAATAAAAACAATTAACTACTCGCAGATGAAGGAACTCAGGGACGCAGTCTTCCGTTATTACGGCACCAATGAAAATATTGTCATGAGTAAGTATTCAGAAGAAGAGTGGAACGCATTTTACGAGTCTGTCATTGAGCCGATGGCCTTGCAAATGAGTCTGGAATTCACGACAAAACTGTTTACTGTACGAGAGCTAGGCCATGGCAATGAAATAGTGTTTGAGGCCAATAGACTGCAATATGCATCTACCCAAAGCAAGGTGAATGTGGTGGAAAGAATGGTGCCAATGGGGCTGTTAACTATTAACGAAGCAAGAGAAATATTTAACCTAGCACCTGTAAAAGACGGAGATAAGCGGCTAGTATCCCTGAACTATGTTCAAGCTGATAAACAAAACTTATACCAGCTTGGCGAAGATGGTAAAGACGAAAACGGAGGTGATGACGATGGCGGCACCGATACAGACGATCAAAAAGGAGATAAGAATAGCGGCACTGAGGGCTCTGCCGGCGATAAATGATCAAGAGCAAGAAATGGTTGTCGAAGGTAGAGCTATTGTATACGACAGCCCAACCGTCATGTGGGAATACGACGGTATAAAATACTATGAAGTCATTGCGAGGGGCGCTCTGGATGGAGCAGACCTTTCGGACGTTCCGTTTAAGTACAACCACAGTGACAACGTCATGGTGATGGCCCGCACCAGGAATAAGACACTAGAGCTTATACCTGATGAACAGGGCCTTTTAATACGCGCTAAACTAGCTGACATTACAGCTGGTAGAGACTTATACACACTGATAACGCGAGGCGACATTGATAAGATGTCCTTCGCGTTTACTGTTACAGAGGAATCGTACAACAAAGATACACACACACGAACTATCAGCAAATTCAAGCGAATCTGGGACGTGTCGGCGGTGGATATCCCGGCATATTCAGATACAAGCATTTCTGCGAGGGACTTCTTTTCGGCGGAGGCTGAGAGGGAGAAGAAGGATCTGGAGAGTTCCGAATTGCGGAAACGCTTAATCCTAAGAACCTATCTATAACAAAAAAGGAGAGATAAATATATGTTTGAAAAGCGTTTTGGCGAAATTAATGCCAGAAAAACAGAAATAAGAAAAATGCTAGAAGGAACAGAAAAGGTCGATCTTGATGCTTTTGGCAAAGAGCTTAAAGCTCTTGAGGATGAAGAGAAAGAGCTCAGGGCAAGAGAAGAGATTGCGAAAGGTATTCAAAACGGTACAGTTAGGACTCGCACAATCACCACCACTCAGGAACCAGAACAGCGCACAACTGAAGTTGATAAATACGACACTCAAGAATACCGTAAAGCCTTTATGGATTATGTCACACGTGGCGAAAAGGGACAAGTTCTTGAGTTCAGAGCTGACGCAGTAACTAGTTTAACTGACGTCGGTGCTGTTATTCCAACTACTGTTCTCAACAAAATTGTCGAAAAGATGTCCTCTTACGGTCAGATTTGGGCAAGAGTTACAAAGACTGCTATACAGGGCGGTGTTCAAATTCCTGTAGCTAGTGCTAAACCTACTGCTACTTGGGTAGCCACTGGCACAATGTCCGACAAGCAAAAGAAGGAAGTAAAAGGTACCATCTCTTTCAGCTATCACAAATTACAATGTCGCGTGGCTGTTGAATTAGTTGCCGGCACTGTAGCAATGCCTATCTTCGAAAGCACAATAACCGAAAATATTGCAGAAGCAATGATCAAGGCATTGGAAGCTGCAATTATTAACGGCACTGGCGTTGGAGAGCCTCTTGGGATTACAAAAGACACCACCATCCCTGTTGCTCAAGTTGTTGAAGTTGCATTAGCTGACATTAGCAAATACAAAACTTGGACTAACTTAATGGGTAAAATGCCCCGCGCTTACCGTAGTGGCATGACCCTGATCATGAACGATGCTGACTGGAATAACCACATTGTCGGCATGGTTGACTCTAATGGCCAGCCTGTCGCTCGTGTAACCTATGGCCTTGATGGCACTATTGCCGAGAGATTCATTGGGCGCGAAGTAATTCCTGTAGAGGACTTGTTACCTTCCACTGATGCCGCGGCTGCTGGTGATGTAATTGCTATACTGTGTAAGCTTCCCGACTACATGGTTAACAGCAATATGCAACTCACTTACCGCAAGTATTTCAACGAAGATACAGACGAATGGATTGATAAAGCTACTCTCATTGCTGACGGCAAGCTAGCCGACCCCAACGGTGTCGTGCTTATTAAGCTTAAAGCAGCTGTTTAATAGCTGGGGAGGGAAACCTCCCCTTTTTGGGCTGGTGATTAAATGTTAGAAGAAGTTAAAAACGCTTTGAGAGTTGATGGAAACGACTTTGATTTAGAAATACAAGACTTAATTGATGCTGCTCTGGCCGATCTTGCCCTCTCTGGTATTGACGTAACAGATCCAACTAAGCCACTGATAAAACGTGCTGTGATCACATACTGCCGGGCTAACTTTGATTATGACGATCGCTATAATGACAGATTAATAGCCTCGTATATAATGCTTAAAACGCATTTATCTTTAGCAGATGATTACAAGGCGGTGACGTTATGAACTTAAGACACAGAGTGGTAATCGGTCAATACACAGAGGATGTTGATCAGTTCGGCAACTCGACCGGCAAAACATGGGGTACTGTCGCGGAGATATGGGCTAACGTAGAGGGGCTAAGAGGAAATCAATACTTTCAGGCACAGCAAGCAGTGCAACAATCAGATCACAAAATAACAATCAGGTACCGCAAGGGAATTTCTTCTGGTATGATTGTTCGCTATGACGAAAGAGAGTTCACCATCCAGGGGCCTGCGCTTGACGAGGATGGGAAGCGGAGATGGCTTACTCTTATGTGCCAGGAGGTGAGGCCGGTGTGAAGCTAAGAATGAGGGTAACAGGAGGAGCTGAAATTCAGCGCAAGTTGGAACTCATGCCAGAGGAGATTAATGCGAGCATTATGCAAGATGTTGTTCTCATTGGCGGCGAGATTATCAAAGAAGAAGCTAAAAGAAACGCCAGCAGACGCAAAAGGACCGGCAATTTAGCTGACAGCATAAACGTTAAGCTTGGCAAAGAAAAAGTTGGGACTAAGGTTGTTGCTGTAATCAGTGCTGGGGGTAAGGGTTGGTATGGAAAATTGCTTGAGATTGGCCATAAAGTAGTGGTTAAGGGTGTTGTTGTTGGCCAAGTTCCACCGTACCCCTGGCTTCGGCCGGCTTTTGATGCAAAGAAAAAAGAAGCACGTGAAGTGATGAACAAAGAACTCGAGAGGAGGCTCGCTGAAATATGGCAGAGATAACTCCTCACGAAGCTCTTTTTGCTTTCTTGTCAACAGATAACACAGTTATGGCAACTGTCAAAAATATTCATTCTCGCCGGGTACCTTTAGGCGCATATAAGCCGCTGATTGTGATTTACCCAACAATAAGCGACGTCCCCACCAGAGACTTATCAGGTATTGCGTACAGGCAAGCTAGGTTGCAGGTGACAGTGATGGCCGACACTCAAAAAGAAGCCGAGACAACAATCAGAGCAATTATTAAAGCTGTTGACGGGTTTTCTGGCAGTATGTTTGGCCTTTCAGTAATACAAGCCCTAGCTGAAACGGATAGGCAGATAGATGAAGACGAAGTAGACGAGGTCCATCAGCATTTAGATGTGATCATCAAATACGAGGAGTGATAAAGCATGGCAACAACTGGTTTAAAAACTAAGTTTATGAGAGAAGGAGCGACTGCCGAAACTTTCGAGGCGGTTGCAAGCGTTGCTTCTATTCAACCTCCCCAGTATCAGCGCAATATGACCGAGGTTGATGAACTTGATCCAGCTGACGAACTTATTCAAAGAGTGCAAGGCCTGGTAGACGCAGGTGAAATCAGCGTAACTCTAAACTTTGACCCTGAAGGCACAAGCCAAACCGCTTTAGAAGAAGACTTTTGGACTGCCGCGGTCAAGAAATATCAAATTAAACTGCCGAACGGCAAAGGGTGGACTATGTCTGCGATTGTGTCTGGCTGGGCACCGCAAGAGATTGCCCCTGAAGACGTTATCCAGATTGAAGTAACTCTAACTGTAAAAAGCAAACCTACGTTCGGTGCTATCGTTTAATCTTAAATACAAATCAATGGAGGTTATTACATGTTATTAAATAAAGAAGCTATTCTAAACGCTCAAGACCTACAGCATGAAGATGTTTTTGTTGAAGAGTGGAAGGGTACCGTAAGAGTCCGCGCTCTAACTGGCGCAGAGAGAGACGCTTTCGAGGCGTCTATCGTTGAGGGCAAAGGCAAGAACGTGAAAACAAATCTTAAAAATATCAGAGCTAAATTAGTCGCTTTAGCCGTTATCAACGAAAACGGAGAGCGACTTTTTAACGACCATGAAGCTCAAGTGCTAGGGACCAAGTCTGCTTCTGCTTTAGATAAAGTTTTCGAAGTGGCTCAGCGTCTTTCTGGGCTTCGCGACGAAGACGTCGAGGAACTAGCAAAAAACTCCGAGAGCGACCAGAGCGAAGATTCTATTTCCGCCTAGCTCAGTCGCTGGGAATGACTGTTAGAGAGTTATTGCAAAGAGTAGATTCAAGAGAGTTAACCGAGTGGATGGCTTTTTACAAGCTGGAACCTTGGGGAGCCGAGATAGAAGATTATAGGACTGGCGTTGTTGCTTCAACAATAGCCAATGCTAACAGAGACTCTAAACGCAAGAGTAAACCTTTCCAGCCGAAAGACTTCATGCCACAACAAAAAGTAGAAGAACAAAGCTGGGAAGAGCAAGAAAAAATCTTGCAAAGATGGTCAAAAGTTTGGGATAAAAGTTTCGAATAAAGTAGGTGATAAGATGATTTTTAGATTAACTGTTGTTTTTAAAGATAACTCTACGATGTGTAGAGAATTTAAACGTCAGTACCCTGATCTTATTGAATGTAATGGCGACACAATGATCGTTAACCAACAATGCGGTGTTAACCTAAGTGAAGTTAAATACTTCACAATCGAACCTAAGACTAATTAGGCAGATAATAAAAATGCTTAGGCACTCTCTTGCTGGGGAGTGCCTTTTTACATACCAGGGAGGAGGTGCAATAATGGCTACTGCGGCTAAGTTTGGCATAGAACTTACTCTTAGTTCAGCAAGATTTATGGCTGGTATAAACCAAGCAGAAAGGCAATGGAATAGCTTTTCAAGGTCTGTTATACGTCAAAGCAAAACAATGCCTAAGGTGATCAAGGACGCGGTACCTGCTTCTCTTGCTTTTGGCAAGCAAGTTGCTAAAATGGCAAAAGTGACAGGAGCGGCGCTTGGTGTATCTATAGCTGGTTTAGCTACTTGGGGAGTTAAGCTTCAAGCTAGTTATGAACAAACAGAAATAGCTTTTACAACTCTGTTGGGTAGTGCCGAAAAGGCTAGAGACTTTATGGGTGGCCTTGTGGATTTCGCGGCTAAGACGCCTTTTCAACTTCCAGGCATCCAACAATCCTCTAGACAATTATTGGCTTATGGCTTTACGGCAGAGAAAGTATTGCCAACACTCTATAGCATTGGTGATGCTGTGTCAGCTCTTGGTGGTGGGCAGGCTGAAATGGATAGAGCGGTTCTAGCTCTTGGCCAGATGCAGGCGAAGGGTAAACTTGCTGGCGAAGAAATGCGCCAATTAACCGAGCTTGGTATCCCTGCTTGGGAGATGTTGGCCGGCACGATAGGCGTAAGTATCCCGAAAGCTATGGACCTGGTCAGCAAGAGAGCAATAACTGCAACGGATGGAATTAATGCGATTTTGTTAGGCATGAACAAGCGCTTTAAAGGTTCTATGGATAAACAATCTAGGACGCTGATTGGTCGCTGGTCGACATTGAAAGATAACATCTCTATTATTGTTCGAGGAATTGGTAAAGAAATTACAAACCGTCTTAATCTGGGTAAGGTTCTAGATAAAATGACATCTTCTGTAAGCAAGTTCGCAGCTGTAGTCGAAAAAGAAGGTTTTATCAATGCTTTGAAAAAAGCTTTTCCTCCATGGTTGGAGCTGGTGATTATTACTATAGCCGGGGCTATAACTGGCGCTTTAGTGCCTGCAATAACTGCAGCCTTGATACCAGCATTAGGAAAATTAGCTATTACCCTGGGAGCTACTTTATTGCCACTGCTACCCTGGATTGCTGTTGGGGCTATCGTGGCGGTGACCATATTTGCGCTTAATAAAGCTATGCAAATATTAGGCGTAACTTGGGGGCAGGTGTGGAGCGGGATAACCGGAGTTGTCGCAACTGTATCTGCGTTTATAATTAAGGCTATTTGGGGCATTGTCAACATAATTAGCTACGTAGTTCCACCTCTCAAAAGTGTGGCCAATGCACTGAAAAGTTATGGCGATAGTTTGTCTAACACCGCGGCTAAGTCTTTTGAAAACATGAAAGGAACTAAAAAAATAGCAGAGAGTACCGCTAATATTGCCAAGACAGGGGAAGATGCGGCTAAGTCTCAAGAAGACTTGGGTGGCGCTATCGAAGATACTGCTAAAAAGTCTTCGTCTAACCTGCAAGCTTTCGACGAAGTGCATACTGTTCAAGAAGACATGGCGGACTCAGGCGTAAGTTTACCTGATTTCTCTCTACCAGAACTGCCTGGGTTAGATATAGCAGAAAATTTAGGCGTAAGTATGGATGGCCTAGGCGAAAAAATTAATAATGTAGCTAATAGCACTGTTGAGTCTATGGGCAAAATTGAAACTTCAATGGGACCTGTTGCTAGCTTGGCAGATACGATTGCAACTGGTTGGAATAATCTAACTATTACCGCCGGCAACATTGGCGACAGAGTAAGCCAGAGCTGGGAAAACATCAAAACTGATACTGCAACAGCCTGGTCGCAAATAAGCACGTCCACAAGCGGGTGGATCGGTGGGATAAAAGACAATATTGCAACTGGCTGGAACAACATTAGAAACAATACAAACACTACCTGGGGGCTCATTTCTATTGGCTTAAGCACTTCTTGGCGGAACATGCAAAGCAACGCTTCTACCGCATGGGCTAACTTAGGCTCTACTATTGGTGGAGCTTGGGACGATATCTCAAATTATGCTGGTTCTGTGTGGGAAACTATTAAAACATCTCTTGGCACAACTTGGGAGACTATTGCCGCTAACGCAGGCCCAATTTGGGACAGTGTGGCAGAAACGGTCGGCGGTACTTGGGATATAATTAGCGATATTGCCGGTAGCTCATGGGATTGGATTAAGGGAGTTTTAAGCGGTGCCTGGAAGGGGATAGTTGGCCTCGCTTATACAGTGTGGGAAGGCTTAGTTACTTTTTTTAGTGGGCTTTGGGAAAGAATCAGCACTGCTGCTATAACCGGTTGGGAAACAATCAAAACATCACTTTCTAATGCTTGGGAAGGAATTAAGGCTCTGGCGCAAACCTCCTGGGATTTTATAGCTGGCATTGTCACTGGTTCTTGGGATTGGATAAAAACAACTGCTTCCGGCATCTGGGAAGGAATCAGCACGACACTTACAAATTCTTGGGCTACAATCAAAGGTCTGGCTCAAACTGCCTGGGACGGAATAGGTAGCGTTATTTCAACCTCTTGGGACTGGACTAAAACAACAGCTTCCAACATCTGGAACTCAATAACCGGGGTTATTACTGGAATTTGGGATGATATCGTCACTAAGGCCACTACGACTTGGGACAAGGTTGCCGGTGCGGTGTCCGGGACCTGGAATAAAATAGTTGAATCAATAAAAAGCTTGTCACTGCAAGCTATCCAAGCTGTTATTGACTGGACTGTCAGAACTATCAATAACGTTAAAAAGATGAAAGACGATGTTATAAATTATGTGGTAGCTATGATTAACGGAGTTATTCAATGGTTCAGAGATTTGCCAGGCAAAGCTTTAGAAGTGGCAAAGTCTTGGACATCTGGGGTAGTTCAATCAGTTAAAGATATGTGGATGACAATTGTTGGTGGTTCTATTGTCCCCGACATGGTTATCGGTGTATTAGACTGGTTCGACAAGATGGAAGGAGACGGTACAAGCATTGCCGACAAAATGAGGGACAATGTTACTTCAATTGTAGATACTCTAAGTGTTGATATTCAATCAACATTTTCTAACGCTTTTGAGGGCATTATCAGTGGTTCGCAGTCCTTAAGTGACGGGCTGAAAAGTATTTTGTCAGGCATGGGTGCATCTATTAAAAACGTTCTAATCCAACAACTCTCTTCAGCGGCTTCTAACAGTTTATCAACCATGAGCTCCTGGGTTGTTGGCGTAGTTTCTAAGGCAGGAACAGCAACCGCCGCGATGATCCAACAAGCCTACGCCTCTCTTGTGGCCTTTTTCGCCTGGTCTGGTCCCTTTGCGCCAGCGCTAGCCGGCGGAGTAATCGGCGGAGCAGTAGCAGGCTTAGGGATACTAGCTAATAATGCTTTAAGTTCATTTAAGGCAAACGTACCCGGACTAGCCACTGGTGGTATTGTCACAGGCCCAACTTATGCACAGCTTGGCGAGGGCAATAGGCAGGAAATGGTACTGCCATTGGAACGAGATAACGTTATAGCAGATAGTGTCGGCCAAGCAGTTTTTGAGGCAATGATGACCGCACAGCAAATTAATAGCGCTAGCAATTCAGCTGGACACAACACAAACCAAGAAGTCGTGCTAAAAATCGATGGCGCCACTTTTGCAAGATTAGTAATGCCTCACTTGTTCAAAGAAGGACAAAGACAAGGTATTGAAATTGTAACTAAACCGGTGGGGGTGTGATTATATGAACGATTCTGATTTATACATTGCTAACGTTTTGGTAGCACGCCCCGTCCTCCCTTTAAATATAGGATACTTTGACCTAACAAAGTCAGAGCGCACTTCTTCCGGTGTCATGCTCATGGACATTATAAGACAAGATATTCGCAGAGTTGACGTAACGTGGGAGTATTTGCCCGACAGCGAATTGATGAAGATATTACAAACGATAACGGCTAATAAGCCGTTTTTTTCTCTTAAATATCCTGGTCCAGGCGGACAACAAAACATGACCTGCTACTGCGGAGACATTAGCACAAGCTTGTGGCATCGTATTGGCGGGGTTCGATACTGGGATAAAGTGACAATACCGTTTATTGAAAGGTAGGTGTTTGCATGCTTCCTGTGTCTCAAGATTTTTTAGACTCTGCGAAAGCAATGGCTGCTGATTTTAGGGCTAAACTAGAAATTACTTGGACTGACCCGTATATCGACCAATCAATCACGACTATAACAAATGGTCGCAGTAGCATTTCGTGGGTTGATCAAGTAGCAGATAGCATTGAAGGAGCGTCTTTTAAATGGGCGGCATGTGACAATCTATCTATGCTTGATGGCACTTATCATCTTTGCCCTGACACAGAGGAACTCGCGTTCTCTTATCAGCTGGGTTGGTGGGGAGATAAACTCGCTGGTGCAGATGGGCAGTTCTCTTCACCCTACCCAACTTTGACAGTTGCATTTGAAAACAGGCCGATTTTTGGGCTTAAGGTTGTTGGAGATGATATGCGAGGCGAGTACCCGGTCGACTTTGATATTAGAGTTTATGACGGTACCTCTCTTGTGCATACAGAGCAAGTAACAAATAATAGTTCTGTTGTATGGCTATCAGAGGCTAGCATTAATTCTGCTACTCGCATGGTTCTTGAGATTCATCGTTGGAGCCACGAAGCTAGACAAGTAAAGATTACCGAGTTCTTCACTAGCGTTCAGGTTCTATATTTTAGTGATGATATAGCATCTCTATCGATAATAGAAGAAAGGGAGTTCTCGACAGGCAGTCTCCCAATCGGCAACATTACTTCTAACGAGCTTTCTCTAAAGCTAAATAACATTGACGATAGGTTTACCGAAGGGAACGAAGCTTCTCCGTTTCCTCCGCTTGCAAAAGCAAACCGAAAAATTAAAGCTTGGCTAGGGTTGAGACTACCAGACGGAATCATTGAGTATGTACCGATGGGCGTTTTCTGGACAGGTGACTGGAATCAGAATGACGGAGAAGTTACTATTTCCACTAACGCGAGAGACCGCATGGAAATGTTAAGAAGAACAACGTTTAAGAGCGACATTTATCAAAATAAAACGCTTTATGAGCTAGCAGAGATTATCCTCATAGATGCTAAAGACGCTGTTAGGGGTATCGGTGAAGCATTCAGGTACTGGATTGATGACGAGTTAAAAGAATATGCTGTTCCTTGGGCTTACTTTAAGCAGGTGTCTCACCGCGAAGCGCTTAGGCAGATTGTAGAAGCTTGTTGTGGTCAAGCGTATGCCGATCGGAACGGAATTATCAGGGTAGAAGGCCCTTCATTTATAACTAGGGAGTGATAACTATGGCTATGGCCAAGACTAAATATCTGGAAGGCAAGATTTTGGATCATGTTCTAAGGAATATACCCTACACTCCACCAACAACAATTTACTTAGCATTGTTTACTGCTGATCCAAGCGAAGCAGGCAGTCTAGCGGCAGAGATAACCGATCCTGCCTATCAACGCAAAGCGGTTACATTTAGCACTGCTGTTGATGATGTGGAGTCTGGAAAGTTGGTTAAGTCAACAATCGACCTTGACTTTGCACAGGCTACAACAGAGTGGGGAACGGTAACGCATGTTATGTTGATGGACGCGCCTACCGAAGGAAACGGGCTATATTATGGGACTGTTACAAACCCGAAGGCTATTTCGGTTGGAGATTTTATCAAAGTTCCAGCTTCTGAATTAGTGGTAAAGGAGGATTAAAATGCACAGAGTATTAAACCTAGTTTCCGTTTGCCTTGTAGACACAACTACGCTTAAAGAAGATATACGAAACAAGTTAACTACTTACAACCTCCATGAGCATCAGGTAAATGATGGTATCAATGAAGAAGGAGAGCCTACCCTAGCAATTAACGCGGACTTTAATTCTGCGACTGACGCTAATGAGTTCCACGCTTGGCTAAAGACTTACATCATGCAGAATAAAACGTCTTTTAAAAATGCAAGAACAAGAGTACACGACTGCTTCCACGCAGAAGGGCAAACTTTGCCCTGTCAGATTGGTGACATTTGGGAGTTGATCTAGATGGCCTTAAATAATCCTTATACGCTTAGTTTTGACGGGGTAGATGATCGCATAGACAGAGCGGTTAGTAGAACAAATATTCAGAGCCACACAATTGAGTTTTGGGCAAAGCCTAGAAAAGTTTCTGCACTCGAAACTTTTTTTTGTTTAGGTGATGGCTCCTCCAAGCCTCCTGTCTTAATTAGAACAAATAATTATAAAATAGAGTACTATCTTGGCAGCGCTTCGTCGACTGTATTTAAGTCCAACTCTTCCTTGATGGTAGATTCATTAATACATGTAGCTTGCGTCTACAATCTTAGTAATTTAAGCATTTATATAAACGGTAAGTTAGATGCTAGTATAAGTTATAATGCTAACATTGTATCTTTTATTAATGTTAGCATAGGAAACTGGGAGCGTACTTCTCAATATTACAATGGTTCTATGGATGAAGTTAGGCTCTGGAATTACGCCAGGTCGCAAGAGCAAATAAATGAGACTATGAATAAAAAACTCAAAGGTGATGAATCTGGGCTAATACTCTATTACCGGTTTGATGAAGGAACTGGTAGTATAGCTCATGACTCTTCGCCTAGTAGTTTTGACGGAACCATCACCGGCGCAACTTGGGTACCTGGGGAAGTCGACTTATCGGACCTAACCCCTCCTGGCCAGAACCTTCTTTCTGCTTACCTCGCCGGCGGAGCTTATCTATCAAACAATTCAGTGCTTGGCAAAGGCTTATCTTCCAATCTCTCTGCTGGTGCGGAAATGTCTGTGGGTTCATTTGCTAGAACGAGAGGTTTATCCGCTAAACTAAAAGCTCAAGCTACGACGACCTCGAAATTAACTCTACTTGCCTCGCTAAATGCTAGCTTAGAAGGGCTGGCAACTATAAGAACAGGTATCTTAAAACTAATTATCCCTCCTGGCACTTATGAGATAACAGCAGATGATTATTTTAGAAAAGAGCAACCGGCGAAATCAGATGAGCTTGTAAACTCAATTAAAGTTTACGTCAACCCTCTCATGCCCTCAGACGCGGCCGTTGAGGTATATAAGTCGCCGCTTATAAAGATACCGGCAGGTCAATCTGTAATTACAACTATTCAATATAACGAGCCACCGGTACTGGAAGCGGTGGCCACACTAGACAGCCCGCCTGATGTAAGCATAACTAATGCCACCTATTACGCTTGGGGGGCAGAAGTAACTATTACTAATAGCGGAGCTGTTGATGCAGATGCAACCTTGCTGATCACCGGTAAACCGCTAAAAGTTCTGGGTAAACAGCTAATATCAGTAAAAGACGAGAAGAGCATACGAGATAACGGCTTACTAGAGTTCGAATTTCGAGACAATCCCTTGGTGCAAACTACGGAGATGGCCGAAAAGATAGCTAATAACCTAATCTCTTTTTCAATTCCTCGCAGGGACGTTAGAGTCGAGTGGCGAGGTAACCCCGCTTTAATACTCGCAGATAAAATAAATGTACCGGAGTACCAAAAAGGCCTAATCGACAAGAGAGGTCTTTTCTATATTATCAAGCAAAATATTAGGTACGATGGAGGCCTGCGAACCACCACGGAAGGGAGGAAAATCAAATGAGTACTGCACCACAAGGATGGCAGGACCCAAAAATTAACTGGTCACCGGCCGAACCGGTGGGTGTCAGTGATTTTAACCGCATAGAGAAAAATATCAACGTCTTGGACACCGGCAACAGGGAACTAGATCAAACTCAAGCACCAAAATCTAACACAGGGACCTTAAGACAAATTCTCGACTGGATCGTGAACAGAATAAAAGCAATTTTAGGTACTACTAACTGGTATGATACGCCACCAGTGACTTTAGCTAATGCTAAGGATCATATTGAAGCGTCTGCACCACACACTGGGCATGAGACGCCCGCTGGAGCTCAGAGCAAAGTAAACGCGCATGCAACTAGGTACGACAATCCACACAGGATAAGCCCGAGCCAGCTAGGGTTAAATGCATCTCTTGTTAGAGAAAACGCTGGTTGGAATTCTTCGGAATCTAATTGCTATTCTGTGCGTCTGTATGATTTTAGGAGCGCTATTATAAAAGCACAGCAAAGCATTTCAAAGACAACCGAAATAGTTTTACATGTACCGGAGGGAACAGCGTCAATAGCGATTATTTGGAGTGGCTACGTAGATGGGGCTAACCAAGTAGCTATAAGTCTGGATGGCAACCACGGTGATGTAAAGGTGCCGTCAGAGCCGTCAGGTCCTGGTAGCGTAGTCAACTGGGAGAATGAATTAGTCGTGTTGCGTTGCAATGGAGGTCCAAACGCTATTTTAAAAGTAGAAATAACAGGTGCTGGTTCTTGCACTTTGCAGAGAGCAGAATACTTAGATGTAGCAGTAATGTTTTACGATATGTATTACTAAAGAGGTGATCGGCATGGGCGATAATGAGCTTATTAATTATGTGCGAGAGGATTTAAAGCGCATGGACGCAAATATCAATGCAAACTTTGACAAGCTCAGGGACGAAATACAACAGCTAAGAAAGGATCAGGGTGCAGATTGCTCAACTAAAAGAAGCGAAATTTACACAAAAATAAATAAAGTAGATGAACGCTTGGGAAAAGTTGAGGCCGCTATAGTCAAGCTGAACATGGGCCTAACTGCTAGCGGCTTTGTTGCAGGTAGTGCGGTTACAGCGCTCGTTGGCATCATAATTAAAAAAGCTTTTGGGGGGTGATTATATGCCTGGAATACGTCCAATCATATGCTTGGACCCGGGCCATTAGCATGGCGGGAAAGACCCTGGTGCAGTTGGACAGCGTGGGACGAAAGAAAAAGACATTAACCTATATCTTTCGCAACAAATTTATAAACGTCTAAAAGATTCCTGCGAAGTAATTTTGACGCGCGAAAAAGATAAATATGTCGGACTCTTAGAGAGAACTGCAATAGCTAACGAAGCTAAAGCGGTTCTTTTTATTTCTGTTCATTGCAATTCTTCTGAAAACGCGCAAGCGAACGGCATCGAGATTATCCATCATCCTAGCTCGCGCACTGGTCAGAAACTAGCAGATACCATCATGGACCATCTTTTGCCTACCGGTCTACGGAACAGAGGTGTGAAAAGCGACCAGCGAGGTCTAGCTGTTCTCCGTCACACTACTATGCCGTCCGTAATTATTGAGGTCGGTTTCATCAGCAACTGGAATGAAGAGCAGCTTATGCAAGATAGAGATTGGCTTAATGGTGTCGCTGGTGCTGTTGCAAAAGGAATCAAAAAATATATAGGAGAGTGAGAAAATGAAGATTTTGTTAGCTTTGCTTAGTTCAACGCCAATGATGTATGTATTGGGCGTTTTGGTCGGCATCCTGGTACTTCTGTTTATCCGCAAGTTTCCCCGCTTCAAGAAAGCGGCCCAAGCAGGCTACCTGGCCTATCTCGAAGTAGAGAAATTGGCCAAGCAATACGGCTGGAAAGCGTACGAGAAGCTAAGACCTTTTAGGGAGGCTTTAGACCTTATTTTGAAAGAACAATTTAATATTGCTGAGCCAACACCGCAAGATATTGCTGTTGCAACCAAAGCCATGGAAAAAGCTGTTATTAATGAAAAAAAGGAGCGTCTTCGAGAAGAGCAGGACACCGGAGAGCAAAATAAATCAAATATATAATAATTGGATTGATCAAGGCAAAGAAAGATTAGACAATTTATCAGATCGTCTTAGAGATTCGCTCAAAAAGAATAATTAATGAGAAAGGCAGCCGTTATTGGCTGCCTCTTTTTTTATTCTAATACCAGGTTTCGGTTCTTGTATCGTAATGCCACCAGTCGCCATTTTCGAAGCGGACGATGTA
>ENA-UOOH01001791-UOOH01001791.1-fermentation-metagenome-genome-assembly--contig:-NODE-1791-length-20108-cov-10.969830_pt1 | contig 20108 bp, 18 predicted proteins | sample MGYA00245778_ERZ724025 | MGnify/ENA primary metagenome ERZ724025 (study PRJEB28704, sample SAMN03018313) | fermentation metagenome | biome: anthropogenic terrestrial biome; feature: soil... | reverse complement strand
CGGCAGAGCCGGTTTCGGCCCGGCGCGGCGTGTCGCCGTTCCCACCGGCCCGGCGCGGCGTGTCACCGCTCCCACCGGCCCGGCGTGGGGAACGGCAAAAACCACAGGCCCGCTCTGCCGGGACAGGATAAGACATCTCCCGCCGGCAGAGCCGGTTTCGGCCCAGCGGCGTGTCGCCGCTCCCACCGGCCCGGCGTGGGGAACGGCAAAAACCACAGACCTGCTCTGCCGGGACAGGATAAGGCAACTCCCGAAGCATAATTTTTTGCTTCGGGAGCTTACTTTCTATAATATCCCGGCATCCCTGCGGGCAAAGTTCACGGCAGCCTTGCGGAAAGTGAAACCTGCCCCGGCCGCGGTGGAAAGCCCTTGCATATCACCGGGGAATCATACGTGCGTTCGGTGAAAGGCGTCACGCCGCTCAGCCCGACGATTTTACGACGATGATTTCGACTCTTCTGTTCTGGAATCTTCCGTTTGCGGTGGTGTTGTCCGCAATCGGGCGGTATTCGCCGTACCCGACCGCCTGGAACCGCTCCGGCGAAAGCTTTTCCGTGTCGGTGAAATACCGCAGCACCTTTGCCGCCCGGTCGCAGGAAAGTTCCCAGTTCGACTGGTAGCTGCTGTTATGGACCGGCTGGTTGTCGGTGTAGCCCGCGATGATGATGTCGTTGGGCAGGGATTTCAGATAGTTTGCGATTCTGTTCAGAAGAGAAAAGCTGCCGGCCTTTATCTGCGACTTGCCCGGGTCGAACAGGACCTCCGCCTGGATGTCGAAGACGATGCCGGTCTGGGTCTGCTTGACACTGACATTGCTGCCCAGACTGCTGTTCGCAAACGCTTTGGCTTCGCCGTAGGTCGGGCTCTTTCCGCCGCTGCTTTTGGCGCCCGCCGCCGTTTTGCTCCTGCTGCCCGTCCGTGCGCTGCTCTTTTTGCCGGCGGCGCCCGGGCTGCTTTTGGCGGGCGCGGCGGAAGAGACGGCCGAACTGCTCTTGCTGATGTAATAATAGCTGGCCGCTTTTCCGGACGCGCCCGCCGGGCTCTGGCTGCTGGCCGATGAAACGGCCGAGGCGGCCGCCGCCGGCGCCGCCTGGACGCTTTTTGATTTCTGGGCCGCCACCTGATACAGGATGATGAACAGGAAAAGCAGCAGGGTCATCATGTCGGCGTAAGAGATGAGCCAGTTGTCCGCCGCGGATTCCAGCCCTTTCCCTTTCTTTTTAGGCGACATTCTTGTCGGCCTTTCCGTCCTTCGTCCCCTGGATGCTCTTGATATCGACCAGCTCGAACTCGAGCCGCTCCGACGGCGACAGGAATGCGATCAGCTTGTCCTCCATCACGCGCGGATTGACCTCGGCGCTGATTCCGACGACACCCTCCAGAATCATTTCCATCCGGTTCACCTCCGCGGAGTTTTTGATGTCGAGCTTGTTCGCCAGCGGGGTAAAGACCAGATTTGCCAGGATGACGCCGTAGAACGAGGTGACCAGAACGGTGGCGAAAGCGGAGCCGAACCGGCTCAGATCCGTGAAGTTGTCCATCATTTCGATGAGGCCCATGAAAGTGCCCAGCATCCCGAAGGAAGGCGCCAGGTTGGCCCACAGCCTGAAAAGCTGGATGCAGTTTTTGTGTCTCTCCGTCATCTTTTCGATTTTGAGGGTCTGAATCTTCCGGATGGACGCTTCGTCGAAGCCGTCGATCGCCATTTGAAGCCCCGATTTCAGGTAGGGGTCGTGGATGCCGTCGAGGCTGCTTTCCAGCGACAGGACTCCCGACCTTTTCGACTGGTCGGAGAGCTTGATAAACAGCTTGACCAGCTCTTTTTTCGGCATCTGCTTCTGCAGAAAGGCGTTTTTCAGAATAGAGGGGACGCTGCGGACCGTCTTCCATTCAAAGGAGACGACAATGGCGCAGAGCGAGCCGCCGATTACGATAAAAATAGAAGGGACGTCCCAGAACAGCTTCAGACTTTTTAAGATCGTTGATGGGTTTGTCTTCCCCCAGACCGCGCTCTCCATAATGACCAGAAAGCCGCATATCAGGCCGAAGGCAGTCGAAATGTCATGTTTCTTCAATCTATTCGCCCCCGAATCACTGCTTATATTATCGTCCTTTCCGGCGGGAAATTTAGAGGGCGCAGATTTAAAGTTTCAGATTCGGCGCGCTGAAAGAACCGCAGGACGCGCTCGGCCACGGCATTGGTGCTGTGGGAATTCCACGTTGCGTGTTCGTACCGGGAAGCTACACTTGGAGTTTTCAGATGGAAGTTGCGCGCATCGGGAAACGGCGGCCGGGGCTTTCAGAAAACCGGTTTCCTTCCGGGAGATGTCTCTAACTGTCCCGCCAGACAGGGCCGGCGATTTTCTGCGCACGGAACGGCGGGCCGGAACGGGCACCGCCCGCGGCGACACGCCGCCGGCGCGCAAAAGGGCCCCGGCCGCATGGCCGGGGCCCCCCGCAGGGACTTGTATTCGGTTTTGTGCGCTGACGAAAACTTTCTGCTATTTTCCGGCGGCGCGCCCGCTCCCGCGCCTGGAGCGAACCCTTGCCTGCCGCCCGGAGTCAAACTCCCCAATCTAAAACATTGGACTCACCCAAACATCCTCGCAACGGAGCCTTTTTTCGCGTGTCGGCTGTTTTTATCCGCCCGCTGTTTTATTCCGCTATGGAAAAGAGGCTTTTAATCAAAGCACGATTCGGCTTTAAAAACAGTTCACACCGGTCCCGTCTCTGAAATTTGAACGACCATGGCCCAACGAACCCGGCCTTCCGCCTGTGACGGCGCATCCTCGCCCATTGGACTCACTCCTTTCCATTCCGAAAAGTCCGAACTGCAACCGATGCGGTTTTTTCGTTCCCGGCTGGTGCGGCGCCCCAGACCCTCCCGGTGGCGGCGCCGCATTCCGGGCTCGCATCCATTCCAATCGTCCTTTTCCGGTTGCGGCTTTATTATAGCGCAGGGGATGGAATAAGTCAATAGTTTTAAAAAAATTATTTTATTATTTTAGTCTATTTTTGCCGCTCATTAATTTCCTGTTGACTTTGCCGGGGCGGCAGGCTACAATAATATCAGCGCACAGAACGAATCCCGGCTGCAGCGGCAGCAGGAGGAGAATCATCCAATGCGAGACGATTATGGCCCGGACCTGCTGACCCTGGAAGACGACGAGGGCAACGAGCACGAATTTGAAGTGCTGGACGTCATCGACAACGAGGACGGCTGCTTTTACGCGCTGCTGCCGACTTTCAGCGATCCGAAGGAAGAGGTCGAGGCGCGCGGGACGTATTACATCTTCCAGTCCGTCGAAGAAAACGGCGAGCAGCAGCTGGCCGAGATTGAGGACGAGGCCCTGCTCGACAAGCTGGCCGGGGAGTTCGAGAGCCGGTTCGAGGAGATTTACGGCGGCGAGGATGAACCGGAGGGCGGCACGCCGGGTGAAGACGGTGAGCCGGGCGGCGGCGAAGACAAAGACTGAACGTGCTTCCTGCCTGGTGCGCGGACCAGTGCATAAATAACCCTACAAATTATAATCGGGAGCTTCGCTCCGGCGGCGGACTTCAGACCTCCCGGCTTCGGCCGGACGAAGGGAGTGCGAAACCGTTGGGCTGGCACCCACCTGCTGACGGTAGCAGGTTATTCAGCACTATACGGCCAGGCGGGTTCTATTTAATAATTCCGTCCCCTGATTTGTTTCAGGGGATTTTTTATACATATCTACTCCGCGCCCCCGGTTTCTATGCCCGGCCGCCGGCAGAGCCGGTTTCGGCGCGCCGTTCAGGAACGGCGGGAAATCGAAAGCCCTGTCTGAAAGGTATCAGGTGCAAGCGGAGTAAGAACCTGTATTCACAAGCGCTTGAGCAGTGTATGTAAGCGTGAGATTTTAACGACAGTTTCAGCAGAATCGGTGGTGATCTCATCATCCTTGCTGAGACGTCGGGAGTTATTCAGCCAACTGAGGGTGCGTCCAACCACCCAGCGCCAGGGGAGCTTCTCCCACTCATGCGGTTTGATTTTTTCTGAAATGTCCACACCAAAGCTGAGAAGTTCATCCACATCAAGGACAAAAGTACCGCGATATCCCGCATCAGCGCAGAATCTTTGGATGGAGGGTAACGCTTAAAGGCAGGTTTTGCGGGCTCAATGCCTGACTTCGTGTCGTGAATATTCGCCGCGTGGGCGATGACTGCAAGCAAATTTCCCATCGCGTCTACGACGATGCGCCGCTTTCGCCCTTTCGTTTTTTCCCTCCGTCAATGCCGCGTTCCTCGCTTGCGAATACAGCTTCTAAGAGCTTTCATGTTGTTTTCACAACTTCATTCTAAACTAAAGCAAAAAGCCGAAGCAGCCAACCCTTTTCGGGATGACTGCTCCGACTTTTTTTGCAAGGCCGTTTTGCAACAGCTTCTCCATCCGGAGAGTGAAAAACGGCTACAGGGAGGCGACGACCTCCACCTCGACCGGCGCGTTTTTGGGCAGCGCCGCGACCGCCACGCAGGAGCGGGCCGGTTTCCCCGTAAAGTACTTCTCATAAACCGCATTGAAGGCGGCAAAATCCGACATATCCGCCAGAAAGCACACTGTCTTCACGGTATTTGCAAAGCCGGTCCCCGCGGCGGACAAAATGGCGCCGATATTTTTCATGACCTGCTCCGCCTGGGCGCCGAAGCCGCCGCCGGCCATCCGGCCCGTCGCCGGATCTATCGGAATCTGCCCGCTGACAAAGACCAGGCCGCCGGAAACGATCGCCTGCGAATACGGGCCGACCGCGGCCGGGGCCTCTTTGGTGGAAATGATTTTCAGCATCAGGACGCACCTCCATTGTGATTCTGCTTCCATACCGTTCCTTTTAACCGGATATTATACAGGACGCGCAAGCAAACATATTGTTGCATTGCAATAATGCTGAAAATAGTCGCTCAAAAAAAGCGCTGGACGCCGTCTTTCGTCACGCGGGCGAAGACAAGCGGCCTGCGGGCGGGCTGTTCGCCGCGGATCGTAACGGCCGAAACGAAAATCCGCTCGGCGTTTTCGCACAGCTTTTCCGACGAGGAATACAGGGTGGCGATCCGCTCGCCCTCCCGGACGGGGTCGCCCGCCTTTTTCTGCAGGACGATGCCGGCGGAAGAATCGATGGAATCCTCTTTTTTCTTTCTTCCCGCGCCGAGCTCCATCGAGGCGATTCCGCACTGCTCCGCATCCATGGAATACAGGTAGCCCGACCGCGGGGCTGTGACGGCGCGCTCCACCCCGGCTTTTTTGAATCTGCCGGGCGAATCCAGCACGGAGGTGTCCCCGCCCTGCGCGGCCACCATCTCTTTGAGCTTGCGGAACGCGGAGCCGTCCGCGATGCTGCCGCGGGCCATTCCGCGGCACTCCTCCAGCGCGCCCCGGCCCGCCAGAACCAGCATGTTGGCCGCCAGCTCCACGCAGAGCTGGGTCAAATCCTGCGGGCCGCGCCCCTGCAGGGTCCGGCAGACCTCCTGAATCTCCAGCGCGTTGCCGACCGCCCTGCCGAGGGGCTGGTCCATATCCGTAATCAGCGCCAGGGTCCTGCGGCCCGCCTTTTCGCCGATGGAGACCATGGTCTGCGCGAGCCTGAGCGCGTCGTCCGGCGTCTTCATGAACGCGCCGCTGCCGGTCTTGACGTCCAGAAGGATGCAGTCGGAGCCCGCCGCTATCTTCTTGCTCATGATGCTGGAGGCAATCAGCGGGACGCTGTCCACCGTAGCCGTGACGTCGCGCAGGGCGTACAGCTTTTTGTCCGCCGGGACGAGATTGCCGGACTGGCCGATCACGCTGACGCCCACTTTGCGGACGATTTCAAGAAAGCGCTCCCGGTCGATTGCGGTCTGCATCCCGGGAATCGACATCATCTTGTCGATGGTGCCGCCCGTATGGCCCAGGCCGCGCCCGCTCATCTTGGCCACGCGCACGCCCAGGGACGCGACGATGGGGGAAACGACCAGCGTCGTCTTGTCCCCGACGCCGCCGGTGCTGTGCTTGTCGACCTTCACGCCCGGCACGGAAGACAGGTCCACCCGCTCGCCCGAATCCGCCATGGCGAGCGTCAGGTCCGCCGTCTCGCGCTCCGTCATCCCGCGGAAGCAAATCGCCATCAGCAGGGCGGAAACCTGATAGTCCGGGATTTCGCCCGCCACGTAGCCGCCGATAAAATAGCGGATTTCCCCGGGGGAAAGCTCTCCCCCGCGCTTTTTTTTCTCGATGATGTCGTACATCCTCACCGTGAACTCCCCCTTCCGGAATCTTCGCGCAGGTTCTCCGGGCCGAAGCCGAGCGGAAGCAGCTCTTCCAGCCGCCAGCTCTGCGGACGCCCGGTTCCGTCGGCCAGCACGATGCGGAACGAGTGCGGGTCGCAGAACTCCATCATCACCTGGCGGCAGACGCCGCAGGGCGGGCACGGCTCCCCGGCCGGCTCGCCTTCCCGGCCGCCGACGACCGCGATTTTCTCGAACTCCCGCTCCCCTTCGCTGACCGCCTTGAAAAACGCCGTCCGCTCCGCGCAGTTGGTCGGGGAATACGAGGCGGACTCGATGTTGCAGCCGGTATAGACCCTGCCGCTCTTCGCCAGAAGCGCCGCCCCGACCGAAAAACGGGAATACGGCGTATAGGCGAACCGCCTTGCCCCGGCGGCCTGCCGGAGCAGCTCCTCGTCGTCTGTCATGGCTGCTTTCCCCCGTTCTTCACCAGCTTGACGATGCGGCTGGTGCCGAGGCGGCCGGCGCCGAGGGCGATGAACTTCTCGGCGTCCCCCAGCGTTTTGATGCCGCCGGCCGCCTTGATTCTGACCCGCTTGCCGACGTGCCGGGCGAACAGCGCCACGTCCTCGAAAGTCGCCCCGCCCGTGGAAAAGCCCGTCGAGGTCTTGATGAAGTCGGCGCCCGATTCCGTGACGACCTCGCACATCCTGATTTTTTCCTCCCGGGTCAGCAGGCAGGCCTCCACAATCACCTTGAGGATTCTGCCGCCGCAGGCGTTTTTGACCTGCCGGATCTCGTCCAGCACCTTGTCGAAAAGCCCGTCTTTGACATACCCCAGGTTGATGACCATGTCGATTTCGTCCGCGCCGCTGCGCACGGCGTCCTGCGCCTCAAAGACTTTGGCCGCCGTGGTGTCGTAGCCGTTCGGGAACCCGATGACCGTGCAGACGGGCACCCGCCCCTGCGCGTAGCGGCTGGCGCGCGCGACGTACGCCGCCGGGATGCAGACGGAAGCGGTGTGGTACCGGATGCCGTCGTCGCAGATCTGCCTGATTTCATCCCACGTCGCCGTCGGGGCGAGCAGGGTGTGGTCCACTTTGCTCAAAATTTCCTGCAAATCCATGTAAATCCGCCTTTCTAAAAAATCAGCGCGCCCCTTTTTCGTAGGGGATGCCGTCCTCTTTCGGCGCGACGGCCCGCCCCACGAAAAGAATCAGCACCAGAATTGTCAGCACATAGGGGAGCATCGCGAGAATCTCCGAGGGAACCGCAAACTTTCCGCCGCCGAGGACCACCGTGAGGGCCTGCGCGAAGCCGAACAGCAGGCAGGCGCCGTAGGCCCCCTGGGGCGTCCATTTGCCGAAGATGACCGCCGCCAGCGCGATGAACCCCTGCCCGCTGATGGCGGTGGGCGTGTACTGCGTGATGATGTCGAGCGTCATGCAGCTTCCGCCGAAGCCCGCGAAGACGCCGGAGAGCAGCACGCACAGGTAGCGCACCCGCGTGACGCTGATGCCCAGCGAATCGGCGGCCGCGGGATGCTCCCCGACCGAGCGGATGCGCAGGCCCCACTTCGTCTTGTACAGCACGAACCACAGCAGCACGGTCAGCGCCACGGCCAGCACCGCGGTGATGTCCAGGTTCAGGTTTTTGGCCACGGCGTTCTGGGTGGCGAGGTTGCCGAAAATCTTCGGCAGCTTGTTGGCGATGGGCTTGGACATGGTCGCGCCCTCAAAGAACATCCGGCAGAAGAACAGGGCAAAGCCGGGGCCGATGAGGTTCAGCGCAATGCCGGAGATGGTCTGGTCCGCCCGGCAGGTCACGGCGGCCACGGCGTGCAGCAGCGCGAGCAGCCCGCCGGCCAGCCCGGCCGCCAGGAAGCCCAGCCAGGGGTTGCCGGTAAAGTAGCAGACCGCCGTGCCCGCGAAGGCGCCGATGTTCATCATGCCCTCGATGCCGATGTTGACCACGCCGGCGCGCTCTGAAGTCACGCCGCCCAGCGCCCCGAAAATCAGCGGCGCCGAGTACATGAAGGTGATGCTGATGAGCAGGGTCAGGTTATTCAGCATGGAGCGCACTTCCTTTCGCAAGTCTGTCCGCCAAAGTGGAAATCAGTTTGGAAAGCGCCATGAAGAACACGATCGTGCCCATCATGATGTTGATGATCTCAGACGGGGCGCCGACGTCCGCCTGAACGGTCTGGCCGCCGTACAGGAAGCCGCCGAACAGCAGGCCGGCAAAGATGCACCCGACCGGCGACCCGCCCGCGATAAAGGCGACCGACAGGCCGTTGAACCCGTTGTTCTCAAAGGCCGCCAGCGTGGAGATGTTGTGCGGCGCCGCGCCCATAATCGCCACGCAGCCCGCAAGGCCCGAAAGCGCCCCGGAAATCAGCATGGACTCCAGCAGGCTGCGGCCCACGTCGATGCCGGCGAACTGCGCCGCGTCCCTGTTGAAGCCGACCGCCCGCAGCTCGAAACCCTTCGCGGTCCGGTACAGCACAAACCCGACGAGGACCGCCATGTAGACGGCAATCAGGATGCCGAAGTTGACGTCCGTGCGCATCATCACTTCCCGGAGCCACGGGATGCGGCTCAGGGCCGCCATGCCCTGCGGCGACCGCTTCCAGTTCGGCAGCAGCATGATATAGCCGGATTCCCGGATGGGGTAGGTGCCCGTCGAATCCGGCTGGTGGAACGCGGGCAGATTGACGATGTAGTTGGAAAGGTAGAACGCGATCCAGTTCAGCATGATGCTGGTGATGACCTCGTGGATGCCGTATTTTGCCTTCAGAAGGCCGACCAGGCCGCCCCAGATGCCCCCGGCGAGCATCCCCGCCGCAAGGAGGACCGGAATCAGCAGCGGGGCCGGCAGGTTCAGCCGGACGCCGAGGAGAGTGACCACGATGGCCGAGACGATGTACTGGCCCTCCGCGCCGATATTAAAGAGGCTGGTCTTATAGGCGAATGCCACGCTCAGCCCGGTCAGGATGATGGGGGCCGCCTTTATCAGGACGTTGGAGATGTACTTGGGCCGCGCGAACATCCCGCTGAAAAGCGCGCCGAACGCCTGCCACGGGTTGTAGCCGGCGGCGGCGAGCACCACCGCCGCGACCAGAAAGCCGCACACAATCGCAATCAGGGCCGAGGTGATGGGCTTTTTCAAGATTTTAGCTGTTAACCGCATGTCGTTTCCCTCCCGCCATCAGCAGGCCAATCGTTTTTTCATCCGCCTGGTCCTGCCGAAAGGTGCCCAGAATCGAGCCGCCGTAGAGAACCGCGATGGTGTCCGAAACGCTCAGCACCTCGTCCAGCTCCAGCGAAATCAGAAGGACCGCCTTCCCCGCGTCCCGCTCATGGACCAGCATTTTATGGACGTACTCAATCGCCCCGACGTCGAGGCCGCGCGTGGGCTGCACGGCGATTAAAAGGTCCGGCTCGTTGGAGATTTCCCGCGCGATAATCAGCTTCTGCTGGTTCCCGCCGGAAAGGCTGCGCGCGGGCTGCAGCGCGCAGGTGGACGGCCTGACGTCGTATTCCCGAATCAGTTTTTCGGCATAGGCGGCGATTTTGCCGTTCTGAAGGACGCCGCGCCGGGAGAACGGACCGGAGCGGTATTTTTCAAGAATCGTGTTCTGCTCGCACGAAAAATCGAGGACGAGGCCGTGCCGCTGCCGGTCCGACGGAATGGTGGAGATTTTATGCCGGATCACGTTCTGCGGGGTCGTGTTCTGGATTTCCTCGCCGTTGATTTTGATGGTCCCGCTCTCTGCCCGCGCCAGGCAGGTGATGGCTTCGACCAGCTCGTTCTGGCCGTTCCCGTCCACGCCGGCAATGCCGAAAATCTCGCCCCGGTGGATTTTCAGGGAAAGGTCTTTGACCGCCGGCAGGCCGCGTTTGTCGCGCACCGAAAGACGGTCGATCTCGAACACGGCGTCTTTGGGCTGCGCGGGGGTCTTTTCCACCACAAGCCGGACCGGGTGGCCGACCATTTTGGCCGCAAGCGTCTCTTCGTCTACAGTTTGGGGATTGACGGTGTCAATCAATTTTCCTCTGCGGATAATGGTGCAGGCGTCGGAAGACTGTTTGATTTCCTTGAGCTTGTGCGTAATCAGGATGATGGTCTTTCCGCCCGCCGCAAGGTTCCGCATGATGCCGATGAGGTCGTTCGTCTCCTGGGGCGTGAGCACGGCGGTCGGCTCGTCGAGAATCAGGACGTCGACCCCCCTGTACAGGGCCTTCAGGATTTCAACGCGCTGCTGCATCCCGACGGAGATGTCCTCGATCTTCGCGTCCAGGTCCACCTGAAAGCCGTATTTTTCCACAATCCGCCGGACGTCTTCCCGCGCCCTCTTCATATCCAGCACGCCGAGCGAATTGGTCACTTCCCTGCCGAGAATCACGTTCTCGGTCACCGTAAAATTTTCGACCAGCATGAAATGCTGGTGCACCATGCCGATGCCGAGCCGGATGGCGTCGTTCGGGCCCTTGATGCGGACCCTTTTCCCGTTTCGGTAGATTTCGCCGCCGTCCGCCTGATACAGCCCGTAAAGGATGTTCATCAGGGTGCTTTTTCCCGCTCCGTTCTCCCCGAGCAGCGCGTGGATCGTGCCCTTTCTGACGTCGAGGTCCACATGATCCAGCGCGCGGAGGGAGCCGAACGTTTTGACAATGCCGCGCATCTGCACGGCGTATTTGTCGCTGATTTGCATAGGCAGAGCCCTCCCGCAGCTAAAATATATGCCCCCGTTCCCTTCGGCGGGGGTGGGGCGCCGGCGGCGCCCGCGTCTTCGCGCAGAGGGAAAACAAGGGGGGCATGGGATTTTAAGGACGATTACGCTTTGAACTTGCCGTACGTGTCTTTGTTGTAGGGCGGGACAATCTCGTTGTCGATGATCTTCTGCTGGAGCTTGATGGCGTCGTCGTAGACTTCTTTCGGCAGGTTCGGGTTGTTTTCGGGCAGGCCGACCGCCTTCTCCTTCAGGCCGAACTCATAGGTCTTGCCGCCGACTTTCTTGCCGTCCATCGCGTCTTTGGAGACCATCTCGACGGCCCTGCCCGCGAGTTTCATCGCCGAGGTTAGGACGTTCTTCGGGGCGAGGTAAGCCTGGTCGCGGTCCACGCCGATGGCGTACTTGTTGGCCTCTTTCGCCGCCTGGATCACGCCGACGCCGACGCCGCCCGCCGCGTGGAACACGATGTCGCAGCCGTCGGAGAACATCTTGCTCGCGATGGCCTTCCCTTTGGCGGAATCGCTGAAGCTTTCGGCATACTGGACCGAGACGCTGATTTTCTTGTTCAGCTCTTTGGCCGCCCAGTCCACGCCGGCCTGGTAGCCGTACTGGAACTGGTCGATGATGGCGCTGGTCTGGCCGCCCACAAAGCCGACCTTATTGGTCTTCGTCACGCGGCCGGCGATATAGCCGACGAGGAACGACGGCTCCTGCGCGCGGAACATCACGCCCGCCACGTTGGAGGGCATGGTCTTCGGGTCGTAGCCGTTGTCCACAATCGCATACTGAAGGTCCGGGTTCTGCTTGGCCGCGTTGCCGATGGCCCCGGCCATCGCGTAGCCGATGCCCCAAATCAGGTTGTTCTCGTCGTCGGCCAGCTTGTCGAGGTTGGTCGCATAGTCCGACGCCTGCTTGGATTCCAGGTAGCGGACCTTCGCGCCGGTCTCCTTCTGCAGGCTCTGCAGGCCCTCCCAGGACGACTGGTTGAACGACTGGTCGTTCACGCCGCCGGTGTCGGTGACCATCGCCGCTTTGAAATCCGCCGTTTTCTGCCCGCCGGACGACGGCGCCGACGATGCCTGCGACGCCCCGCCGGACGACGGCGCCGCGCTGGACTCGCCGCTCGGCGAAGAGCACGCTGCGGCGGAAGCCAGCAGCCCCAGTGTCAGGACGACCGCCAAGAACTTTTTCATCTTTTTCATAAAGAGCCTCCCTTTTTGTCTGCGCGGGCCGTTCAGGCGGCCCGCGGCCGTTGGTTGGAACCGTTTTGGTATATTGGGGATAACGGACGGCTGCGCGGCAGCAGAAACAGGCCCTGCCACACGGTTATCCATTATACAATACTGTCACGCGATTGCCAAGGCAATCCGGATCATATCGTTGAACCCGGTCTCCCGCTCTTTGGCGGGCAGGCTCTCCCCCGTCAGGGGGCAGTCCGAGACCGTGAGGATGCAGAGCGCCTTTTTCCCGCACCGGGCCGCGTTCATATACAGCGCGGCGGCCTCCATCTCCACGGCGAGGACGCCCATTTTGCGCCACTGTTTCAGGGCGTCCGGGTCGTCGCCGTAGAACACGTCCGACGAGAGGACGTCGCCGACCGCCGCCCGGATTCCAAGGTCCGCGGCCGCCTCTGCGGCGGCGCTCAGCAGGCCGTAATCCGCAACCGGCGCGAACGTCCCCGGCAGGCGGTACTGCGCGGCGTAGTTGGAATCCGTGCAGGCCCCCATCCCGAGCACCACATCGCGGACATGGACGCCATCCGCGATGCCGCCTGCCGAGCCGATGCGGATGATGTTTTCCACCTGGTAAAAATGGAACAGCTCGTAGGTGTAGATGCCCACCGAGGGCATCCCCATGCCGCCGCCCATCACGGAAACTTTTTTCCCGTGATAGGTGCCGGTGTACCCGAGCATGTTGCGCACGGTGTTGAAGCACTTCGCGTCTTTCAGATAGGTCTCTGCGATGTACTTTGCCCGCAGAGGGTCGCCGGGCATCAAAACGGTTTTTGCAATCTCCCCCGCTTTTGCCTGATTGTGGGGTGTCGGTGTCTGAGCCATAGTTGCCTCCATTCAGTTCATCGGTTTTTTCGCGGCGGGCGCCGGCCGCCCGATTTTGAGCCACGCCAGCAGGTATTTTTGATGGGCTTTGGTGAGCCGCTCAATCAGCGGGCCCGCGAGGACCGCGGAAAGGACGGTGACCGCGCCGAATTTCCCGCCCAGGGCGGCGCCCGCCGCCAGCGCGGCGAGGTCGCAGGCGATCTTGACCGCCCGATAGGAGCAGCGAAGGCGGTCTCTGAGGACCAGGATGAGGCCCGTCAGGGGGTCGACGCCGATTTTCAGCGAAATGAAAACGGAAATCCCGAAGTAGAGCAGAAAGTATCCGCAGCAGGCGGAAAGGATGCGCCAGGCGAGGGAGCCGGGCAGCCGCAGGGCGCCGTAAAAGGCCGAACCCCAGTCGACGAGGCTGCCCATCGGCAGGGTGTACAGCAGCGTTCCGATGTTGACGTACCGCCGGTCCAGCAGAAAGACGAGGGCCATCAGCGCGTAGTTGATGAGGTTGGCCGCGACGCCCAGACGCCCGGGCGAAAGCCGCAGCGCGTTCCGCAGCCCGTCGTAGAAGACGGCCACCGGGTCGTTGCCCAGCCCCGCCGCGGCGTTGAATGCGATGCCGAAGGCGGTGCACGCCGTCCCCGCCAGCGCCAGCAGGATTTTTCTGCACCAGAAGAACGCACGCTCTTTTAAACTGCCGGGAAACCTCATTCGGCGGAAACCGGGCCGAGCAGCGAAGTCCCTTCAATCTTCTGCGGAATGCCGAAATACTCCAGAACCGTCGCGCCGATATCGGAAAACGTGGGGCGCGTCCCAGCGTTCACGCCCGCGCGGACGGGGCCGCCGTACATCAGAAAGGGCGTGTATTCCCGCGAATGGTCGGTGGACGGGGTGCTGGGGTCGCAGCCGTGGTCGGCGGTGATCATCAGGACGTCGCCGGCGCCAAGGCCCTTCAGAATTTCGGGGAGGGCCCCGTCGAATTCGGTCAGCGCCTTCGCGTAGCCGTCCACGTCGTTGCGGTGGCCGTACAGCATGTCGAAATCGACGAGGTTCACAAAGCACAGCCCGTCGAACCTGCGCCCGGCCAGCTCGACGGTCCGCCGGATTCCCTCCGCGTTGTTCCGGGTCCGGACGGCCTCCGTGACGCCCTTGCCGGCGAAGATGTCGTTGATTTTCCCGACCGCAATCACGTCTTTCCCGGCCTCTGAAAGCTGGTCCAGCATGGTGGTGCCGGGCGGGGTGAGGGAAAAGTCGTGCCGCTCGGACGTGCGGACGAAATCGGGGTATTCGCCGACGAACGGCCGCGCAATCACCCGGCCCACGGCGTATTTGCCGGTCAGCATGGCCCGCGCGATCCGGCAGTAACGGTACAGCTCCTCCACCGGAACGACCTTCTCATGCGCGGCGATCTGGAACACGCTGTCCGCCGAGGTATAGACGATCAGCGCTCCTGTTTTCAGATGCTCCCTGCCGTAGTCCCGAATCACTTCCGTTCCGGAATACGGCCGGTTGCACAGGACCCTGCGGCCCGTCCGCCGCTCGAACTCCGAGATGACCTCCGGCGGGAAGCCGTGGGGAAAGGTCGGCATGGGGCGGTCGGAGCGCAGGCCCGCGATCTCCCAGTGGCCGGTGGTGGTGTCCTTTCCGCAGGAAGCCTCCGCCATCCGCGCAAAAGCGCCGGCCGGATGCGGCTCCTTCGGGCGGCAGTTCACGCCGTCGATGTTGAAAAGGCCCAGCCGGGACATGTTGGGCATTTTAAAAAACCGGCTCTTCGCGGCCGCCGCGAGGGTGTTGCTCCCCTCGTCGCCGTATTGCGCCGCGTCCGGCATCTCTCCGATTCCCACGCTGTCCAGAACAATCAAAAAAATACGCTTCATTCTTCCACTGCCTTCCAATGACCTGATTTTCCCGTGTTTCTTACGGTTTGATTTTCGTCGTCTGCCTGATTTTGAGCGAAACGGGCAGGATGCTGACGGGCTGGCAATTCGTGCGGCTGCGGGCCGGCCCGATGAGGAGCTTCACGGCGAGCCGGCCGATTTTTTCGACCGGCTGGGCGATCGTCGTGAGCTCCGGGGTGGAAAGGGTGCTCAGCCGGATGTTGTCGTAGCCCACAATCATCATCTCGTCCGGCACGCGCGTGCCCCGCTCGCACAGGACCTTGTACAGGGAAAGCGCCGTCAAGTCGCTGGAGGCCAGAATGCCGTCCGCCTCCGGGAAGCGCTTCAGCAGCTCCCGCGAGCAGGCGAGGCCGCTCTCAAAGTCGTAGCCGCAGTCGATGTACGCCGGCTCCCTGCGGTATTTTTCGCATGCGGTCAGGTATCCCCTGAACCGCTCCACCCCGCTGATGTATTTCTGCGGCCCGCGCATGTGGACGATGTGCCTGCACCCGCACCGGACCAGGTGCTCCGCCGCGAGGTAGCCGCCCTGGAAGTTGTCCGCCTGGACGGAGGCCGCGAAGTGCCGGGCGTCGATTTTCTGGTCCAGCACGACGACCGGGATGGGGCACTCCCGCACCTCCGCCTCGAGGCTGTCGTTGTTCGAGATGATGATGATGCCGTCCGCGTTCATGGAGACCAGCATGTCGATATAGGCGGATTCTTTTTCGGGGCTTTCGTCCGTGTTGCAGAGGATGACCTTGTAGCCGTTGTCGAACGCCTCTTCTTCGATGGCCCGGCCGATTTCGCTCAAAAAGATGTTTAAAATGCTCGGGATCACATAGCCGATGATGCGGGACGATTTTTTATAGAGGGAGCGCGCGATCTCGTTCGGCCTGTAACCGGTTTCAGCGATGGCGGCCAGAACCCGCTTTTTCTTGCTGAGGCTCACGCCTCCTCTTCCGTTCAGCACTCGTGATACGGTCGCGGGTGAAACTTTTGCCAGTTCGGCAATATCACGAATCTTTACCATGGGGCACCATCACTCATTTTTAAACAAAATCTTTATTTTGAAAGCGGTTTCATTTTAGCATGTTATCCGGCGGATGTCAACAGTCCGCCAAAAAATTTTTCAATTTTACTGAAAATCGGAGGATCTGCGCAGGAATCCCCCGTTTTCTCCGCGGCCTTCTCTTTCCGGCAGGGCGCAAAAAACGGAGCCGGGACGCTTGACATTGCGGCCGCCGGGGTGTAGAATGAGGGAAATTTTATAGCACGAAGAAACCGACGAGTAAGAGAAGTAAGCATCGCCGCCGATTCACAGCGAGCCGCAGACAGTGGAAGCGCGGCAGGCGGGGCCTTGCCGAATGGGCTTACGAGGGCGGGGAGAAAGGCGGCGCGGCCGCCGAGTAATGCCCGACGGGTTTTCCGCCCGTTACCAACGGAACCTATATGACGGTATAGGGAGTAAGTGGGCGCATCGCGCCAATCTGAGTGGCACCGCAGAAGAAAAGGCTTTTGTCTCAGGATTTTCGCTGAGACAAAAGCCCTTTTTTATTTTATTTTTTCCGGAAAGGAGAAATTTTTATGCCGAGGAATATCCCGCACAAACTGTATCTCAATGAGGACCAGGTCCCGAAGCGGTGGCTCAACATCCGCGCGTTCATGAAAGAAAAGCCGGACCCCATGCTGAACCCCGCGACCGGCAGGCCCATCCGGGAAGAGGAGCTGTACCCGATTTTCTGCAAAAAGCTCGCCGGGCAGGAGATGGACGACAAGACGCCGTACATCGACATCCCGGAGGGAATCCAGGAATTTTACAGGATGTACCGCCCGTCGCCGCTGGTCCGCGCGTACAACCTTGAAAAAGCCCTGAAGACGCCCGCGAGGATTTACTACAAATTTGAGGGCAACAACACCTCGGGCAGCCACAAGCTCAACTCGGCGGCGGCGCAGGCCTATTACGCGAAGGAGCAGGGGCTTACGTCCCTGACCACGGAGACCGGGGCCGGCCAGTGGGGGACCGCCCTGGCGGAGGCGTGCGCCTACTTCGGCATCCCCCTCACGGTGTTCATGGTCAAATGCTCCTACGAGCAGAAGCCGTACCGCAAAAGCATCATCCAGACGTTCGGGGCGAACATCGTCGCAAGCCCCAGCAAGACCACGAAAGTCGGCCGGGCGATTCTGCAGAAAGACCCGGGGACCGGGGGCAGCCTGGGCTGCGCAATCTCGGAGGCGGTGGAAACGGCGGTCGGCACAAAGGGCTGCCGCTATGTGCTCGGCTCCGTGCTCAACCAAGTGCTGCTGCACCAGTCCGTCATCGGGCTGGAGTCGCAGCAGGCGATGGAGATGCTGGGCGAGTACCCCGACGTGATCATCGGCTGTGCGGGGGGCGGCTCCAACCTGGGCGGGCTGATTGCGCCGTTCATCCGGGATAAGCTGCTCGGCCGGGCCTCGCCGCGGATCATCGCCGTGGAGCCCGCCTCCTGCCCGTCGCTCACGCGCGGCCGGTACGCCTATGATTTCTGCGACACGGGCAAAGTCACCCCGCTGGCCAAAATGTACACCCTCGGCAGCGGCTTCATCCCCTCCCCGGACCACGCCGGCGGCCTGCGGTACCACGGCATGTCGCCGATTCTTTCAAAGCTGCACCACGACGGCTACATCGATGCGGTGTCCGTCAAGCAGACCAAGGTCTTCGAGGCCGCCGTCTACTTCGCAAAGCACGAGACGATCCTGCCCGCGCCCGAATCGTCGCACGCCATCCGCGTGGCAATCGACGAGGCGCTCCGCTGCAGGGAATCCGGAAAGGCCGAAACCATTCTGTTCGGCCTGACGGGCACCGGGTTCTTCGATATGGCCGCCTATGAGTCCTACCTGCAGGGCACCATGGTCGATTCCGTCCCCAGCGATGCGGACCTGCAGAAAGGGTTCGACGCCCTGCCGAAGCTGCCCGGCATCCAGTAAAGGCGCCCGGCCCGGCGCAGAATCCGAAAGAAGCCGCGTTTTCCCCTTTTTCAGGGAGAAACGCGGCTTCTCGGTTTTCAGTTTCTAAACAGAATGCGGCGGATCTTTTTCATCGGTTTCAACCGGCGTCGTCTGCCGGCTCGGCGGGGCGGCGGGCTTGCTTCTGAAAAACATGCCGGCCATCATGCCGATCATCAGGACGGGACACAGAAACGGCACCAGGGCCGCCAAAAACGTGCGCACACCCGGGCCGCCCCAGCCGGGCAGCGAAAGCAGAAGGACCGCCAAAACCGGTATCCCACAGCACAAAGCCATCTTCCACAGATGGGACAAATGCCTTCCGCCGCGGCGGCCTTTCTCTTCATGGTTATGGTCACAGCAGTTCATGGTATCAGCCTCCTTATTCATCCGGCGGTTTGATTATACCCCTTCCATGTGAAGACCGTATGAAGGGGAACAGATTGCAGTGTCTGTGTACAATTGTGCTATAATGTAAGAAAGGGGCGAAGAAGCATGGTCCATGAAAAACGGATTGGAGAATACTGCAATTATTTAAAGCAATTTGTTCCCGTGCGGTACCGGTATTTCCCGGACAGCTCTTCCGAGAAAACCTGCGAAAATTCCACATGCGGCAATTCAAGGTGCTGCCTGTGCGACAGCTTCACGGGGAACCGGGACACCGGAAAGGATTTTCTGGGTCAGCCGAAGCCGGGAAGCGAATGACAGGCGCGCCCGGCGCCGAAAGAACAGAATCCCCTGAAAAAGCGCTCTGCAGAAAATTTTGCGGAGCGCTTTTTTATGCCCTTTCAAAAAAGCGCGCAGGCAAAACGGCGCGGTCCGCCATACCATGAATTCCCAGGTCAAAGCAGCGCGAAAATCGTTGACGGCTGTGCACGCCCGGCCGTAAAATTATAAGTGGCAGGCTGCTCGGCACCACCAGTTCCATGGCGGACACCATCGGCAAGGCCAACCCGTTCCTTTACCGGGGATACTGCAACGATTCGGAGACCGGGCTTTATTCCCTCAACAGCCGGTATTATGACCCGCAGACCGGGAGATTCCTCAATGCGGACGGTGCCGTTTCGACGGGAACCGGTATCCTTGGCCATAACATGTTTGCCTACTGTAATAACGATCCGACAGGCTTGGCAGATGCAAAACTTGGAAAAGCGATTAGCAAACTACCAAAATATATTACTAAAATCAAAAGAGTAGGACCTGGAGTAGGATTCTATACAAGGTCAACAAGTTCTGCCTTTTTCAAAAGTTTTGCAAAAATCGGTATTGTCGCAGCCGGTGCGTTTATATGGGATTTATACACTGATTCCATGGCTTACAGAGGTAATGATTTCTATAAGGCGGCAACTGTTTCAACAATTGCTTTTGCGATTGGAATCAGTGTGGGTTTATTAGCTACCGGCGCTGGTATGCCTGCTGGTACAGCGCTTTTAGCGGAAGTACTGACCGGGACAGCTACTGGCATTTTAGAGGGCCCGATAAAAAACAGTGGATTGGCTACTGAAATTGAGAGGGTTGTATTGTGAATTTTAAATTTTTACCGTTGCCATTGTACATTGCGTTTTTTACTTCTCTATTTTGCCTGATGGTCTTTATTGCAATTAGCAGACGAAAAAAAGATAGGAAAGAGCTAATCGTATTATACATTACCTTGTCTGCCTTAGCCCCGTTAATTATTATTGAAAGGGTTATACCTGCCTACAACAATATTACGTTCGTTATATTAGCTTTGCTTGTCTTAGCAATATTTCTTGAGTGTACAGTTATCGCAATAATTGATTATAAAAAAGGGAAGCAAAATAAGCAGACCTTGATTGGACTTATAATGGGTTGGGCAGGCATTATTTTCTTTTTACTCATCATGCTAAAGGTCATATAAGTAACCCCCTTTTCCTACCGCGACGGCATGAAGTTCATAGCTGAAAACAGCCACTGCAAACTGTAAAAGCATCAGCTATTCCTAACAACAGCGACGGAACGAGGGTCGGCTTCACCTACAACGGCACGGCTTACTACTATGCCACCAACGCGCGGTCCGCCATACCATGAATTCCCAGGTCAAAGCAGCGCGAAAATCGTTGACGGCTGTGCACGCCCGGCCGTAAAATTATAAGTGGCAGGCTGCTCGGCACCACCAGTTCCATGGCGGACACCATCGGCAAGGCCAACCCGTTCCTTTACCGGGGATACTGCAACGATTCGGAGACCGGGCTTTATTCCCTCAACAGCCGGTATTATGACCCGCAGACC
>ENA-UOOH01001787-UOOH01001787.1-fermentation-metagenome-genome-assembly--contig:-NODE-1787-length-20126-cov-4.095959_pt1 | contig 20126 bp, 20 predicted proteins | sample MGYA00245778_ERZ724025 | MGnify/ENA primary metagenome ERZ724025 (study PRJEB28704, sample SAMN03018313) | fermentation metagenome | biome: anthropogenic terrestrial biome; feature: soil; material... | reverse complement strand
CAATGTTTAGTGTCTTTACATTAATAAGAATTTCATTATCATAAATTTCCATACTGTTATCGATTTTTAATGCAGGCTGTGGCAGTATACCCTTAGGCTCAATTACCCTATGTGTACCAAAAATATTTCCATTTTTCATGATTTCCTCCTATTATATCAATTTTCAAATTTTTATATTTAATAAATAACATATGAACATATGCAAATATCATGCCAATTTGTTATTATTATAATAATTTGCGTAAAATCCCTGTTTGGGTATATTTTATTAATTTGTTAATATTAAAAAATATTAATAAGTGTGGTTAAAAATAAATAGATGCCGAAAATTAAGCATAAAAGTGCTGAAAGTTGGGCAAATATAATTAATATAACCAAGCTTGAATTCAATATTAAAAAAAGTTATAATGAAATTACTATTATTTGATGCAAACGGTATAGCATTGCTTGATTTAGCCACAGTAAAGTCAGCTCTTGACGAAGCGAAAGAATGTCTGCAGGAAGTACGGTAATTTTATAAAAAAAATTGGAGGTAAGTATGAAAATTAAAACTTTTAAAGTAGAGCAATGGATGAACGACTATGAAAATGATGCAATCTACAACTTAGGCGAAACTTGCATTGATTCAATGACCTTGGGTGAATTAATAGAGCTTTCAGGACAGGACCCTGAAAAATACTTGGCTGCACTAAAGGATAAAAGGATGACTTATGGCCATATTTACGGCTCACCGGAATTGTTAAACGGAATTTCAAGCTTATACAAAAGTATTTTGCCAAGTCAGGTTATTCCTACCCATGGTGCAATCGGTGCAAATCATCAGGTCATTGTATCCATGATTGAGCCAAAGGACAATATGGTATCAGTAATGCCTACTTATCAGCAGCATTATTCTATACCGGAATCAATCGGTGCAGAAGTAAGAATTCTTCAACTGACACCGGAAAACAGCTTTCTCCCGGATTTGGAGCTGTTGAGAAGCTTGGTAGACAAAAATACAAAAATGATTACAATAAATAATCCCAACAATCCCACCGGAGCATTAATTTCCGAAGATGTGATGAAAGAAATCGCAGAAATAGCTAAAAGCGTTGATGCATATGTGTTATCCGATGAAGTATACAGAGGAATTTCTGAAGACGGTAGCTACATGGTATCAATTGCGGATATATATGAAAAAGGAATTTCCGTAGGGAGCATGTCAAAAATATTCTCTCTTGCAGGGCTCAGAATGGGCTGGATAGCTTCAAGGGATGAAGAAGTAATAGACGCATGCCGTAATAGAAGAGATTACGATACAATAAGCTGTGGTCAATTGGATGATTTGTTTGCAAGCTTAGCTTTAGCAAACAAAGAAAAAATTTATGACAGAAACAGAGAAATTATATTAAGAAACAGAGAAATATTAGACAAGTGGGTCAAGGAAACTCCGGAAGTCAGCTATGTTAAACCTGTTGCGGGAACAACAGCTCTTGTATACTACAACAATGCTATTCCTTCTTATGATTTATGCATTAAATTAATAAAAGAAAAAGGAGTTTTATTTACTCCCGGCTCATGCTTTGAAATGGAAGGATGTGTAAGAATAGGATATGCATTTGATTCAAAAACATTAAAAACCGGATTGGATAAGTTTACTGAATTATTAAGGGAAATATAACGGTGATAATATGAAAAGCCGATTTATAGCTAAAAGATATTGGAAAGATCAAAGCACAGCCATGGGACAGTCGGATGAATTGGCTAAGTCCTACGATGATTGTATTAATTTAAGCTTGGGGGATCCGGACTTAATTACAGATGAATTGATTATTGATAATGCTTTTAAAGATGCAAAGGCAGGTCATACAAAATATACGGATTTTAGGGGTGACCCGGAATTAAGAAATGAAATATGTAAATATTATAAGGAAGAATACAATATGGATGTAAGGGATGAAGAGGTTTTTGTTACTGCATCAGCCTGCCTTGGAATGTATCTTGCATTGGAGGCAATAACTGATGACGGTGATGAAATAATACTTCAGGCTCCATATTTTACACCGTATCCTCAGCAGGTTAAGCTTGCCGGTGGTATTCCCGTAGAACTTCCAACCTTTGAAGAAGAAGATTTCCAAATAAATGTAAAGAAGTTTGAAAATCTTATTACTGAAAGGACAAAAGCAATAGTTATCAATTCACCGTCAAATCCTACAGGCAATTGCTTAACCATGGATACTATGGAACAAATTGCCTTCATAGCGCTAAAGCATGACTTAATTGTGATTGCAGATGATATATATACGGCATTCAGTTATGAGCATCCATTTATGCCTATTGCATCTCTCCAAGGTATGATGGATAGAACAATTACAATTAATTCATTTTCTAAAAATTTTACCATGACAGGCTGGAGGGTAGGAAATATTATAGCTCCGGATTATATTATTAAAGTAATTCAGCAGATTAATGAAAATGTAGTATTTACCGCACCATCAATATCTCAAAGGGCTGCAATTCACGCTTTAAGAAACAGGGAAAAATTCCAGCGGCAGATGATAGAAGAATATAGAAAAAGAGTATTTTATGCTGCGGAAAGGGTAAATAAAATTAAGGGCATGCATGTAATTAACCCTCCCAAGGGAAGCTTTTATTTATTTATCAATATAAAGGAAACAGGATTAACTTCGGAAGAGGTTTCAGATTTCATATTAAAAAAAGCACATATTCTGACTCTGCCCGGAAATGCATTCGGCAGCTGCGGCGAAGGGTATATAAGGATTGCATGTACGGTTAATGTTGATATTTTGAAAGAAGCTTTTGATAGAATCGAAAAATTGATATTTTAGTGGAATGTCCCAAATTAAAAAATAACCTTGTTCTTTCGTCAAGGTTATTTTTCTTCAGTTAAAGAGATTATTAAATTGGACAGATTAATATTCATAACTTCCGGTTAAGCTTATATAACCGCTAATTATGTTGCGTTCTATTGCTTCGATAAAAGCATTCTTGTCTTTATTCTCTAATGCTGTAATTATTCTTTCATGTTCTTCATATGATTCTTTCAGTCTATTATAGTTTTCGCTGACTCTCATGCCAATTAAGAAAGCTCTGTCATAAAGTGTATCTAAAACTGAAAAAAATTGAGAATTTTTATATTTTTTTAATAATGTTTTATGAAATATTGTATCTTCAACCATAAAACTATGAATATCGCCCACGCTAATATATTGCTTTTGTTTATCTAAACTTTTTTTTAAGTATTCTATATCATTAGATGAAATATTGTCAAAAGCACGTTTTGCAGAATAAGTTTCGATAGCCGCCCTAAGTTCATAAATTTCTCGAGCGTCGTCAATAGTTATTGAATTAATGATTACCCCTTGTTTAGGAACAATTGTTAGAAATTTTTCGAATTCAAGTCTTTGGCAAGCATTTGTCACGGGAGTTCTGCTTATATTAAGTGCTTCAGCCACAGCAGATATGCTAATTACAACACCTTGAGGCAGTTCACCATTTATGATTTTTTCTTTTATATCAATGTATGCTGTTTGACTTAAATTTGGCTTTGCTTCATTTAAAATGCTATTCATATCTAATCATCCTTTGCTATAATACTATTTATTTATTATTATATCAAAGAATCTACTTGCATGCAACATAAATTCGATTTAAATTTTAGTATTGACATTTGCAAAATTAATGCTATAATAATAGAAAAACGCTTGCATGCAACAAGCATTTAAGAAGAATTCGACATAAATGGATTATTATTACAATATAAATTGCATGCAAACGCGATGTAGATGACGGAGGTATATTAAATGACAAAAAACAAGGCGGCAGAAGTTTTGCTTACTACATGTTCAAACTGTAAAACAGATGAAAAAATTTTAATTGTGACGGATCCTACCAGCTATCAGGTGGCAAAAATTATGTGGGATACAGCAATAAATTATCCGCATAAAACGCTTGTTATGATGAATGAAACGTCTATGCATGGTCAGGATCCAACAGAGATTGTTGCAACAGCAATGAAAAATGCCGATGTAATATTTGGCTGCACTAAGTTTTCATTGTTCCATTCAAAAGCAAGAAAGAAAGCTGTGGAAAACGGTGCCAGATTCGTAAACATGGTTGATTACGGTCTCGAAATGATGGAAAAAGGTGGATTGTATTGTGACTTTGAAGAGGTTGGTAGGATATGCAGTAAGGTAGCATCAAAAATTGAAAATAAAAAAACATGTAAGATTACTACTGCAAAAGGAACTAATTATACATGTTCTATAGAAGGCATTAAACCTAATCCGCAATATGGCAGGAGTTTAAAACCAGGCACTTCTTCTTCACCTCCGGATATAGAATGTGCTACATGTGCTATAGAAGGAACCGGTGAAGGAATTATAGTCATTGATGGAAGTATACCCCATCCGGAATTAGGATTAATAACAGAGGATATTAAATTAACTGTTAAAAAAGGAATTATAGTAAAAATTGAAGGAGGACAACAGGCTAAAATTTTAGAACGTATTCTTAATGACTTTGATGATCCAAATGCTTATAATATAGGAGAAATCGGAATAGGCCTCAATCCTATGTGTGAGCTGAATGGACGAATGTTGGAAGATGAAGGATGCAGCGAAACACTGCATTTTGGAGCTGGTGATAATAGAAGCTTTGGAGGTAAGACTGCAAGTAATTATCATTTAGATATTATAATTAAAGAACCTGATTTTGAAGCAGACGGTGAAAAAATATTACATAAAGGAAGAGTTCTTTAAGTTATTATAAACTATTTATTATATTGCAATAATTTTAATTGGAGGAGATAGAAATGAAAGACCATAAAAATGGATTAGCTTTTAGCGAGGAATTAGTAAAAGAAATTAAAGATAAATTCTTTTATGTAGATTCAGATCCGATTTCAGGAAAGCGATTATTTTTTGATAACGCAGGCGGTGCCGTCAGGCTGAAAAAAGCGGTAGAAAAACAAAGTGAACTTGAAGCGTTTCCTGATTGCCCCGAAAGAGATCACGAAATGTCTCATTATTTGCAGAGAATACAAAAACAAGGCCAAGATGATATCAAACTAATATTCAATGCTAAAAATGGCGGCAGTATAATTACTTCATTGACCGCATCCCAAGTTATGTTCCAAATTGTGGGAACAATTGCCGATAATGTAAAAGGTACTAATATGGTAACTACTGTTTTAGAACACCCATCTGCTTTTGATGCTGTTGATTATTATGCAAGAAAAACGGGAAGAGAATTAAGAGTAGCCTTGAGCAATAAAGACAGCGGCGAGGTAGAAGTTGAAGAGGTTATTAAGTTAATAGACGAAGATACGGTATTATTGAGTGTTATGCATGCTTCAAATTTATCCGGAACAGTTTTTGCTGTAGAAGAAATAGTAAAAAAAGCACGTGAAAAGAAACCGGATCTGTTTATTGTTGTAGACGCTGTTCAGCATGCAGCACATGGAGTTATTGATTTGGAGAAAACACCGGTAGATGGAATAAATATCGGACCATATAAATTTTTTGGCTGCAGAGGATCCGGAATAGGATATGTATCTGACAGAGTTTCTGCATTCCCGCATCATAAACTCATAGCTAAAGGGGATGAAGTTTGGTCATTAGGTACACCTGCTCCATCACAGTTTGCGGTTATCACACAAATTGTAGATTACATTTGTTGGATAGGTGAGAAGTATAGCGACAGCATAGATAGAAGAGCACTTTATTTGGAAGGGATAAATAGAATAAAATTGCATGAAAGAGCTTTGCTGCACAGGCTTTTGGAAGGATCTGATGACATTGAAGGCTTAAGAAAGCAAAAGAATGTAAAAGTATATGCTGACAATAAAGACCTTACTTCAAGAGATTTAATAGTAGCCATAGGATTTGAAAACATAGATTGTGCAAGTGCAGCAAAAGAATACGAAAAAAGAAAAGTTATACTTGCCCCAAGATTGGCAGTCAGCATATATTCCAAAAGAATGTTAGATTCATTTGAAATCGAAGATGGAGTGCTCAGGGTATCACCATTACACTGTCATTCGATGAAAGACATTGATGAATTTTTGATGATTACCAAAGAAATTGCAAGTCTTTAATAGTAAAAGCATTATAAAATGTTGTCGGTTAAAAAAATAGAAAGAATATAAAATTGGAGGATTAGAAATGATAAGAGAAATAAAAATTAAGAGAATTCTATCTTTTATATTGCTGCTATCTTTAATTATATCAATGATTGGCTGTACAAATAATGGCAATACACAAGGTAATGCTAACACAGATGGCAATAATCAAGGCTCTGATACTGTTAAAATAGGTTTGATTTATCCTCTTACCGGTCCAGCTGCAAAAACCGGCAAAGAATACGTTGCGGCTTATGAATTAGCAAGGGATATCATAAATGAAAAATATGATTTAGATTTACCATTTGCTGAGACAGAGGGTCTTCCTAATCTAAATGGTGCAAAAATTGAATTTGTAGTTGCAGACCATAAAGGACAACCCGAATTGGGTTTATCAGAAACAGAAAGACTTATTACTCAGGAAAAGGTTGTAGCAGTTATGGGGGCGCATTATAGCTCTGTAACAAAGACAGCAAGTAATGCTGCCGAAAGACTTCAAATACCATTTCTGTGTCCGGATTCAACTTCAAAGGCTCTTACAGAAAGAGGATTCAAATGGTTTTTCCGTACAGGACCCCATGACGGTGTCTTTGTTACTGACACATACAAATTTATGGATGAGTTAAATGATAACAATAATGCAGGAATAAAGACAATTGCAATAGTAACTGAAGATACTGAATTTGGAATGCTTTTAGCAAAAGAACAAGTGGAGCAAGCAGCTGATTACGGATATGAAATAGTGGAAAATATCACTTATCCTGCAAATTCCACTAACTTAACCAGTGAAGTTATTAAATTAAAAGAAGCAAATCCGGATGTAGTTGTTATGGCTTCATACACATCGGATGCCATATTGTTTTTAAAAACATTCAAAGAGCAAAATTTTGCGCCAAAGGCAATAATTGGACAAAGAGCAGGCTTTATAGCACCTGAATTATTTGAAGCCTTGGGTAGTACAGCAGATTATATATACACAACAAATGTTTGGGCATTAGACCTTGCTAAGGCAAATCCGGTAATAGAAGAAGTAAATAATCTCTTTAAAGAGAGAACCGGAGTAGATTTAACAGGTGACTATGCCAGAGCATTCACTGGACTTTTTGCCATGGCTGATGCAATTAACAGAGCAGGTTCAACAGACCCTCAAGCTTTACAAACAGCATTGCTTGAAACTGATATAAAAAATGATGGGGGATTAATTGTACCATGGGAAGGCATAAAATTTGATCAAGAAACTCATCAAAACATTTATTCTTCCGGAATAATCACTCAGGCTATAGATGGTTCTTATCAGACTGTTTATCCTATTGCTAATAAAGCTGCTGAAGCAATTTATCCTATGCCTGAATGGAATTTAAGATAAAGCAGCAAACAAGTATATTTATTAATAGTTTTAAAGCCTATATTCCTAATGTATACTCAGGAATATAGGCGATTTAAAAACGGTTGATAAATAATTTATTTTAAAGAGGTGATTAATAAATGATATCACAGGTAATTATTGAAGGCATAATAAACGGTTCCATTATTTCTTTAGTAGCAGTTGGGATATCCTTGATATGGGGAGTCATGAACATACTGAACTTTGCTCAGGGTGAATTTTTAATGATTGGAATGTATATTGCCTTTTTCTTAAATATGTATTTTGGAATGGATCCGATAATTTCAGTACCATTTTGCATGATATTCATGTTTATAATTGGTTGGATTATTTATAGGGCAACTATAAAAAGAGTTTTGTCCGGTCCAATATTATCGCAAAGACTTTTAACCTTTGCATTGAGTATAGTGTTAGCAAATCTTGCACTATCATTATTCGGGGGTGAATATAGAACTGTTTCTGATCTTTATTTTACCGGATCAATTACATTAGGTACATTATCAATAAGCAAGACAAAAATAGTTCCATTTGTCGCTTCATTGATATTGTCGATATCTTTGTATTTATTTATAAACAAAACAAGAATCGGAAAAGCAATTCAAGCAACTTCAATGAATAAGGAAGCAGCAGCCTTAGTTGGAATAGATGCTGACTTTGCATATGCACTTGCTTTTTCCTTGTCAGCTGCAGTAACAGGAGCAGCAGGATGTATATTGACTTATTACTACTATGTATTTCCTGGAGTTGGCACTACATTTTTGTTATTTGGAAATATTGCTGTCGCGTTAGGCGGATTTGGCAGTATTCCGGGAGCATTTTTTGGTGGAGTAATTATGGGATTGGTTGATACTACAACAGGGGTTTATTTAAATACGGCTTTTAAATACTTGTCAGTATGTTTAATATATATAATTACAGTATCCTTCAAGCCGAAAGGTCTTTTTGGGAGGTAAGAAATGACAAATATAAACAAACTCGAAATATCTAAGAAAACTATCATAATTGCTGTGATTGGCTTAATTGTTTTTGCATTAATGCCTTTAATAGTCAGGAATACATTTTCGAGGCATGTTATGATTATGATATTGGTTTGGTCAATCATTGGTATGGGTTGGAATTTTATCGGAGGTTATGCCGGTCAGGTGTCAATGGGACATTCGCTTTTTTATGGAATCGGTGGTTACGCCAGTGCAATAGGTTTTCTATATTTCAACATTACACCTTGGATTGGCATGTTGATAGGAGTACTAATATCAATAATTGTTGCATTCTTAATAGGAGCTCCTTTGCTGAGACTTAAAGGACATTATTTTGCGGTGGCAACTATGGCGGTTGGTGAAGCAGGGAGGATTATTTTCATTAATACAAAAGCTATTGGCGGTGCAACAGGTGTCGATTTTCTTAAGCCACAAGTACCGATGTGGTATTCAATGCAATTTAGCGGTAAATTATATTATTTTTATATTTTCTTAGCTTTTGCTGCCGTTATTTTAGGATTGGTTATATATTTAGACAAATCTAAATTCGGGTATTATCTACGAACGATCAAGGGCAATGACCTTGCAGCAGAAAGTGTTGGAATCAATACATCTAAGTATAAATTGATTGCTTATATACTAAGCGCTTCCATAGTTAGCATTGGCGGTAGTTTATATGCACAATATATGTTATATATAGATCCGACTATGCTTATGACTTTGAATACATCACTAATGATTTGTTTAGTAACTGTTATGGGTGGGGTAGGTAAAGTTTTTGGACCAATTGTAGGATCTATAATACTTACTCTAACTTCTGAATACAGCAGAGTATTCTTTGGAGGTTCAGGTAATGGTATGGACCAATTGCTTTATGGACTTATGGTTATTATTGTTGTATTATATATTCCTGATGGAATATTATCAATATTTTCAAAAGAAAAATTGAACAGATTTATTGAAAAAAAATCAAAGAAGGAGGTACCTTCTAATGAGTATGATTCTTGAAGTTAAAAATGCCACAAAACAGTTTGCGGGTCTTATGGCTAATGAAGATATAAGTTTTAATGTTGAGGAAGGTACAATAGTAGGTGTTGTGGGACCAAACGGAGCAGGTAAAACTACATTATTTAATTCAATCAGCGGGGCTCATAAACTTACATCCGGATCAATTATTTTTGATGGAATTGATATTACATCAAAAAAGGCAAATAAGATATGCAAACTTGGAGTAGGCAGAACATTTCAAATACCTCAGTCCTTAAATGATATGACTGTTTATGAAAATGTGCTTGTCGGCTCATTGTGCAGATATTCTGATATTTCTTCCGCAAGGAAAACAACAGTAGAAATCATGGAAACCTGTGGAATAAACAAATTTAAAAATTCACTGGTTAAAAACTTGAATGTAATTCAGAAAAAAAGGATTGAAATAGCAAGAGCGCTTGCTACTAAACCAAGACTATTGCTTTTGGATGAGACTATGGCTGGTCTTACAAATAAAGAAAGACAGGATGCAGTAGAGTTAATCAGGACAATTAACAAAATGGGTATTACTATATTGACTATAGAACATGTAATGGATGTTGTAATGACTGTTTCTGATAAGGTTGTTGTTATTAATTCAGGCAAATTGCTGGTAGAGGGAACACCGGATGAGATTACGAGCAATGAAGAAGTAATTAATGCTTACTTAGGGGAGGCTAAAGATGTTAAAAGTAAAAAATCTTAAAGCCGGTTATGGCGGGGTTCCAGTAATTTTTAATGTATCATTTAACGTTAAAGAAGGCCAAATAGTGGCTTTGTTAGGCTCCAACGGGTCAGGCAAGTCTACTACCTTAAAAGCTATTACAGGATTGATAAAGCCTATGAGCGGAAAAGTTGAATATAATGGAAATGATATTATTGGAATTAAAACTAATAAAATGGTATCACAGGGAATTGCAATGGTTCCTGAAGGAAGGCAATTGTTTGGGAAGCTTACAGTTGAAGATAATTTAAGAATGGGAGCTTTTTTAATTAAAGATAAAAATATAATTAATGAAAGACTTAATCAAGTATATAAAATATTTCCAAGGGTAAAAGAAAGATTAAAACAGTCTGCCGAAACTCTTTCAGGTGGAGAACAACAAATGGTTGCCATCGCAAGAGGAATGATGTCGGAACCAAAACTTCTTATTTTAGATGAACCATCATTGGGACTGATGCCCAAACTAGTAGGAGAAATGTTTGAATTTATAAAAAACATTAATAAATTAGGAATAACTATTATTTTAGTAGAACAAAACGTTAATCATACACTTGAATTGGCAGATTATGCTTATGTAATACAAAACGGTGAAACGGTGATTGAAGGAAAAGGTTCTGATTTACTTGATAACAGTGAAGTAAAGAGAGCTTATTTAGGTTTATAATATTACCCTTTATTATACAAGGAGACAATTTATGAAAATAGTTGTATTAGATGGATATACATTGAATCCTGGGGATTTAAGCTGGAAAGACTATTGGCATAATAGGGCTTGGTCGAATAGGCCAAAACACTGCAAAGATTGCAGAAGCTTTTGGCATGAATGTAATAGCGTTTGATGAATATCCTACTGAAATTGGATCTAAATATGCAAAATATGTAGATTTTGATGAATTGTTGATGAATTCAGATGTAATTGCATTACACTGTCCTTTATTTCCATCAACGCAGGGAATTATTAATGAGAATAATATTAAAAAAATGAAGGATGGAGTAATTATTTTAAACAATTCACGTGGTCCGCTTATCGTAGAAAAAGACTTAGCAGAAGCTTTAAATTCAGGAAAGGTTTATGCTGCTGGTTTAGATGTTGTTTCTACAGAGCCGATTCATAAAGATAACCCTCTTTTAGCAGCAAAAAATTGTTTCATAACTCCGCATATATCATGGGCTCCAAAGGAAAGTCGTCAAAGACTCATGGCGTATGCAATTGAAAATCTTAAAGCTTTTATTGGTGGTAAACCAATTAATATTGTCAATTAAGTTTACATTATAGATTGTATTTATTAAAAGGAGTGATTTTTACGATGAATATTATTGAAAAATTTAAGAAACTTGGTGTTAATAATGCACCTGGTCAGGAATGCCGCCAGGATATTGGAGAAATTAATATTGCCATTGAGGAAATTTCAGGTACACCGGTTGACTTTTCTCATGGAGATGTTGATGCATTTGTTCCTATTTCGGGTACAATTGAATCTTTCATCAAAGGCGTTAAAGCTGGAGGAAAACAAGCATATACTGAATATAGAGGGAAAAATTTTATTCGTGAATATTTAGCTGGTAAAATTTCTGCTTTTACCGGAGCAAATATTAATTTTGATGAAGAAATTATTATGACACCCGGTACACAGGGTGCATTGTTTTTGGCAATGGGAGCTAATATTATGCCGGAAGATAAAGTAGCGATAGTAGAACCTGATTATTTTGCAAATCGCAAGCTTGTTACATTTTTTGGAGGTATAATAATCCCGATTCAGATGAAATACACTAACTATTCAGATCGGGCTGGTATTGATCTTACTGAATTAGAAGAAGCTTTTAAATTAGGTGTTAAATTGTTTGTATTTTCAAATCCTAACAACCCAACAGGTGTTATTTATTCTCATGAAGAAATATGTTCAATAGCATGGCTTGCTAAAAAATATGGAGTAACTGTAATTGCAGATGAACTTTATTCCCGGCAGATTTTTGATGGGCGTAAATATACTCATTTGTGTGGTCAGAATGCTTTACCTGATAATTTGATTACAATTATTGGACCCTCAAAAACAGAATCACTCAGTGGATATCGGCTTGGAGTAGCGTTTGGATCACCTGCAGTAATTGAAAGAATGGAAAAGCTGCAGGCTATTATGTCATTGCGCTGTAGCGGTTATAATCAAGCAGTATTTATGAATTGGTTTAGTGAGCCGGATGGCTGGATGGAAGAACGTATTGCACAACATCAGGCTATTCGAGACGATTTAGTTGACATGCTTCAAAAAGTAAAGGGGGTTGAAGTTAGAGCAACAGAAGGTGGAAGCTATCTGTTTGTTAAGCTTCCTGAAATGAAAATCTCAATGCATGATTTTATTAAGGTTTTACGTATAAAAGCAAGTGTAATTGTTACACCTGGAACTGAATTTGGTCCTCAGTTTGTTGATTGGTTTAGAATCAATTTTTCTCAGAACCACAATGCAGCAATTGATGCAATAGAACGTACTATAAAAATGATGGAGTGGTATCGCAAGTGAGCATTGGTAGAATAGAAAATCCAATTCCTCAAGGGAAATATGTTCCGGCAACTAGAGCAGAAAATTTTATTTTTACTGCCGGTATGACACCCAGAAAAAAAGGAATTTTACTTTGTGAAGGAAAAGTAAAAACAACTGAATCAATAGAAATTTATAGGGAAGCTGTTAATCAAGCAACACTCAATGCTTTAACAGCCGCAAGGAATATATTAAAAGAAAATGAACGTTTTGAACGAGTTTTGTCACTAACGGTTTTCATAAATTCAGATGAAGATTTTAAAGCTCATTCAAAATTAGCAGACTTTGCTTCGGAGTTCCTTTTTCAGGAAATTGGTGAAGCCGGAATTGGAAGCCGAACAGCCTTAGGGGTATCTTCATTACCTGGAAACGCTCCGGTAGAAATTCAGATGATCTTGTTTATATCAACCATTTAATAGTTAATATAAGAACACCGCAATTAAGATTGCGGAAGTTCTTTCTTTTTTTCACAATATTCATCATAAGTCAATTTACTTTCAAAAACCTTGCAGCTAAATCTTTACCTAGATATCTTATGTGCCAGGGCTCGTACTGATAGCCTGCAATATGTTCTGTTCCTTTTGGATAGCTTATTATGAATCCATATATGTGAGCATTCTCAGCAAGCCATTTTCCTTCTGGAGTTTCACTTAATTCCTCAGCTAAATCATAATTCAGGCTTGCAATTGAAACATCCATTGTCAGACCTGTCTGATGTTCGCTTTGTCTCGGTTTTGCACTGAATCTGTTAGCTTCTTCTGCTTTTGTTAACTAAGGCATCAATTCTTTCGGGATTTTCAATAATAATAATTTTGGAGTTGTTATTCATAATTAACCTTCAAATTGTAAAAGATATATTAATAGTAATTTTAATCTTTTTATTTTTCAAGCTATAAGTCAATTTGAGAAATTAATTTTAGTCTTCAGTTAAGTTATCTTGACTGAGCACATATTTAATAGTAGAATAATTATGAAAAATATGAAAAAATATGCAAGGAGAAAAACATGAAACCTACAATAAACCCTAATATTTCCATTATAGGAGTTGCACTTGATCTTGGAGCGGGAACTCCCGGAGTAAGCTTAGGACCTTCTGCAATACGATATGCAGGGGTTACTGAAAAACTTATGAAAATCGGCTATGATGTAAAAGATGAAGGAGATATTTTAGCAAACAGACCTGTCAGCCCCCTAAGTGACGGAGTCAAGCTAAGATTTTTAGATGAAGTTACAAGGGTTAACACTGAATTGTGTAATAAGGTATCAAAGGTTATGGATGAAGGAAGATTCCCCTTAGTTCTTGGAGGAGACCACAGCATTGCCATAGGAACAATTGCCGGTGTTACACAGCACAAGAAAAATCTTGGTGTAATCTGGTTTGATGCACATGGAGATATAAACACCGAAGAAACTTCTCCATCAGGCAATATCCACGGAATGCCTGTAGCCGTTAGTTTAGGCTTTGGTCATGAGAGACTTACTTCCATCGGAGGAATTTACAAAAAACTGCAGCCTGATAAATTTGTTTACATAGGGTGCAGAGATTTGGATGCAGGTGAAAGGAAGGTTCTTAAGGAGTTAGGCATTACTGTATTTACAATGCATGAAGTAGACAGATATGGAATGACGGATATAATAGATAGGGCAATAAAAATTGCAGGAGAAGGAACAGACGGAATTCATGTAAGCTTTGATCTTGATAGCTTAGACCCTACATATGTTCAAGGGACAGGAACAAGGGTACCCGGTGGTCTTACGTACAGGGAAGGTAATTTAGCTTTAGAAATGATTGCTTTGTCAGAAAAATTGGTAAGTGCCGAATTTGTAGAGGTGAATCCAATAATTGACTACAAAAATTCAACAGCCAAGACTGCGGTATCATTGATGGGGTCTTTGCTTGGAGAATGGTTAATATAAAAACTGTAGGTTGCCGGATTACAGGCAGCCTTTATTTATCGGAAATAATTGGTTGAAGGTTGCACTTCTGCCAAAATTATTTAAAATTATTATCCACAATTTAACTTGAAAGGCTTATGGATGTGATGTAGAATACAATAGCAAATAATTAGTGTACAGGGGAAAATAAATGACAGAAAAAATCTACGATTCAAAAGCCATAAGAAAACAGATACTTTTTCTTATAATTCCGGTAATGCTTGAAAATATATTTCAAATGTCTGCAGGGCTGATATCTTCTGCAATGATAGGAAGACTTGACCCTGCTTTAATTTCGGCACAAGGTGTAAGTTCACGAATTACAGGTATACTTTGGGCTTTGTTTAAAGGTATAGGAGTTGGTGCAACTGTAGTTATGGCACAATCCAAAGGTGAAGGAGATTTTGCAAAATGCAAAAGAACATTTGAACAAACAGTTATAACAGGGTGTTTAATTGCAATATCATTTATTTTAACCTTTTTATTTTTTTCATCTAATATTTTATCTTTTTTTACGGATAACAATGATATTTTGGTAAATGCGGAAAAGTATATAAAAATAGTTATTTTTACTGCTCCCTTCCTCATGATTATGGCAGCGGTTACCGGTGTCTTTCAAGCTAACGGAAATACAAAGACACCTATGTATATTGCAATAATTATGAATATTATTAATGTTGTGATTGGGTATGTCCTAATATACGGAAAGCTTGGATTTCCCCGATTATCATTGTTGGGAGCTGCTATAGCGCTTCTAATATCTCAAATCTGCGGAGCATTATTGGGAATTTATCTTTTATACAATAAAAAACACGGATTATTCAGTACTGTTATTGATAAAAACTTTTTCAAAGTGGATTTAAGCACATTAAAATCAGTGTATTCCATTGGAATACCGGCTGCATTTGAGAATATGTTTTGGCAGTTTTCAGCTATAATAATGAGCAAAGCAATTCTTACTTACGGGGAGGTAACATTTGCTGCATATCAGTTAGGTCTGCAGGCAGAGCTTATGTCGGAAATGCCGGCAGTTGGTGTTGGCATTGCTGCTACTTCAATGACTGCAAATGCTATAGGTAAAAAGGATGGAGCATTATTAAAAATATATACAAAACAGTTAATTGCTACATCCACTGCCATAAGTTTGTTTTCTTCAATGCTCATAATTATTTTTCCGGGTTTATTCATGGACTTTTTCACCAATAACCCGGAAATCAAGGCAATTGGTATTTATTATTTGATTGTCATGGGATTTATTCAAACCCCCCAAAATCTATCAAAGGTTTTAAGCGGCACCATTCGCTCGGCAGGTTATAAAAATATACCTATGATTATACAATTCATAGGAATTTGGTGTGTGAGAGTTCCAATGGCACTGATTTTTACTTATTATCTCAAATTAGATGTAATATTTATATGGTTAACGATGGCAGCAGACCAAATATTTAAATTTACTCTTAGTACAATTATTTATAAAGTTAAAAAAGTTGATGAAATTCAGAATGATCAGGTAAAAGATTTTATATAAATATAAAAACCAATGGCTTTTATATGGTTTTTGTTATAGAATAAATATAGGTGAATCCGTTTGCGGAAATATTTTAAAGGAGATATATCATGGTTTATTCTAATGATGATGCAATTCAAATATTAGACGAAGAACTTAGATATTTAAAGCTTTTATCCAAACAATACCCCACCATTGCTTCCGCATGTACAGAAATAATTAACTTGCAGGCAATTTTAAATCTTCCTAAAGGTACTGAACATTTCATGTCTGATATTCACGGAGAATATGAATCTTTTAATCATGTACTCAGAAACGGTTCAGGAAATATTAAGAGGAAAATTAATGAGGTATACGGGGATATATTAAGCGAGAAGGAAATAAAAACTCTTTCTACTCTCATTTACTATCCGGAGCAAAAATTAGAGATAATTCAAAAAGAAGAAAGTAACATGGATGAATGGTACAGGATTACCATTTACAGATTGGTTGTAGTCTGCAGAAAAGCGGCTTTCAAGTATACAAGAATGAAAGTAAGAAAGGCTCTTCCCAAAGAATTTGCATACATAATTGAAGAACTTATGCACAAAAGCCCCGAAGAGGACAAGGAAGAATATTACAGTGAAATAATAAATACAATAATCAGAATCGGAAGAGCTAATGAATTCATAATTGCCATGTCAAAACTTATTCAGAGATTGGTAATAGACAGACTTCACATTGTAGGAGATATTTTTGACAGAGGTCCCGGTGCTGATATAGTGATGGAAACCATTATGAATTATCATACCGTGGATATCCAGTGGGGAAACCATGATGCATTGTGGATGGGTGCCGCCTCAGGCAGCGAAGCATGCATTGCAACAGTAATCAGAATATGTGCCAGGTATGCAAACTTAGACACAATAGAAGATGGTTACGGCATAAATATGCTGCCTTTAGCAACATTTGCCCTTGACTTTTACGGGAATGACGATTGCGAGCAATTTACTCCTAAGGTTGAAAGCGACATAGTCTATTCAGATAAGGACTTAAAGCTTATCGCTAAAATGCATAAAGCTATTTCCATAATTCAATTTAAGTTAGAGGGAGAAATAATAAAAAGACGTCCTCATTTCAGGATGGAAGACAGATTGTTGTTGGATAAAATAAATTATGAAGAAGGAACAATTAACTTAAACGGTAAAATATATAAGTTGAATGATAAAAACTTTCCCACTGTTGATCCTAAAAATCCTTATTCTCTCTGTACAGAGGAAAAAGAATTGATTGAAAAATTAAAATCCTCCTTCTTAAACAGTGAAAAGTTGCAAAAACATATAAGGTTTTTGTTGACAAACGGCAGCATGTACTTGAAATTTAACTCAAATTTACTATACCACGGATGCATTCCCGTCAATGAGGATGGTACATTCAAAAAGGTACAAATCGGCTCTTCAGGCAAGGCATACAGCGGTAAAGCCTTTTTTGACAGGCTTGAAATTTTAGTAAGAGAAGGGTATTTCCATAAAAACAACCCTGAAGCTAAGGAATATGGCATGGATATTACATGGTATTTGTGGACAGGCGCTGATTCTCCTTTGTTCGGCAAGGATAAAATGACTACCTTTGAAAGATATTTCATAGATGACAAGGAAACACACAAAGAAAAGAAAAGCTACTATTTTAAATTAGAAGACAATGAAGAAATGTGCAGAAGAATTTTCCAAGAATTCGGTTTGAACACTGAATGCTCTCACATCATTAACGGTCATGTGCCCGTTAAAAGCAAAAGCGGGGAAAGCCCCATAAAAGCAAACGGAAAACTCATAGTTATTGACGGAGGCTTTTCAAGAGCATATCAAAGTACTACAGGTATTGCAGGATATACTCTAATATATAATTCCTACGGTCTTCTACTGGTATCTCATGATCCTTTTGAATCCACGCAAAAAGCCATAGAAGAAGAAAAGGACATACATTCAACAACTATGGTGTTAGAAAAGGAAGTAGAAAGAAAAAGAGTTAAAGATACCGATGCGGGAGAAGTGATGAAAACCCAGATAAAGGATTTAGAAATGCTTTTAGATGCATATAGATTGGGTTTCATAAAGGAACAGGAATAATTTATTTTGATATAAACCCTTCAAATTATTTATGAATTTGGAGGGTCTTTTTTTATTTATTGTTATGTCGGCAAAATCACCCCAAGGGTGATTGAAATATCAAAGAATTTTATTATAATATAATAGACAATTATAAATAATAAAATAACAAGGGGGTTATTATGAAAAAGTTTTTATCTATTCTATTAATTTTGGTGCTCTTATTGACATTATTTCCGTTAACAGCTTTGGCAAGTGAGCCTTTTTCTTTGGAAGCACCAAAAGATTTGACAGGTGAATTAAAATATGATGCTAACGGTGTTCCATATTTTAAGTTAAAGCTAAGTATTCCCGAAAGTGTAAAAACGATTAATTCTAATTTGATAGACAATCCGGAATACTATGAGGGCACATATTGCGATTGGATTGAAATTGTTTTTGATTACAAATACGGTGATTACGATTGGAATGAAGGTCCGTCACTTTACTGGAATACTTTCATCTCAGTTTCCGATTATCTTGAAAATGGTTATTATGATTACCATCTTTATGATGAAGGTGATTTTGATACAGTTGATATAAAGAATGAAGTTTATCAGTTTCGTACACGATTCTACGGGCTTTGGGGGTATGCGGGTGATTGGATTGATAAAGAAATAACTTCAGAGTATTCAAACATACTTACCATAGGAAATCCAGCATTTTATGAAGATGCCAGTGATTGGGCTGTAAATGAGTTGGAAAAAGCCAATGAAGCAGGACTTATTCCCGATATATTAAAAGGTAAGGACTTGACAAAATCTATTACCCGTGAAGAATTTGCGGAACTTGCACTTTTACTTTATGAAAAAACCACAAATAAAGCCGTAGAAACTATTTCTGCAAATCCATTTACCGATACAAATAATTCTCAGATTTTAAAAGCATATTCTTTAGGAATTACTCAAGGAACATCAACAACTACATTTTCGCCGAATGTACTGATTAATCGTGAGCAATGCGCCACCATGCTTTTCAGAACAATAAAAGCAATAGCACCTGACGGAGATTTCAGCATTGATGGTGTTAAGGACTTCCCTGATCAGGCAAACATTTCTTCCTGGGCATTGGAGGGAACCAAATTTATGTCTAAATTAGGAATAATAAAGGGCGACAGCAACGGTAATTTTATGCCTAAAGCTGCTACGGAAGCTCAAAGTGCGGTAAATTACGGTATGGCATCAAGAGAAGCTGCAATTCTTATGGCTGTAAGAACATATGATGTATATAAATAAATATCGAATCCTACAGTACATTTATTTTCGTAAGATTGTTAATATGTAGAATCATATATCAATCATAAAGACATTTTTCATTCATACTTTATAAAAAGATATAAAAAAGTATGGTGGTAAAATGTCTTCTTTTTATTTTAGTATTGCGCAAAATTTTTTAATAGCTTTTGGCGTTGTAATAGGGGCAAGCTTGTTTTCGGGATTAGGAGCCGTAATAACCAATAATCCGCCATTTAAAGTTATGACAGATGTTGCAGGTTCCATTAAAATATGGGCTATTGCCGCATCCTTGGGCGGTACATTTTCATCCTTTGCAATGATTGAAAAAGGGTTGCTTGAGGGTGAAATAAAAACATTGTTAAAACAAGCATTTTATATTTTGATTTCATTAACCGGAGCAAATGTGGGATATGAATTCATAAGGCTTCTTCAAAGGTGCAGTGCCATATGGGGGAAATGATGAATGTTTAAAAATGCTAAATATAAAAAAACTGCCGGATATAAATTTATTATTTGCTTTATAACAGGATTATTATGGGGAACAGTGATTGGTTCCATAG
>ENA-UOOH01001786-UOOH01001786.1-fermentation-metagenome-genome-assembly--contig:-NODE-1786-length-20130-cov-64.351980_pt1 | contig 20130 bp, 11 predicted proteins | sample MGYA00245778_ERZ724025 | MGnify/ENA primary metagenome ERZ724025 (study PRJEB28704, sample SAMN03018313) | fermentation metagenome | biome: anthropogenic terrestrial biome; feature: soil... | reverse complement strand
GCTGACGCAGAGGCTGACGCGGTTGCCATTTCCCGTGATGACGCTGCCACTGTGGAGACTGTAGAGTCTGACGCTCAAGCCTCCCAGCGGCCTTACTCCCGCGAAACCGCCTTTTCAAGCCTGGTCTCTGCTTTAGAATGTGCCACAGACGCTTCTGTGTCAGGAACTGAGAATGCGGCGCACGCGACGCGGAAAATGGCCACCAAAAAGGCCAGTTCCCGGGGCTTGCGTTTGCTGCAGTTCATTACTAATATGGAAAAAATCTTCAACAGCATTCCGGAGGCAATCATCGTCACGGATCCATCGGGAAAGATCATGCTTTGCAACCTAACCATGAATGCGATGCTTAATCTGCCAGCAGAAACCAGCTTGGAATACATCTCGCAATTGCCACAGCACTTGGAAATCAGATCCACCAAAAACGACCGCCTATCGCTCTCAGAATGGCCTTTCTATCGCGTCTTGCGCGGAGAAACATTTCTGAATTGCGAACTGCAATTGAGACCGCTCGCCTCTATACGCACCTATGATATCACAGTCTCTGGCATACCGGTCTACAACAAAAACGGACAAATGCTCTGCACTTTGGTCTGCCTGTATGCTCACTCTGCCCCAAAGAACGTCCAGAAAAACCTCGAAAGTCTTTTATACGAATGCCGCAATAAAAAACATTTTCTTGATAAATTGATCTTCGAGGCGCCTGTTGGCATGGCAGTCATCGGCGGGATCAATCATACGATCGAAAAGGCCAACCCCATTTTTCTGAAATTGCTACAGGAGTGCAAACCTCTAAACTCGCCGGCGGAAGGCCGGAAGCTAAAAGAAGTATTAAGCAAAGAGCATTATGAGGCCTTTCTATATGCCATTGAGGAAGCTTATCAATCCGAAAAACAAATCGATATCTCCGGATATAAAACAACTAACCATGAGAAGGCGGCGTTCAGTTACTGGCAATTGAGCTTTGTACCAATGCGGAACTACGACGGCAATCTTACGAAATTAATAATTATGGCGCAAGATGCAACTGCTACGGTATTACACCATCAACGCAATGAAATATCCGCGTCAATTGTCGCGGAGCTGAATGCCCGGGGCGAATATACTCAGATTGTGCAAACTGTGTTGGCCCTGGTTGTCGAATCAGTCGGCGCCTCAGATGGCGCAATCTATCTGTTTGAGCCTGATCAAAAGCACCTGCGCGGGGTTTCGGAATTAGTCCCCAGCCATCGCATTGGCCACTTAATTAATATTGATACCCATCCTCATGAGAAGGATGCGCTTTATTCTAAACAGCCAATCTATTATGTTGACTCAGAAGGCTCCCCCGCTGAAAAAAACCAGCTCAGCAGATTAAAGATGAAGGCCGTGCTGGCTGTTCCCTTGATTAGTAGTGGACAGCCGATCGGGTTGATTTTAATAGATTTTGCGGAAGCCATCCCAGCGCCCAGTTCAGAGATAATGACCTTTATGGAATTGATCGCCGGTCAATGCGCATTGGCCATCGATCGGGCCATCGCTTATCAGGAAAACGCCCAGTTATTGGAGAGCGAGCATCAGGCGCGTATTGCAATTGAGGATAAAAACACGCAGCTAAGCGTATTGCTTCAGACTCTGGAGGAAGGCGTTGCGATTTTTGACGCCAATGAAGATATCATTATGCAAAACAGCAAAGCCTTTCATCTACTGAAAGACCATAACCGTGCCACAACAATGCCGGAGAATCTGTGTAGCCAATTGCTTTATACAGACAGAACGGTCGTACCACATGAACAATACCCCCACATGTTATTGCTGCGCGGAGAACCGTTCCATTCGCAAGAGTATCTAATCGTTAAAAACAACCTTGAAACTGAATACTACTGGATCAGCGGCAGCGTGGTTAAAGACCCCTCGGGAAAAGTCCAGATGGCCATGTTGATTTTTAATGATATTACCGCCCTGCGCAATATGGAACAATCGCGTGAGAACTACCTCTTCAGCATTTCTCATGACTTGCGGACACCTTTGTCAGTTATCTCTGCTTGGGCTCAATTTACTGAACGGAGCGCCAAACGGCCGGAACGTGTCAAAGAAAGTATGGCCAAGATCAATTCCGCTGTCTGGAAAATGAACTACCTGATTCAGGATATTGTGGATTCGGCACGGATTGAATCCGGACAATTACAGCTGGTACCTTGCAGCACCTTTTTGGCCTCGTTTGTGACGGCTATGGTGGAAGAATTCCGCGGCGCAATTGATTCTTCCCGCGTTCTGTTAACTATCCCGGAGGACCTATGTGTCATGGCTGACACTAAGCGGTTGGGCCGCATCATGATCAACTTACTGAGCAATGCGCTCAAATATTCTCCAGATCAATCAACGGTGGCAATCAAAGCCTATTGTAAAGACGATCATGCCGTCATATCCGTAATCGATCAGGGCTGCGGGATCGAACCGGAGGAAATCAGCAAGCTGTTTCAACGCTATTACCGGACGGAAGCGGGCCGGAAAAATCCCAATAGCATTGGTCTCGGTCTGTATATCACGAAAGAACTGGTGCTGGCGCACGGCGGCAAAATCTGGGTGGAGAGCACACCTGGCCTGGGCAGTACCTTTTCGTTTACTTTGCCGCTGGCCAAGACAGAAAGCAAAAGCGATTCCTGAGATTATAGGGGTTCAGACCTGGATGTTAATATGCGGTGTTCTTCGACATAAACGTCTACAAACAGTACAATACCAGCATTCTTTGCTGGAGGAATTATAACTGATCAGGAGAATCCTAATTCTGTTTGTACACACGTGTGCAGTAGTCTGAATACGGATGGTGACCCATTGGAAAACAAGCCTGCCTTATTGCCGAAACACGCCACCTTGTTATTAGAGAATCTGCAGGAAGGAATCATTGTCTTCAGCAGTAACGATGAGATCCTCTATATCAACGAAACGGCTCGCACACTTACTGGTATCGGCAGCAGCGAATCTGCCTGCCCCTTTTCCTGCCTTGGCCGCAATTTCAGATCACCAGACGGACAAATGCTCTCCAGCGAAAATTGCCCCTGCTTCAGGATCCTTAGCGGCAAGCGACTGCGCGGCGCAGAGTACGCCATCTGGCGCCCGGATGGCAGTAAGAGTATTGTCACCTGTAGCGGCTCTGCAGTTGCGGAAGACAACGAAAAAAACCTATTCGCTGTTTTGTGCCTGTCCGATTTGAGCAAACTCAGAGCATTGGAAAAGATCAATCATGATTGTACCAAAATGATCTCTCATGATTTGCGTTCGCCGCTGGCTGCCATTCAATGCTGGGCTCAGCTGGCTGAGCATCATAGCGGCAGGCCGGACAAGATCGCCAATTGCGTCAGCCATATCACGAATTCCGTTCAGAAGACCAACATGATGATTCAGGATTTAGTTGATTCAGTCAGACTTGAGCTCGAAAACCTAAATTTAGAGAAGCAGCCCATCAATATTGAATCCTTTTTGACGAACATGCTCGGGCAGATTGATAATGAGGAACATCAACGCAGAATCCACTTGGTTTCTGAGCATAATACGCTAATCGCCAGCGCTGATCCACATCATCTGGATCGGATTATGAAGAGTCTCCTGACGAACGCGCTTGATTATTCGGATGCAAGTTCTATAGTTACCATAACTTGCGGGTGTTCTGAAGAGTTAATCACTATTGCGGTGACCGATCAAGGTGCCGGTATACCAGCAACAGAAATTCCTAATATTTTTGACAGAGTTTATCATACAGATGCCTCCCCCCAGCGTGAAGAGGGACTTGGAATGGGGCTTTTTATCGCTAAAAAGCTTGTTGAAGCTCATGGCGGCCGCATCTGGGCTAAAAGCCAGGAAGGTTCCGGCAGCACATTTTCATTCTCACTGCCTGCTGCTGATCCTGCCAAACGACTGGCTTCCCGCGCTAGTGACAATGAGCGGCACCCGGATCGAGATCAAAGCGACAGTCAAAATAATGATCGCCAATGCAGTCATCCAAACGCTCCCATGGCGCGCGCGGTTACTTCGAAATAAGCAAATGCCCGGATATAAACGTCCGGGCATTTGCTCTGATGTGAAGTCAAGTTATTGCCATACTCTGTGTTTTGACGCGCAAGTTATCATCTTACAGGAAGGAGCATTACTTCTTATCCTTTTTGGGCTGTTTTTTCGTTTCTTTTTTCGGCGATTTTTCCTTAGCCACGAAATAGCGCCCCCCTTCCCCAAATACTATGCTTAAAATTCTTATATCAACGCTCCGTTTCCTTCTTTTCCAGCGCCAAAGGCAAAAAAATATTTTTGTGCCGCCCAGAGGATGCATCCGCTAAAACCAAGGCATGATATTTGCTATAATTATGTGAGGCAACCAAGACTATCAAATAATTAATGCATAGAGGTGTTTTGTTTAGTGGAAGCCAAACTACATCAGGCGTATGACGCAGAATACAGCCGCCTGCAAAGCACAGTGGACATTCTGAAGGCCGACATTGACGGCACTAAGGCACAATACGCCGAATTGAAAGAAACTGTCGATACATTACTGCGCACTTCGGGAGGCGAATATGACCATGATTTAGTCAGCAAGAGTGCGCTGCTGCAGGGGGTCCGGCGCAAATTGCTGGCGCTCCCATTCGCGGTCAAAAAGCCTTACTTCGCCAGAATGCAATTCCATGAAGATCATTGGGATCAGTTGGATGATATATATATAGGCCGCCTGGGCACCTTCCATGACGGGCAGGAGTTGATTGTCGACTGGCGCGCGCCGATCGCCAACCTCTATTATAATGCGCAAGTCGGCAGAGCGTCCTTCAAAGCGCCTGACCGGATTTGGGGTGCCTGGCGTGATGTCCATGGCGAATTGCTGCTCAAAAGACAATTTGTCATCGAACAATCTACGCTACAGCAGATTTTTGATCGTACCATTTCAGTACAGGATGAATTATTGCAGGCTGTTCTGGAGTCAGGCGCTGACCAGCGGCTCAAGGAAGTTGTGGCCACCATTCAGGCAGAACAAAACGATATTATTCGCGCTGCCAAAGATCAGGTACTGATTGTGCAGGGCGTCGCTGGCAGCGGCAAAACAACTGTTGCTTTGCACAGACTGGCTTATCTGATTTATACCTGGCAGGATGTTCTGCCAGCCGATCGCATTTTGATTGTCGGGCCTAATAAACTCTTTTTGAATTATATTTCCGACGTGCTTCCGGAACTAGGTGTTACTGAAGTCAATCAGACCACTTTCACCGAACTGGCACGCCGTCTGCTTCCGCCTGAAATTCCAATTCAACCCAAGCTGGCTCCCGCTACCGTACTGGCAGAACGCAGCCCGGAAGCCAGACTGATTAGCTTTAAATGCTCGCTTGGCATGCAGCGGCTCATTGACGGATATGTCAGGTATTTGGAAGATCACCTAATTCCGGAAGGTGACTTAACAATTGAGGCAGAGTCAGTGTTGTCGCGCAACGAAATAGATGCTTATCAGAAGAAAGAGTGCTACTACCTGCCATTAATCGCCCGTTTTAATATGGTTCGACAGTTCTGTCTGAATAAGGTCAGGCAAAAAGCCGAAGAAATGGTTGTCCGTACCAAAGCGCAATGTGAACGGGAAGTAGTGCGACTGAAGGCTGCCTTGCCAGAAGGTGGCGAGCGCAGGTGGAAGATCGGGCAGGCCTACGATTGCCGTGATCGAGCCGTCGCCAGACTCAAAAAAGCGCCCGCCGCCGTCGTAAAAAGTTATCTAAAAAACTGGCCCAAATGGCCGCTACTGGAATTATATCAACGGGTCTTCGCTTTTCCCGAGCAAGCACTTGCCTGGAGCGAAGGTTCACTAACAGCAGCGCGTGCGGCCGAATATGCTGAGATTTTTCACAAACAACTACAGGGTCGTGATCACTGGGAACCTGCCATGGAGGATTTAGCGCCTCTGATTTACCTTTGCGGCAAAGTGTTTGGGGTTAAGGATGATGTACGCCCACTACATATTGTCGTTGACGAAGCTCAGGATTACAGTGCCTTCCAATATCAAATTCTCAAAATGCTGGCTGCGGAAGCATCCTTCACCATCGTTGGCGATATGGCCCAGGGCATTTACGCCTACCGCAGCATTCGCAATTGGACAGAGCTATCAGAGGTCATTTTTGCCAAAGCACCGATCCAAATGCAGCAATTAACCCAAAGCTATCGCTCGGCAACAGAAATCATGCTGTTTGCCAACGAGATTATTGCTGCATCCCCGCAAGGGCACTTTGTGCCTGCAGAACCGGTCCTGCGCAGCACTGCCAAACCGCTGGTCGTTGAAAGTCCTAATCAGCAGGAACTACTGAAGGGCTTGACAAAAATGGTGCGGCAACTAAGGAAAGAAGGCTGCAAGACGGTTGCCGTCCTCACCAGAACGGCCGCCGCAGCTGCCTCAACTCATGCTGAACTAGCTAAAGCGCTGTCCGCTTCGGTGCAATTGATTACAGATCTGGCGGAGGACTACGCCGCTGACATTTCTGTAATGCCGGTGCATTTGGCTAAAGGTCTTGAATTTGACGGTGTAGTGATCGCCGATTGCTCCGCCGACGTTTATCAACTTACGGAGGCTGACATCAAATTGCTATATGTAGCGTGCACCCGGGCGATGCACCGGCTGGTCGTGCTCTATTCGGAAACCCCATCCCCAATTTTGCAGAGCATCAAACCAGATACCTATGAACTGGTCAAATCATAGGATCATTTGACCCGTTTCAGCCTGATTTCTCTGATTTTCCGGCGCCACCTTGGGAAGTGAACTCCGGTTCTGCCCGGCCAGATCACTCCAAATAAATAACCGACTCCACAACCAATCAGGGCGCACAATGCCAAAAAGAAATTGGTGCCGACATAGCCAAAGAAGACGCCGGCGATACTGATCCAAGCCAGCCATTGGCTCTTAACAGGTATCAGCCCATACAGCATGACTGCCTGCCCCTGATGCGTAACCGACCAGGCAACGGTCAGAGCGGCCAAAGGTAAATACCATCCGAGGACAATCTGATAGCTTCCTGAAATCAGGAAACCCAGCCAAATTCCCAGCGCTGAAGCTGCCACAAGGACAATCCAGGCAACAATAAACCTCTTGCTGCCCCAGAACCGCTCCATGGCACTACCCATGAACCACCACCAGAGTCCTGAGAGCAGCATACTTATAAAACCTGTGTTCAGCATTGGATAAGTGAGGAGCGTCCAAGGTCTTTGAAAGAGATAATGCGGTTGAAAGGCCAGTCCGAAGCCGGTGCGCCAGATGGCGGTAATCAAGAAAAAGACTAAATGGATGATTAGAATGAGTTTGACTGCGGGGTTGAAGCCCGTGAACAAAAATGTCCGTACGCGATGGGCTAACGAGCGTTCCATGATTGTTCCTCCTTTTTTGTAAGGCCGGTTGATCTGGAACCTGCCATATGATTAAATGCGGGCACACTGATAGCATACCCCATGACACAAGTTTTGCCTATGTTTTTCGCGGCCGCTTCCGCAATTTTATGAAAAGGGCTGCCCTGAAGGACAGCCCTTTCGTTTTAGCCCATTCCGCCGCGCTCAGTTATTTGGCAGCCATGTTCTTGTAGTTCTCGCGACGCTCTTTAGCGTCTTGCTCCGCCTTCTCAAACAGTTGATCCGCGACTTCCGGGAACTGCCGCTTGAGTGTAGCATAGCGGATTTCGCCCATCAGAAACTCACGGTAACTGCCAGTGGGTTCCTGAGAATCCAGTGTGAATGGATTCTTGCCCTGTTCCGCCATTTCCGGATTGAACCTATACAGCGGCCAGTAACCGGCCTCGACAGCCAATTTCTCCTCACGCTGGCTATAGTTCATATTAATACCATGGTTGATGCAAGGTGCATAAGCAATGATCAGAGACGGCCCTTTATAGCGCTCGGCCTCGACCATGGCTTTCATCAGCTGATTACGATTAGCGCCCATGGCGACTGAGGCAACATAGACATACCCATAGGACATCGCCATCATGCCGAGATCCTTTTTGCGGGTACGTTTTCCCGCAGCGGCAAATTTGGCTACAGCACCGGTTGGGGTTGCCTTGGAAGACTGTCCGCCAGTGTTGGAATAGACTTCGGTATCCAGCACCAGGACGTTGACATCCGCGCCAGAAGCCAGCACGTGATCCAGCCCGCCATAGCCGATATCATAAGCCCATCCGTCACCGCCAAAGATCCAAATTGATTTCTTCACCAAATAGTCTTCGAAGGACATAATCTCCGTCAACAGTTTGGCCAGCTCGCCATCGGCCTTGTTGAGCGCCGGCTTAACGGCGGCGCGCACTTTGGCGGAAGCGGCTTTGGATTTCTCGCCGTCGTCTTTGTCTGCCAGCCACTGGTCAAAAGCTTCCTTAAGGTCTGCTGGAATAGCAAGCTTGCTGGCAGCGTTAATCAAGTCTTCCAATTTAGCGCGTTTCTGTGCAACGGCCAGATTGAAACCGAAGCCATATTCGGCGTTATCTTCGAACAACGAATTCCCCCACGCCGGTCCATGCCCGTCTTCGTTCTTGGTGTACGGACAGGTGGGAGCGCTTCCACCGTAAATTGAGCTACATCCGGTAGCATTGGCAACCATCATTCTGTCACCGAACAGCTGAGTGGTCAGCTTGATATAAGGAGTCTCGCCACAGCCGGCGCAAGCACCTGAGAATTCAAAGAGCGGCCTGACAAACTGGCTGCCTTTTACAGTCTCGGGGTTGATTTCTGCGTCCACTCTCGGAAGATTCTCGGCAAAGTCGAACAGAGCGGCTTCTTTTTCTGCCACATCCTCGAGATTGGTCATGACCAACGGCTTTTCTTTAGCCGGGCAAACATCCACACAGTTTCCGCAACCGGTGCAATCGAGTGGTGAAACCTGCATCCGGAATTTAAGTCCGGCCAGATCCTTCCCGACGGCGTCTTTGGTATCATACCCAGCCGGTGCGCCAGTCAAGGCTTCCGGTTTGGCCAGATACGGCCTGATGGCGGCGTGCGGACAACTGAATGAGCACTGATTACACTGGATACAGGTATCCGGCTTCCAGACCGGGACCGCGACTGCGATGCCGCGTTTCTCATATTTGGTGGTTCCGGTGGGAACGGTACCGTCAGCATTAAAGGCGCTCACAGGCAATTTGTCGCCATTCTGTAAAATAATCGGCTCAATAACCTCTTTGAAATACTCCATGCCGCTTTCGACTGCAGCAGCAGCCTCATCCTGAGCATTGGCCCATGCTGCGGGGTAATTAATGGCCTCCAGTTCACTGGCACCACGCTCTACGCTGGCGATGTTATTCTTGACGATCTCTTCGCCCTTGCGGCCATAAGACTTTTTGATGGCATCCTTAATATAGCCGAGCGCTTGATCAACGGGAATCACGTTTGCCAATTTGAAGAACGCAGATTGCATGGTTACATTGATGCGGCCGCCCATACCGGTTTCATGAGCAATCTTGACGGCATCAATGTTGTAGAATCTGAGTTTCTTACTGGCGATGGCCCGTTTGACACTGGCCGGGAACCTCTGCTCCATATCTTCCAAAGTCCAGCTGGAATTGAGCAGGAAGACCCCGCCCTCTTTAACGTCGTCCAGCATGTCATAACGACCAACATACGAAGGATTATGACAAGCTACCAAGTCAGCCTGATCGATCAGATAAGCTGACTGAATCGGCACATGTCCGAAGCGCAAATGTGAAATGGTAATACCGCCCGACTTCTTGGAGTCGTAGACGAAATAACCTTGCGCATACATATCGGTATGATCGCCGATGATTTTGATGGAGTTCTTGTTGGCGCCAACAGTTCCGTCAGAGCCTAAGCCATAGAATTTGCAGCGGAAAGTTCCGCTGGGGGCGGTATCAATTCTCTCAGGGAGTTCCAGCGAAGTATGGCTGACATCGTCAACAATACCCACGGTGAAGTGGTTTCTGGGTTGCTCAGCCTTCAGATTATCGAAAATCGCCTTAACCATTTGCGGATTGAACTCTTTGGAGCCCATGCCGTAGCGACCGCCGACCGTTAGAATGCTCATCTTCTTCTCGGCCAATACGGTGCAGACGTCTCCGTAAAGCGGCTCGCCAACCGAACCGGGTTCTTTCGTCCGATCCAGAACAGTAATGCGTTTACAGGTTTTCGGAAGTGCGGCAATGAAATGCTCGGCCGAGAACGGACGGTACAATCTTACCTTAATGAGTCCGACTTTTTCGCCTTTTTTATTAAGATAATTGACGGTCTCCTCGATCGTCTCGCAGGCTGAACCCATTGCGATAATGACTCTTTCCGCATCCGGAGCGCCGACATAATCAAAAAGATTATAATGACGGCCAGTTAGCTTACCGACCTGTTTCATTACATCAATCATAATGCCAGGAACTGCCTGATAATAAGGATTAGCTGCTTCGCGACCCTGGAAGTAAATATCCGGGTTTTGAGCAGTGCCGCGCTGGTGCGGATGTTCCGGATTAAGTGCGCGGCTTCTGAAAGCTTTGATCGCTTCCATGTCAACCAACTTCGCCATATCCTCATAATCAATCATTTCGACCTTTTGGATCTCATGCGAGGTCCGGAAACCGTCGAAGAAGTGCACGAAAGGAACTCTAGCCTTATGAGTGGTCAGATGTGCCACCAGTGCCAGATCCATATTTTCCTGAACCGAGTTGGATGCCAGCAAGCCAAAGCCGGTCTGGCGGGCAGCCATCACGTCGGCGTGGTCACCAAAAATCGAGAGGGCATGCGCTGCTACGGCGCGTGCTGAAACATGAAAAACGCACGGCAATAATTCACCGGCAATTTTGTACATGTTTGGGATCATGAGCAGCAAGCCCTGAGAAGCGGTAAAGGTGGTGGTCAAAGCACCGGCTGCCAAAGAACCATGCACTGCGCCGGCCGCGCCCGCTTCTGACTGCATCTCTGCAATCCGGACAGTTTGTCCAAATAAATTCTTCCGCCCATAAGCTGCCCATTCATCGCAGGATTCGCCCATTGCAGATGACGGAGTGATGGGATAGATAGCTGCTACATCGCTAAATGCGTATGCTACATGCGCAGCAGCCGTATTCCCATCGATGGTCTGCTTAGTCGCCATTAAATAAACCTCCTTATTAAGTGCTGTTTATGCTCACTGCTGCTCAATGCCGAAATTCTATTTGGACAAACAGAATTTCCGGCCTGAAGCCAGACAGGTCGGAGCCATCGGGGCATGTGGATCTGCCGTAAGAATAGACCCACACCATCTTTTACTATAGCCCAATATCCGACGGATGTCAAAGCCTGTTGATGGCCTCCAGAACATACCTGTTATATAAACGTAACTGCTGCCGGAATGTTTCGCGAATCCGGTCTTGCCCGGGGGACTTTTTCATAAGAATGAGTCAGGTGTCGGACGCGCAGTTTATATGTAAAGGATGATTGCTGTGAGAATGTTTTATCTTTCGATGACCACGCTAAAAAAGCTGGTCTGGCGCATTTTGCTACTGACCGTGATCATCATTTCCGCCGTCTTACTCATCCCAAGAGGAATCCGCTATATTGAGGTAATTGCCCATCGCTATCACCCGATCTATGCGGTTGAGACAGAGGAGAAGGCAGTCGCCCTGACATTCGATATCAGCTGGGGCAATGCCATGGCACCCAAAGTGCTGCAGATTCTTAAAGATCAGCAGGTGACCGCCACCTTTTTTCTGTCCGGTCCGTGGGTTGAAACGCATGCAGAATTGGCAGGGCAAATCCTGGCTGATGGTCATGAAATTGCCAGTCATGGACATAGGCATGTCAATTTCAGCCCATTATCAAAAGATCAAATCATTGACAATGTGATGTCAGCGCATAACAGTATCAAGAACACGCTCAATGTTGAGCCTTCGCTGATTAGGACGCCTAATGGCGATTTTGATGATGAGACGATCCTGACCATTAAAGAACTCGGTTACCTGGCGATTGATTGGATGATCGACTCTCTGGACTGGAAAAACCCCGGCGTTGATACGATTATCAACCGGGTGCTTAAAAGGCTGCAGCCTGGAGCGATTATTCTGATGCATGCCAGCGACTCCTGTAAAATGACGGACGCCGCTCTGCCAACGATTATTAAGGAGACCCGCGCCGCTGGCTATCGGTTTGTCAAAGTCTCCGAACTGCTAACGCTGGGGCCTAACGATACCAAAATCCGCTGATGATCATGTCGAGCGCTGCTAATGATGGCAATCGCTAATGATCATGACGATCATGGTATAGATAAGGCTGCTGCAGTGCTTCCACAGGTCTGATAATCTGGGCCTGAATGTATGGGAGCGGCTTTTCATAGTCGCTGATATCAGCGATGTGGCTGCCGCCGATGCCGCCCGCGCGCGCGCGCTTGTTGCCGCCCCCCACAGGGCGGTTTTCCTGTCTGAAAACCCCTTTCACATACACCCAGGAGTTGGTGGCAAATGCGGCCGCTTCCGGCCAACGCACTGTGACCCCGATCGGTACCGCATCGGCAACACAACAAGAAACGATAAAACGGGTCACCACAATTTCATTTTCAGGCAGTCCTTCCCACCTGGCAACAAACCCGGTCAATTCGACAATGCTGTCGACTGGATAGTCGGCTGATAAATTCATTTTCAAACCGCGGTGCACAGCGGCGCCGGCATCGAAGACTGCAAGCGTTGTGGAAATACTCATGAGCATTGGCACCATCAAGATTAAGGCATTAATGAGTAGCCATCTCAGTCTATTTTGAGCCATATGATTGCCGCCGCATGAGCATTTCTGGCGGCAAGAATCAGAGACACGCGCGGGCTGGTGCGGACGATGGCTGCGCCCGGGCTGGTGCGGGCAATGGCTGTGTGCGCGCAGTCGGTCAGCGATGACCCCCCCAAGTTCGTTTAGCGCCAGAACCGCCAAAGACACCACTACTGCAACAATGATCGACGAATGATCATGTATGACCAATAAATCAATGCGATTGGATTTGAGCAAAAAAGTGAATAAAGCGCCCAAAGAAAGAAATGCCGCGGCGCGCACAAACCGCTCCAGACCTGCTAATTTGGTTTTGGTTGACGGACGGTTATCGTACAAGACCCCTTCCCCCCCTCCCCCCTTAGATCAGGCTAAAACCAACTACCGCACAGAATGTGATTACCGTAATAGCGATAATAATCTGGATAACGAAGCTTCTTTGGAAGGTGGCCATCAGTAGCAGCGTATTCTTGATATCTATCATTGGGCCATAGACCAGGAACCCCATCAAGGCTCCGATGGGCAGGCAGCCTCTGAAAGGGGCTGCCACAAAAGCATCCGCCTCAGAGCACAGGGCGGATAAATAAGCACCGGACATCATGGCGGCGGTGCCGACAAATGGATTAGGTGCTATGCCAGCGAGTACGCTGCGCGGCACAGATACCTGGAACAAAGCTGCTATAGCCGTACCCATTACCAGAAAGCGACCGGCTGAAAATAACTCTTCCGCAGTGGTTGAAAGAAAAAGTCCGATGCCTCTTTTGCTAGAATGGCCGTGTTTATGTTGGTGATCATGTTCGTGTTGGTGTTCCTGGCCGGGCCGAATTGGCGGAACCCGGTCAATACCGATACTATGCAGGAAAACACCTGTTAAAACCGCAACCACAAACGCCAGTCCCACGCGCGCAAAAACAACTCTCAATTCCCCATTGAAAGCTGCCAAAGTAGACAGGGCTACCAGTGGGTTAACAACCGGAGCAGCCGCCATAAATGACACCACCACAGAAGGCGGGACTTTCTTGCGAATCAGGCTGCCTCCAATCGGCACTATGGCGCACTCACATACCGGAAAAATCAGACCGGCAAAGCCGGCGGCAATATAACGGCTAATGCCCTTCTTACCAATAATTTTGACGATTATCTTTTCCGGAACGTATAAGTGCACCGCTGCTGCCAAAGCAGACCCCAACATTAGAAATGGAAAAGCCTCGCTAAAAATGCTCAGAAAAACAGTCACGAAAGTACTCCACCATTTTGGCAAATCCAACACCCAACCCCTCCAGAAATGCATGTTAAGGGCTTTTGCCAGGGCAGTAGACATTGCGATCCAACCCTGATAAGATCATCCTATGAAAACTAATGGTACAAACATACTAACAACTGAACCGGACAATCAGTCTGTCCAACCTGATGCCTTTTATAGAGAAAATTATCATTGCTCGTCTGCAATGTTACAGACCAGAAGCATGATTCAGTCTGCCTGCTTGGATCTGGGCGACACAAATGCTGATCCCGCTGAGATAGCAGCTCAAAATGGATTTGCAGATACGCGGCATTTCAGCCAAGTGTTCCGCGCGAGACATGAAGATTTGCAGAAGAGGTGTTATCGGTGAACAACATTTTTTTTGATGAATTTGACAGCCCGATTGGTGTTATCAGAGTGGAAGTGAACGCACAAGGAGAGCTGCTGCAAGTGGCGCTGAAAAGCGCTGGTACTGCCAGCAATACCGGTAGCGCCTGCAGCAACGCCTGCAGCAACTGCACGGCAGTGAGAAACGACGCTCTTACGGCACCTGCACGCCATCAGTTAAACGAGTATTTGTCTGGCAAAAGAAAAGGCTTCAGCCTGCCGCTGAAGCCTGAAGGCACTACATTTCAGAAATCGGTATGGCATGAATTACTGAAAATCCCCTATGGGACCACTACGACTTATGCCACGATTGCGACTGCCATTGGCAACGCCAAAGCTTGTCGCGCTGTCGGACGCGCAGTAGGAGCTAACCCGATTTTCATCATCATCCCCTGCCATCGAGTGATCGGCAGCAGTGGCAAGTTGACCGGGTTCGCCTACGGACTGGATGTCAAACGCTTTTTGCTGGGCTGTGAAGGCTCTTACGGCAGCTCGATGTAAATCATCGGCAGCGTAGCGAAGCGTGCCTGCGCAGGATCATACGCCCCCAAAATCGCTTCCTGCCGCGTACCTTCCGGGACCAGCATGTCAATGATATTGGGATCGTAGCTGCCTTGGATGCCGCCGCCAAAGCGCCACTCAGCCGCTTGTTCCATAACCTCACGCACGCGCAGCGAATCCCCGGACGGGAAGCCTTCCTGCCCCATTATTAGCACCATGAAGCCCAGCCGCCCGCCTGCATAACCGATTGCCTGCTTAGGTACTGAGATCGAGATGCTCTTGGTAATCGGATCTGTGCTCACGCGCACGGCAGCTTTTACCTCTGAGCCATCAGCGGCGAAGATCTTTTGATGCCAGCCTTCCACCCAAACAGCATACTCCCAGGCAGCGCCGGAATCAAAGACCGCCCGCCTGCCCCCAAGCGCCTTGATTTCTCCCGAATTCGGCACGCCGTCAACATCAAAGTACAGGTCGATGGTTTGCAGTGACAGCCCGATCGGAGAATCCCACAGGTTATTCAATTCGCCATAGATATAGATCTTGAAAGTAAGATCATCTTGATCGTCGTAAATTTCTGTTTTGACAAGATCGAAGACTCCAGGCGTAAAGAGCGCATTCGTGGGATAAGTGTAACTGCCCGGCCCGATGTCGTCACCGATCGGATCAGTCATAGTCATGACCAGTTTTCCGGCGGTAATCTGCGGCACTTTCACATGCACCGGACCTCCGGAAGGTGCTAAGGAAGTGACTGATCCGGATTGCTCGTCTGCCAGCACCACCGTAAAATAGACATCATCACCGGACTGATATTCGAGCGCCTCAAAAGGAATGCGCATTTCCAGACAATCCTGATAACTAACGGATGAGACCTCCCGGACTTTAGTCCAGATGACGTCAGATTCGGCCCTGCTGAGCACAATGCGGCCGGTACCGGAGTTCAGTTCCGAAAAGTTGATCAGCGCTTCATAATTCAGTGTAATTCCGAGGGAAACGCCCGCCGCGCCGGCGTCGCCCGCAAAGCGCGTCCAGACATTCCCGTCAATAATCCTGTTATTACTGAAATAGACTGCCAACTGCCCTGGTGGCAATTCTGATCCCGCGCCTGCATCTGCGCCTCCGCCTGCGCCTGCATCTGCGCCTCCGCCCTCATCCATGACAACGCGCAGGTAAAGAGCGGTGTTGTCAGCCGCAACGTTCAAATCCTTGATTTGCACTGGCCTTGCGGTACCGGCGGCGCTGGCACCTTTCCCCGCCAGATTGACGCCGGAAGCGGAATAAGAAGCGGATGCATCCCATTCCCCCGGGGCGCTGCGCCCATCAATCTCCGGCGTAGACAGCTGCGTCATACTCTTTACGGGGTGGGCCGGTTGCTTGGGGATAATCGGCACCAGCAGATAATCTGGCACCGGATCATTAATCAGTCTGTAAATACCGGCCAAATGTGCTCTGAAAAGCATGTCGAAACCGACATCGTTAGCAGAAGTCTGATCACTGCCATACCACCAGAACCAATCGCTGCCTTCCGCTGCGTAAAGAGACTCCCAGGCACGTTCCAAAGCTTCCTTTTTCGATGGATCATTTCCGTAGACGGTGGTGCTGATCGTCAGGGCGTCACGAGCCTTGCTGAGATAATTCCACGCCTTGTTTTCCTCGCCCTCGCCAATCCAGGTTTCCAGATTATCGCTAATCCAGGAACCGGTGTGCAGATTGTCAATCGCTTCGACAGGGGGATGACGATCCAGATATTCTGAGACCGTTACCGTGCGCAAGACCGCGTCTTCGCTGATCTTGGTGTAGATCGCATCAAAAAAGTCTTTACCGTCGTTAGGATAATACTCCCAGGCATTCTCGCCATCGAGCGCAATCGTTACCAGACTGCTACCGGCACGTGCTCCGAGTGCGTCGCGCACTGCGTGCAGATATGAAACGAGGTCTTCTGCTGCAGCAGCAGCAGACATGCCGGAGTAGGTGAAACCGATTTTATCTGAAAGATGTTGATCCCTGAAAATGATGGCGGTCTGCCGTCCACTGCCGGCGTTCACATAATACGGTTGATAAAGTAAATCCGGACGGACAACTTTATCGCTCCCGTCACGCAGCCGAATCCCCAATGCTTTAGCTAGAATTCCTTCATTGCTGACCATCCAAGAGAATCCCGCCTGCGCTGCTGCTGCGGCAACGCTATTCCCGACAGCCTGCTCCGACGGCCACAAACCGCGCGGTGAACAACCGAATAATTCTTGATAGTATGTTGCGGCGCGCTGCAGCTGTGCGACGGCATCATCCGGATGATGGAAGCCTTCAGACGGAAGCTCCAATTCAGGGCTGGCGATCCGTGCGTTTTCGACATTGTCGAGCAGCGGCAGAATCGGATGGTAATAAGGAGACGTAATAATCTCAATAACCCCTGATTCCTGAAGCTTCTTGTAGATTCCGATTACATTCCCGATTATTCTAAGCTGCTTATCATGCACAATTAGTTTATCTTCTTCAGTAAAGCCCTGCCCCTTGGTCATTAATTTCTTAATCTCCGGATCATCTCTTTGGACGTCCGGATCAAACCATGCCAGGTCGAACCAAAGCTGCAGATCCCGAAAGTCTTGAACCGAAAAAGTACTGATGGCACGGGCGATTTCCGCATCATCGCCGCTGGTGCCTCTTTTCTGTAGCAGCTCCCAATAACGCGGATAGCGCTTAATCACATTATTCCAGTTGGCATCGAAGAAGCGCCGCAAGAGAAAGTCTTTGTCAGCGTCAGTCAAATCCTGAGCATTCTTGGCTGCCACAAGCATATAAGAATCCACCGCTTTGCCGGCAGCATACTCCTCCAGCTGCAACAAGAGTGAAGGCACAAGGTTAAACGTCGCCCTGATCCCGGGATAATTAGTCAGCATCGCCGCCATATCATAATAATCCTTAACGGCATGCATGCGCACCCATGGCAGTAGATAAATGCCTGAATCGGGGCCTTTGTAGAATGGCTGATGCTGATGCCAGACAAATGCCACATTCAAAGGTGGCTGGTTTTGGGCGTCGGCCTCTGTTTTTGGAAAATTGGTCATGCCAGTCAGCGCAAGCGCCAAAAGGACCGTTACTAAGAAAGCCCGTTTTTTCATGAAGACCCCTTCCTTCTCTGTTGCCGCCGCCACAATCATAAACCACAAACTGGCATCCGACGGGCGTTTTGCCTCATATTCCAATAATTATGTTCCCGGCACGCTTCGCAAGTCCTTACTTTCGCATACAGTATGTGGAGGGAACTCGGGGAGGTGAACAAATGAGCGTCTCATGCAATCGCTCAACTTGTCCGCCCAGATTATCACTGCAGAGAATCAACAGTATCATGAGAAATCCTCTGCCATCGTTTCCGGCGGGTTGTTTTCCGGTAGCAGGGGCAGTGTCACCGTTTTGTCCGCCATTTCCGTTCTGTACGCCATTCCCTGTTTGCCCGCCATTCGTTAGTCCGACAGCATGCCCTGTCCCGGTACAAGTAGCGCCATGCCAGTGCCCGCCGATCAATATTCAGATCTTTAATAACATCCCGGCGGTACCGATTCAACCAACAGTCTCGCCCACCCAAGTGTCTGGTGTAACGGAAACCGTAATTCCGGTTCCGATCACTCCGGTGTCCGGCGTCATTTCGACCAACGTGATCCAGGGTCCGTCAGGAAGGCCATCGCTGAAAACACTGAATGATATCATGCGCAACCCTATACCTCAGCCGTGTCGCTGCATTTGTCCGGGAACAAACACACGCTGCCCCGGAACAGGTGATGCGTCTTTATTCGTATGATCATCGGGAAAGCGCAAAGATATGAGCATATCAAGCTCTGGAGATATGGGGTTGCACTTTAAAGCGGCCCCATATCTATTTGTGCGCCATGGTCGTGACATTATTGAGTTGAGCATTGCTCCTGAGTCGGATGCATTTCTGCCAGGGCAGCCTGGCCGGCGGCGGTCAGATTGTAGATTCCATGCGTTTCGCGCACAAACCAGCCGTAAAAGTTTTTCTGGAGAATCGAGGCGGCTTTCCTGGAGTCCGCTTCCTCTCTAATGTCCTTGAGACGGGAGGGACCGTTGCGCCTGAGAAAAGTGGCAATACGAATGGCCTCTTCTTTATAGGCCGTCATTACTGGTTGTCTGTTAACCCCACCCGTATTCACATCGCCTGTTCTTCCGGCAAATTCTGCGTTCAGCATTTTGCGGCGCCGATAATTAATCCGCGGATGAAAAGGCTCCGGTTCGCAAACAACCCGCACTTCGTGCGCACCGCTGCCGGCCACAGTCAAGAGTCCCAACCCCAACCGCCGACACAGGCCGATAACTTGCCGCCACTTCTTGGAAAAGGTTTGTCTGGGTCGCTCAATCGCAAGGTAGACATTAGGAGTCAGCTTCTGGCGTTCCACTCCCTGTAACACCAAAGTCAGGTTAAAATGCAACTTGAGCTCCACGATCAAAATAGCATCGTCGCGCACAGCCATCAGATCGCAGCTCTTGACTTCGCCTTTAACCTCATAACCTTGCTGTTCCAGGAATTGCTTGACTGGGAGGTAGAGATCGCTTTCAAGCTTCATAGCCATCGTTTACACCCTTCATCGCCATCGTTTACACGCTTTTTAGTTTATCGGCCGAAAGCGGCGGAAGGTTCCACCATTGAGAAAACGTTTGCATAATATGGGAAAATTGCCGATAGTCGGCAAAAGTAACGTCCGCTCCGGACTGTAACAGCAATTTCTCGGGATGCGAAGAGGTATATCCGGCCGCTTTCATACCGGCAGCCTTGGCTCCCTTGATACCAAAAACGGAATCTTCCACTACCAGACAGTTTCCCGGTGCAATGCCAATTCGGGCCGCCGTTAACAGAAACAGATCCGGTGCCGGCTTGCCATGGACCACTTCTGAAGCACTGCAGCGCACAGCAAAGTACTGATCCAATCCAGTTACCTTCAGTGAAAAATCAATGCGCGCCGGTGTACCGGACGAGGCAATCCCCATCGGAATAGCATGATCGCGCAGTATGTCAAGAACGCCGGTCAGATGCGGCATTGGCTGCAGCTCCGCAGCCAGCTCAAAATATAAGGCCTGAATCTCCTCTAATATGCTGGGCGGCAAGGTTACCTGATACTTTTGCTCGATTTCCATAATCATCTGTTTTTCGGATTTGCCGGTAAAAGCAGCCGCCATATCCGCGAGCGAAATCCTGATACCGTATTTTTGAAGGACAGTACTACTGGCCTTACAGCTGACGGGCTCGCTATCCACTAACACTCCGTCGCAATCAAAGATAATTCCGTGCATCAATT
>ENA-UOOH01001785-UOOH01001785.1-fermentation-metagenome-genome-assembly--contig:-NODE-1785-length-20140-cov-39.714264_pt1 | contig 20140 bp, 24 predicted proteins | sample MGYA00245778_ERZ724025 | MGnify/ENA primary metagenome ERZ724025 (study PRJEB28704, sample SAMN03018313) | fermentation metagenome | biome: anthropogenic terrestrial biome; feature: soil... | reverse complement strand
CGGCTCACCCTTGACGCCGGGAAATTGCGGCAACGTGCCGCCTCGATGATTATTTAGGCGCTCTGCGCCATATCTTCTTCGTCATTGGCTTCGATGATTTCGATTTCTCGGAAGATGCCGGTGTTGGAAAGTTCCGGGAAGTAGTTTCGCAGGCTGGGCATTTCGCCGGATACATAATTTTCGCGCTGACCTTCGCTGGTTTTGTTCAGGTCGAAAATGATCTGGTCCAGCTCAACGGTCAGTCTGCTTTTCTCTTCAATGCTGGAGAATTTTTCCGGTGGGGCGGATTGCAGTTTATCCAGCTTGGCGGCTTTGGCTTCCAGTTCGATGCGGCTTTGTGCCAATTCTTCCGGTTTGTCGGTGATCATTCTACGGATGTTGTACAGCAGTTTGCCGGGCTCTCTGGCTTCGCCGCTGGTTTCGACCGGCAAATTTGTGATATCGAGGTCCTTCAACTGGTATTGGATGCAGCATTTGCTGTGTTCCAGTTGATTGTAGTAGTTCAGCGCGGCTTTGGCGATCAATTGCACCCGGATACCGTTGATATACAGGTCGTTGAGGGCATGGACGCCGTTCTGATTGACCGCTTTGTAATAGGCGCGCTCGAACAATTCATCCAATCCTTTACAGATTTCGGAAATACTGCCAGTCAGGATGTTTTCGCCGTATTTGATCTGGGCATCGCTGTAATTGACTTCCGGACAGGTTTTGGCAAAACGTTCCAGCCGTGGCAGCTCTTCTTTCATTCGCGGAATAACTTTGTTCAGGAATGCCAACTGGTCGGAGTTGTAGCGGACGTTGCGGCGGTGCTGGCGCTCCAGGGCGTCGAGTTCCTTCAAACGAGTTTCGATTTCGACCTTGCGACGCAGTTTGGGATTGCCGGAAATGGCCGCGCTGAAACTGGCGAAGTCCAATGCGGTATCGTCGTTGATTTCCTTGATCGTGCGGGCACAGCGACCCTTCATGGCGTCGTTGATGAATTTCTGTTTACGCTCCAGAATCGCGTACATGCCGGAATCCAGCGTCTGTTCGATGCCGTAGCGGATCACTTCGATCGAGGAAATTCCGTTCCCCTGCCGATGGATACGTCCTGATCTTTGCGCTACATCCGAAGGACGGTAGGGGCAATCGATATCATGTTCAACCGCAAGGCGTTCCTGAATATTTACGCCGGTTCCAAGTTTGGAGGTCGAACCGATGATAACCCGGACTTCGCCGCTGTTGACGCGCTCGAATAATTCGGATTTCTGCTTGTCGGTATGGTAGTCGTTGATAACGGCCACTTCTTCGGCAGGAATGCCGCCGTCGATGAGTTTGCGCTTCAGTTCGTTCCAGGCGTTGAAAAACTCCACTTTATCGCACACATTGCGGTAGAGGTCGCAGAATACAATCTGCGTTCCTTTGACCGAATCATATTCGTAATACTTCTCAATAATTTTATCTGCGCAAGTATTCAATTTCGAACCGGGGTCGTCGGCGAACCGGTGGTCGATCAGGCGCGGGTCGATGGTGACTTTGCGCGACATGCCGTAAATCAGCAGCGGGATATGCGATATCGAGCGTTTATCGGACTGGTTTTCAAACCATTCATATACGTCCTGCAAATAGTTCATGAACTGCGAGATCGTGGCACTGCGCGGCAGACTGATCTGCTGCGGGCGGCCCCCTTTGATCGGCGGACGCTCCACTTCGGTCAGCTCTTCGGAAAGCACCACATCCGCCACGGTGCGGAACATTTTCGAGAGCTCAATTACGTTCGAATATTTGGCGAAGCGTGTCTGCATTTTAAAGCGTCCGGCGGCATCGATTTCGAGCGCGGTTTCGGTTTGCGTGAACACGCTGGAGAATTTATCGAACGTGTTCACGTTGAATTCGTTAAGTGTTTCCGGTGACACATAGCGGATCATTCCCCAAAGTTCCCCTATGACATTGCTCACCGGTGTTCCGGATGCCGTGTAGACGTTGCGGCCACCGGTTTTTTCCATGATGTGGCGGATCTTCAGCGACAGCGAAAACGCCCGCTGGCTGGCGCCGCGGTCCAGCCCTTTGATGCGGTCCATTTTGGTAACGAAGAAGTTCCGTTTGTAGGCCTGCACCTCATCGATTATAAGCAGGTCAATGCCCAATTCATCGAAATAAATGATGTCCTCCTCATGCTTGCGCTCCCGCAGGCGGTCGAGGATTTTTTCCAGTTGTTTTTTCTGGCGTTCGATCTCCTTGATGCTGTCGCGGCTTTCGCTCTCGGCGATGACGGTTTCGAGTTCCGCAATCTGTTCCTGGTAATGCTGTTCCACCAGATCCGGATTGTCCTTGACCATGTCAAAGGACGATTGTGCAATGATCACGATGTCCCAGTCGCCCGTCGCTATCCTTGACATGAACCGTCGACGCTTCGATTTTTCAAGGTCTTTTTTGGTGGCGACCAGGATTTGTGCGTTCGGATAAAGCTTCGGCGCGAACTCAGCAAACTGTTGCAGCGTAGCGTTCTGCACGACGATCAACCCCTTGGTGGCGAGCCGGAGCCGCCTGGCCTCCATCACGGCCGTGATCATAACGGCGGTCTTGCCCGCGCCGACGCAATGGGCCAGCAGGGTATTGCCCTCGATGCAGCGCGAAACCGCCCGTTTCTGATGAGTGCGCAGGACAAACCTTTTGCCGTCGATCACCGACACCGCGCCCGGGTAGACGTCGAACTCGGGCAATTCATAAGTCCGGGTCACGTGGCTGTTGAAAATCGAATTGTAGATATTTTCCAGTTCATTAACGGTTTCCGGCGAATCCAATACATAGTTGCGGAAGCGTTCCTGGAGCTCGTTTTTGTACTGCCGCACGGTCAAGGTGGCGTCCTGATCGACGATCGTTTTATGGTCCCGAATGGTTTCATCCCAGACCTTTTTATAGATCACGGGTTCCTTCAAATTGAGCGCGGTTTCGACCAGCTTGAACAGGTCGTATTCCCCGATCCGGTACTCCATGATGCTGCAGCGGAAACGGTACTCGGCATTGACGAACCAACGGTCGCCCTTGTCGCCATAACTGACTGTGCACTCGGTGTTGAACGCGGTCTCCAGCCAGGTCTGAATGATCTCCGCCGGAATCCAGAAACTGCCGAGCATGAAATCAATGTCTTCGATGTGCAGCGGCGCCGGCTGAACCTTTTCCAGTGCTTCAACATTGCCCCGATATTTCGGATCGGTCTCGTTCCGGGCGATGTCCAGCTTGCAAACCACGTTGCCGCTGAGGTATTTGCTCTTTAATTCGATATCCCGTGTGACCGGGTTTTCGAAAAATTCGCCGCTACCGATGAGCAGGTTGTATGCTTCTTCCTGCGAAAGATTCATGATTCTGCCGATATACTCCAGGTCGATTTTATGGCGGTAGGCATGGGAAATCATCCCCGCCTGAACGATGTTTTCAGCGGTGTCCGGTTCCCGCCACGGGAACTGCGTCCGCTTGAAGTATATATCGCCCTTTTCGTAGACATAACGCTGGGTGCGGATGCCGTCCAGTGAGGTTTCAATTTCCTTGCGTATGTTTTCGGTTGCCGCCAGCTTCAGATAATCCGGGTCCTCCTGGACATTGCGGTGGACCAGTTTGTTGTTGAGCAAGCCGAAGTTTTTGACATGCAGGTCGTAGTGCTGATTCAACCGCAAACGCTGTACTTCGATGGCCTGGTCTGGGGCATCCGGATCGAGCTGGAGCTTCAGCAATTTATCCAGAACATCCTTGAACTCAATAAACGACCGGATTTTGCGCATTTCATTGCCGGTAAACTCCTTGCCGTTCTTGTCGGTAAACAATGTTCCTTTGCCGTTGTTATGCTGGTAAACCTGCCCGTTCTCAACGTATAACGCATATTCTTTAAGTGGAAGGAAACACTCAATCTCAGTCGGTACCTCATCGAAGAAATCAGCCTCCGGCGCGGCAATTTTCTGCACGGGAATTTCAAGCCGGGCGATATGAAGCGTTTTGAGCATATTTGGTATAACGGTGGCGCTGCCGGTTCGCCCATACATATGCCCGGTGTTCGACAGGTCGCCCATGATATTTTCCGGGTGCCGGGCAAAATATTCATTGACCAGCATTGTGCCGGTATGGTCATGGGTTTCGACCTCCTCCAGATTCAGGAAGGCTTCTTCCGAAACCGCACCTTTCTGCAGAACCAGGATATCCGAAACCACCTCGGTTCCGGCGTTGCTGAACGCATTGTTCGGTAAACGGATCGCTGCCAGCAGAGCCGCCCGGCTGCCGAAATTGGCCCGCGCCACCAATACTTTGGAATCCATCGTACTCGCGGAAGTCAACAGGATCGCCAAACCGCCCGGCTTCAACGCATCCAATGCCCGTGCGATAAAATAATTGTGCAGATTATAACCTACATAATTACAGTCATGCACGCCCACTTTATCAAACGGCACATTGCCGATCACCAGGTCCAGCGAATCGCGTTTGATCAGAGTCTGCTGCAAGTTCTTGATAATGATATTTTCCTCCAGATAAAGTACCTTCATGATCCGTCCGGAAATATCATCGATTTCGACCGCCGTAAAATGTCCGTTGACGCCTTCCGGCACCAACCCGATAAAATGCCCGATTCCCGCCCCGAATTCGCCAATCTCGCCGCCCTTGAAACCGGCCTTTACGGCCAGTTGCCACATGAATTCAACCAAATACATCGGCGTATAATGACTGCTCAAAACCGAGGCCCGCGCCGAAACATATTCCGGGTGCGTCAGCAGCTCTTTCAACTGCCGGTATTCCTCCTGAAAATCCTTCTTGTCAGCGTCAAAAACCTGCGGAACCCCGCCCCATCCGCTATACTGAATCAGCGTTGCGCAATGTTTACCATCCGGCACCCCATCCGTTTCCTCCAGATTTTTCAAAATCCGGATGGCATTGATATTGGCCTTAATCTTGGATTTCGCCCCGGACGGCCCGAACACCGCACCGTCCTCAATCCGGTAGTTGAAACGCGGTTCTGTCGGCAGCGCAATCGGTTCCTGAATTTTTACAGGTACAGGCAACGCTACTGGTTCAACCACTTTTACAGGTGTAGCTTTCAGTAACTGCAAACTTTCCAGCGAGGGAATTTCAAGAACCTCCTCCGAATACTCCAAATCAAATAAATCAAACTGAACGGCTTCCATTATGAACTCCTATATTTTACGGTTCGTTTCACCGACAGAAATGCCGGGCGTCGCCTCCAGCGCGCCCAAGGCATTTCCAACGAACCGGAAAAACAATCTTCCCTCATGCCGCCTTTTTCATGGGGTGAATTTCTTTGATTGCGTTATCACTCCAGACGGATGGCATCATGCCGTAGATTTCGTCGATGCTGTAGCCGCGGCCGCCGTCCGGCAGGATGGAGTCGATCATACGGAATGGTAAACGCACATCCCGGTCCAAGGCGATTTCCAGCGGACCGCCCGCGCCGTTCCACGGATCGTAAAGCCCGCAGCTCGTTTCCCGGTCGATGACGAGATAGCCGCGCCCCTTGCTCCGCTTCGGGAAGTAACGGTTATTCAGTTTTTCTTCCTTCGCAACGGCTTCATGCAGATTGAACCATTCGGACAGCGTCATTTTGACCAGGAAAGTCAAGGCATTCATCGAGGACGAGCAGTTTTCGACCTCGGTTAAGACGGATTGCAGGAATTTGCTGCCGCCGTATTCCCGGTCACGCAGGGCTTTGGTCAGGGCGGATTTTTTATATCCCTGCTGCCGGGCCAGCCAGAGTATCGCGGAGTCCTCGTCAACGGTTTTATCATGCTGGCCGTACCAGTTGGCAATGGGCGTATTCAGGGTATAATCATAGTTCAAATCCCCGGCATTCACCAGAATGTTCACACAAAATTCCTGATTCAAGTAATGCTCGTCCGGCAGTTTGACATAGTGGATGTCGTATAAATAATCGGATATGGTATCTTCCGAGCATATATTCCCCTCAAGAGCATCGGCTATATCCGCATCTTCCTTGATTTTCTCCAAAAGTTCATAATGATAATCATAGTCCGGGCAATCATAAAATTTCGTAATGAGATCATCAAAAGTCTCGCGGGGCCAGTCAGACTTGCAGATTTTCAGAAGTGTTTTACCTTCAAACTGATCCCGATAGTCTGCGTAAATTTCAGAATAATACAATCCCCTATCGTCTTTGGTACAATGTATCGCGACAATGTCTTTGACGGCCTCTTTTAATTCATTTGTCAACGGCATTTTATGGCTCCTTTGGCAAGTATGCTTGCCAGTGATTGATTATGACGAAACAAAAATCCGGTCTTACGTTCAACTTCCAGGTAGCGTTCGGCCAAGTCGGGGCGGACAATTGCGCCATTCCATATGTCTTTATAACAGGCGAAGATACAGATAGCGCACGACAATCTTTCGTTGTTGTATTCCGTGTAAGCCGGATGCGGAGGGAGTCCGCTCGTTTTTATCCGGTCCCACACCTTGCCGACTTTCCAGTCGATGATTGGGCGATAGCAGAATACCTGGCGGTTGCCGGCAGTCAGTTCTTTGTGAACGCAGAATTCATCCAGTTTTGCCCTATGCGTACTCTCTTCCCGGCGTTCGCCGGTAATGGACAATATCTTGGATTCTTGTTTGAAGGGAAACAATTTGCGGATCAGCTTTTCAATGGCATCGGTCTTCAAGCCCGTGCAAAACCTACATTGCATGCTCGGGAATTTGCCCCTCATGGAGATGTAATCCGGTAATGGATAACGGGGGTATACAATTTGCAACGGTATGCCAAGGCTTTTGCAAAGCTTGGAAACTTCATCCTGCGTCTGCGGCCACTCGGCGGACGTGTCGCTGTGAATTGCCAGAATCCGATGCTTGACTTTCCTCTTTTCCGCCTCGGCCACCGTTTCGAGGGCGATACTCATGCTATCCTTCCCGCCGCTGAGGGACAGGGCCAAAAGGTTGTATTCAGTAAGATCAATATCCATCAGATTGAAATTCCTATTTTATCGCAGAGGATGTTAATGTATTCAATAACCTTGCTCATATTTTTCTCGTAGCCGTCGAGTTCAAGCCGGTACTCAAACGGCAGCAGCTCTTTACGAATGAAGGTTTCGATTTCCTTGAACACCGGTTCTTCCATATATTCGAGCTTAATGTAGCCTTTTGCCTTTTCGACGATGTATCCATAGTCATCATACGGGCACTCGTACAGATTGGTAATGGCCGCCGCCAATGTTTTGAGCCGCTCCGGGTCGAGCTCTGCAAAAAAGATGCAGGGATTAATTTGCAATAGCTGAAATTTTGACCACAGATAGTCTTCCGAGCATTTATTCACCAAGTCCGGGAAAACATCCTTCTTGAATTTTTCGAAAGTAACGTTTACCAGATATTTGTGAAGCTGTTTGAGATGATAGTCTTTCATGGTTTACCTGCCGGTTTGAAGTTGATGGATTTTGCATTGGATTTCATCGATGAATATTCCGGTTTCACGCCGCAAATAATCATACAAAGCCTCGTCTTCCGGGGCAATCCCGTGTTCTTTCTGAGCATTACGGTAAAATTCATAAACCGCAATCTCCCTGCGCAGAAACAGCTTCAATTTGATGATTTTGAACCACTTAAACATTTGATCGCCTCCTTTTTGACGCTTTACCTTGTTATAGCGTCAAAAAGGAAGGCATATCAATTCTCAATGACTTCTATCACCATAGAAGCATATCAAAAAAATTAGCAACAGCACTTGACTTTCTCTTTTTATTGGTTATATTGCCAAATAACAAAGGATGATTAATATTGAAGTTTGAGAAAAATAGTTGCAAAAAGAATGCTGAGGTTTTTAAAGCGCTCGGGCATCCGACTCGGCTCTGGATCGTGGAACAGCTTGCCGATGGCGAGCATTGCGTCTGCGAGTTTGTCGAGGCGGTTGGTGCTGATTTCTCGACGATTTCGAAGCATCTGTCGATACTGAAACAGGCCGGTATTATTGAAGATGACAAGCGTGGGAAACAGGTTTATTATACTTTGCGCTGCCCTTGCATCCTTGATATGATGAAATGTTTGGAAAAAGTTAATAAATAATTTTTTTGTATCTTATTTGGTCTTTTGGCAAAATATAGGAGTATGTAAATATGTCAATCTGGAAAACACAATGGAAATGGCTGACCGGTTTAACCGGTATTTTTCTGTTTTGTTACTGGCTGCCGGTGGGAACGGCGCGTTTTAATAATGCGGTGCTTGAATCGCTGGAGCTGGTGAAATGGTATGCCCAGGAGCATGTGCTTCTGTGTCTGATTCCCGCGTTGTTTATTGCCGGTGCGGTCGGGGTTTTCGTCAGCCAGGGCTCGGTGATGAAATACCTTGGTTCCAAGGCGAATAAAGCGGTTGCCTATCTGGTGGCATCGGTGTCCGGAACGATCTTGGCGGTCTGTTCCTGTACGATTCTGCCGTTATTCGCAGGAATTTATAAACGGGGCGCGGGGCTCGGACCTGCTTCAGCGTTCCTGTATTCCGGTCCGGCGATCAATATCATGGCGATTATCCTGACGGCTCGGATTCTCGGTTTTGAACTTGGAATAGCCCGTGCAATCGGGGCAATTGTCATGAGTATCATAATCGGTCTGTGTATGCAGTTTTTATTTCGCAAAGAAGAACTGGAAAAATCGGCGGAAATGGCAAATCAGGCTGATGAACCGGTGCGACCATTGTGGCAGACCATTCTGTTTTTCGGCAGCATGATCGCGATACTGGTTTTCGCGAATTGGGGCAAACCGGAAGACAGCGGGACGCTCTGGAATTCAATCTGGAATATCAAATGGTACTTAACAGGTGCTTTTGCTCTTGTGCTCGGATTCATGCTGGTGCGTTATTACGGCCTGAAGTTCTGGAAGGCTGCTGTGATCGCGGTTCCGGTTGTCGCTTTGACTGTCGTTTTTCCCGGTAATCCGTTGTTGGCTTTTACGGCAGGTTTTCTCGGTATCGGATTCTTTGCCAGTACCGCGAAGGAAGGTGAACTCAAGGACTGGTTTGAATCCAGTTGGGATTTTACGAAAAAAATCATGCCGCTGCTGTTGTTCGGGGTCTTGATTGCCGGACTTCTGCTTGGGCGTGTCGGTCATGAAGGTCTGATTCCGAGCGAGTGGATCGCCAAAATGGTCGGCGGTAATTCACTGTGGGCAAACTTTTTCGCTTCGTTTGCCGGGGCGTTCATGTACTTTGCCACGTTGACCGAAGTGCCGATTCTGGAGGGATTGATCGGCGCGGGCATGGGCAAAGGCCCGGCACTGGCTTTGCTCCTGGCCGGTCCGGCGCTGTCGCTGCCGAGCATGCTGGTGATCAACGGTGTTCTCGGCTTCAAAAAGACATTTGCATTTGTAACGTTGGTTGTCGTGTTTTCAACGATATGCGGCTTTATATTCGGGAATATGTAATTCATGAATACATTATTGGATACATTGGGATACTTCGGCTTCATTTTTCTGGAGCTGGTTTTACTTTTCCTGTCGATCAGTACCGTGGTGGCGCTGGTCTTGCAGTACATTCCGCATGACAAACTGCAGAAACTGCTCGGGCGGAAGGGACCGGTCGGATATTTATTGTCGGCGATGTTGGGCAGTGTAACGCCGTTTTGTGCCTGTTCCACCGTGCCGATGACATTGGGATTGCTCAATGCCGGGGTCCGGATCGGTCCGATCATGACCTTTCTCTTGGTATCGCCATTGCTGAACCCGATTATCGTCGGCATGGTCTGGACATTGATGGGTTGGAAAGCCTGTCTGATTTATTTTATTGTCTGCTTTTTTACCGCCTTGGCAGGAGGCTGGATTATGCAGATCCTTCGCGCAGACCGCTATGTCCGTAAAATCGTTGAACGGAAAACATCCGGCTGCTGCGATGACAATACACAGGAAACAGCGGCAACCGGTTTCAAATCAAAATTGAAATCGGCATTCAAAACCGCTTACAGTGATTTACTTTCGGTGTTGATTTATCTGGTAATCGGTACTGCCATCGGAGCCGTGATCTACGGCTATATTCCGCAGGAATGGGTGCTGAAGCTGGCCGGTCCGGACAACATTTTCTCAGTGCCGATTGCCGCATTGCTCGGTATTCCGCTTTACATCCGGACCGAGAGTGCCATCCCCATCGGGCTGGCGCTGGCGCAGAAGGGCATGAACCTTGGAGCGGTAATCGCGCTGATTATCGGCGGCGCCGGTATGGCGATCCCGGAAATGTCAATGTTGCTGTCGATCTTCAAAGCCAGAGTCGTAGCCGGAATTGTGGCACTGGTATTTCTGACCGCGGTTATCGGCGGATACATGTTCAACTATTTTCTTACATAACTTAGACAGGAGAAACGATCATGAAAATTCAAATTTACGGCAGCGGATGTGACAAGTGCAAAAAACTCGCGGCGAATGTGGAAGCGGCGATTCAGTCAACCGGCCTGAGCGCTGAGATTGAAAAAGTCACTGACATAAATGCCATTACCGATGCCGGAGTGATGATGACTCCGGCTATGGGAGTCGACGGGAAAATCGTCAGTACCGGCAAGGTACTTTCACCGGATGAAATCGCTAAATATCTGAAAGGTGATGCGTCAACTGCTTCTGCGAAAACAGAAAACGATCCTGGCTGTTGTGGAGATAAAATCGCTTCAGCATCCTGCTGCGGAGGCGGCGCAAAAGGTAACGGGAAGAAAATCCTGACGATTTTATTGTTGGTTCTGGTTGTTTTCAGTATCATTGCAATGGTGGCGCGTGAAATGAAGTCTGCCAAAACAGATGGCGCAGAAAGCGGTATGAACATTGAAAATTCGGCGGTTCCGGTATCAAAAGATACAGTGGTGGTTTACTATTTTCACGGCAACCAGCGCTGTATGACCTGCAATAAAATTGAAGAACTGACCAAACAGGCGGTGAACAGTAAGTATTCGGCTCAAATTGCCGATGGTAAAGTGGTCATGCGTTCGGTCAATGTTGAGTCGTTGGAAAACGAACACTTCATCAAAGATTTTGAGTTGAGCACCCGCAGCGTGGTTATGCGGAAAGGCGATAAATATGAAAAATTCGATGCGGTCTGGACCCTGGTTCGCGAACCGGCCAAATTCATGGAATATATTCAAAACGGCCTGGACAAAATGCTGGCGGAGTAATTTGTGAATGGATGAAATGATACTTGCAATCGCGACCGCGTTCTGGTTGGGGTTTCTGACCTCGATCAGCCCGTGCCCGCTGGCAACCAACATTGCGGCGATCAGCTTTGTCGGACGGAGAGTCGGCTCCGTGCCGTTGGTGCTCGGCGCCGGGCTCCTGTATACACTCGGTCGAACTCTGACTTACACGCTGCTCGGTATCCTGCTGGTAAAAGGACTTCTGGCCGCCCCGGAGCTTTCCCATGTCCTGCAGAAGTACATGAACCTGATCATGGGGCCACTTCTGATCCTGGTGGCGATGGTACTCCTGCGGATGATTACCCTGCCGCCAACAACAGGCGGTATCGGTGAAAAACTGCAGAAACAAGTAGAGAAGCTGGGAATTCTCGGCGCGGGGTTGTTGGGAATCGTTTTCGCGTTGTCGCTCTGTCCGACCTCGGCGGCATTATTTTTCGGCAGTTTGCTGCCGCTGGCAGTCAAGTTCGAATCCGGTTTTCTGTTGCCGACGGTTTACGGAGTTGCCACCGGTTTACCGGTTCTGCTTTTCGCGTTCATGCTGGCATTCGGAGCCAACAAAATCGGCAAAGCCTACAACAAAATCACTATTTTCGAGAAATGGGCGCAGAAAATCACCGGCCTCATCTTCCTGCTGGTCGGAATCTATTTCACGGTCACGGTAACTTTAGGAATCAAATAGCATACTATTTCTACCGTACCATGTTCGTTTAGTTTTTTAGCTTTCGTCCTTCAGTTATTCAACTTTGAATTCCCGTTTGGCCCAGTTCAGGGTGTGGGGATTGCGGTAACTCTGCCAGGCGGAATTGCTTGGCGTCCAGCGGAAACCGTTCTGCTTCAGCCGGGTCCGGGTTTCGGCGTCCGGTTTCGCATCGAAGAATATCTGCAGGCGGTTTTCCGGCACGTTGTCCACGATACGGCCGCCATCGAATACCAGTTCGGGCAGTTCGCCGGATTCCTCTGTCGCCACAGCTTCCTGCTGATAGCGAAGTACTTCATTGATTCTTTTCTTCAGGCGAGCGATCTCCGCATTGTTGTTCTGCATAGCCCATGCAGGATAACCCGGCTTATCGAAACTGTAATGGGGATTCATCAGGCCATGAATCGTTTTAGTATCAAGCTGATACTTTTCCATCACGGTTTTGATCTTTTCTTCTGCTGTGAGTTTGGGATTGCGCAGGATTTTGTTGATCTCCTTCATGTTTTCCTGACTGGTCAGACGGGCATTCAGTTTTTTCTGCAATCTTTCGAGGGCATCCGGGTCATTGAGTTTGATTGGCATTTTTCAGTTCTCCTTGGTTGGGTTTGTTATTTATCAGGATGGGGTTCATTCTGCCGTTATCCAGGTTGATGAAGAAGCCGCGGTGGTCCAGACCGCCTTTGCGGAACATTTGCCAGAGGATTTCGAGCACGCCGGTCGCAATCCATTGGTTGATGAAAAGCGACTGCTGCCCCAGCGATTCCGCCAGCGAACAGCTCGGGCGGTTGACTTCTTTGGTTTTCGTATCAATCAACGATGGAAAAACTTTATACGGGTATGGCAATTCTTCACTGCCGTTGCCCAATATGCATTGCGCTATCGACAGATCGTTGCCGGCGTCGAGCAGATATGGGCCTTTTCGCTTTGGCAGAAATTGGTTGATTTCGGCGCGTGACGCGCGTGAATCGACACAGCAGATGATGATGCTGTGGTTCGGAATGTATTCGTTCGGGAAGAATTTTTCGTTCATTGCCTGCCAGAATAGGCCGTATTGCATGTTGATGCGGTGGATCAGGCATTCGGCCTTGAAACGGTCCACCTCGGGCATCGTAAAAAGTTGTCGTCCGACATTGGCGTGCGAAACGCGGTCCGGGTCCCAGGCGGTGACTTGCAACCCGTGCGGATGTCCCAGTTCCAGCATGGCGATATGCAGTCGCGCCAGCCCCGATAATACGAACGAACCGGTACCACCGCAGCCGACCAGCTCCACGCGCACGGCACGGGTATGGAATCCAGGTTCAGTCACATGCTTCATCGCAGGATGTCCTCCAGTTTTTTGTTGGTTGGTTTCAGCAGTTCAGTCGGGAAGCGGATATTTTTCTTTTTACGAAGATATTCGAGCCAGAAGCCGTCGTGGCCGCCTGGATGGTTGATCTGCTTCATCGATCCGGTGCCGTGTCCGAAAGTTCCTTCGTAGAATTGTTCCGAAACCGATTTCATGTGCTCGAACGGTGATGCGCCGTGCCGCAGGGTCAGGCCGGCCGGCGTACAGACATGCCCGTTGTCTTCATTGATATGGGTAAGCGGCGCCTGGAAAAGCCGGGTTTGCGGCGTTGGTCGGCGGTTGCTTTTCAGCGCCCAGCAATACAATCCACCCCGCGAAACCATGAACAGCAGCGATGGCCAGATGATTTCGCGCCCGGAATATTTGCCCAGTTTTTGCCGTTTGTTCTCGGTTGGCCTGAAATAAATCGGATGTTTCCGGCTTTTTTCATACCAGACGATGCTGTTGTTCTTGACCGCAAGGACGTTGGACGGCAGGAAGTTCATGGAACATTTACCGTTCGACCGGAACAGTTCCTCCAGGTCGTCGACGTCGAGATTTTTGCCCGCGCCGAGCTCGCCGTTTTTGTCGATCCGGTGAAAGGTCGAAGCGGTCTGCGAATCATCATGGCCACGGTAAAAAATGACGGCCCCTTTAGGCGTCAGGCATGTTTCGTTGTGAATCATTACGTTCATACGCAATCCCTTTGTTTGATGCGGTGGAGCGCCTGCAGCAGACGGTAAAACCCCGCTACATGATCTTCAATTTCCGCAAATACTTCCTGAAGTTCTTTCATATTTTTCAGCGAAAACGTCCAGTATTTACCGGCGACCCGCAAATCGTTGCCCGCTTCCGCGCAATCCCGTTCGACAGAGCTCAAAGTTTCTTCCCATATATTCGCTGAATCCTCCCACAGCATGAATGCCGGCATATTGGCATACGGATGGATATAATGCTTATGGCTTCTCTGCTCCTTCGAAATTTCGATGACCTCCGCGATTTCAGCAGGAATGTGCCCTGCATAATCGTCGCGGGGCTCCAGCGCCCAGGCCGGAACGTGCTTGAATAACAGTTCACGGGTTACCGGCATGTTGCCGAGAATGTACTCGATCTCCTCTTCATCGTCGATGCCGAGGCAGTCACTGATATAGTCCCGCTCGTTGTCCATGTCGCCCCACATCGCATAACGGATGTAGGAATACATGTACGACGGCGTCGCCACTTCATACGGCGTCCGGTCGATGGCCCGCAGCAGCAACTGCCCCAGGCCGGGGCTGTGTTCCTCGTACATCTTGACCTGCCGCGTGATGTCGAACGTATGGTAATCCACGTGCCGCATATCAAACAACAGAACCCAGTCGCCTTCCGGAAAAATGCCGTCGTATTCGTACTCATAATGGCCCATCTCTTTCTGGTTCGGGAACAGCGTGACGTCCGCCTCGATAAGCGCGTCGATTTCTGGAATGACAAACTTCCCGAGCCATTCGCGGACACCGTTTTTCAGAACGGCATGGGCGATATGATTTTGCGCCAGCACGCCTTCCAAATCAACCCGGCGACTGAGCTCACTGAGCAGAATGGAGATTTCCTGTTCATTGCCGCTGGAAACAACCTCGCGTTTGGGGATTTTCAGCGCGGGCAGCGTCAGATAAGGGGCGGGCTTCCGGAATACAACGGAATGGCCGGCGTTTCCTGCAACGCGCGTATCAACTGTTTGCAGCATTCTTTCTGTTCCTCGGTCTGGTGTTCCAAGCTGTAAATAATTTCTCCCGGCGAAAGCGTTTTGAAATGCTTCTTCAACCGGGAGACGGATATTTTCTTACATTTTTTGCTCATCCGAAATTGCCGACTTTGATCTTGAATTCATAGACGTCGACGCCTTGCGCGTCACGGGTGGGCCCCTTGAGCGTGGAATTGGTCAATTCTCCGTGCAAAACCGAATGGAACTCGCCCACTTTTTCCGGCGGCATATTCGGGTCGGGATCGTTCAGTTCCATACCGTTGAAAATGAATTTACGGCGGTTTTTGACGGCGGTGCAAGTGTTGTTTTCAGTCATGGTGATATTCCTCCATTTTGGGTTAAATTAACATCGATGCGGCACGCTGCCGCTCGTGATCCAACAACGAAATTGTTGGTCGCCCAGCGGGCGAAACCGGGATTCCGCTCTGCGAGCGGGCAGCGTGTTCGCCGCTGCATCGCGCCCGGCCGAGCGGCCGGCGGCAGATTTCTTTAAAAGTCAAAGTCGAACATATCCTGTGCGGCCTCATGGTTTACGGTCGAAACCTGCGGTGTCAACGCCAGCGGCGCCGGAGCTTCATCCACCGCTTCATGCTGTTCGACGGCTACTTCATTCAGTTTGGCGGATATCTCCGCAGTCTGTACCTCGCCCAGATAACCGGCCAGCTTCAGTTCAATTTCCTGACAGATCGCCTCCGGGCTGCCCTGACAAACCAACGGCTTTTCCTTACCGTTGCTGACGCCCATCAGAAAATTGCCGTCCGGCTTCTTCTGGATCACGACCCGGACGCTTCTGTCCGCCGACGCCAATTGAAACAAACTCAAATTCATGTTTACCTCCAAATAAATTCGGTGAGTTCACCCTTGAAACTCACCGAATTCAATCTTCATACTTTAAAAATTCTCTACCGACCGGTGAGCTTTCTCAAATGCTTGTCAAATGCGGCATTCGACATCCTGGCGACATTGGTGCGCAATCCGAACCACGGCTCCAGCATTTGCCGCGTCCAGACCACCGGCTTGCCTCTTTTGATCGCCAACGGACCGACTTCGACGGAAAATCGGTTTATCCGATACAGAAACTCATCAACCGTTTTTTCATTGAGCCGCCCCAGTCCGATCGACAGCGTCGCCCAGATCAGGCACTCCAGGGTATACCGGTCCTTTTTCTGCTTTTTCTTCCAATCCACAACATCCGAAATAGACCAATTCAACGACATAATTCACCTCGCTTTTTAAGGTTTCAGGTTTTAAGATTCCGCTCTGTGAGCGGGCAACGTCCCGGCGTTGCATCCCGTCCGGGTAGCACCCGGCAGCATGTTACTTTTAAAGGTTTACTTTAGCTCAAATGGTTGGTTCAGGCCATATTTGTGGAATTTTTCCCAATCCGCTTTCGAAAAGCGCTTCGACGGACAGCCGATAACCGAATTTTCCGAGGCTATTTTTCTGGTTCTGATGACCTGTTCGTAGACCTCGGAATCCACATGACTCCGGCAGTACATGCCGCTGGCGGCAAAATACTGATGATGTTCCGCATAATCCTGGATCAGTACCAAATTTGTGATGGCATCCAGATATGTATCAACCAAAAAATCGTACAGATGCAGAACACTAGACAGGGTCTGATAATTTTTTGAATGCGAACTCGGAATCCGCGACCGCAACCGATTGATTTCCTTCTGCTGCTCCACCAGCAGCCCGAAACCAATCTTTGAGCACGGAATAATGAGTTTGAGTTCCTGTAATTCAGATTGCATAAACACCTCATAATAAATTTAGCAAAGGCTCAAATATAAGCCGGTGAACTTCAATGTGCAGGGAATTATTTTTCATCTTTACAAAGATGCTTTTTGATTTCATTCAGTTCTTTGCGTAACATTTTATAGATACTCTTTTGACTTTCTGAATGATTTGGATTTTCTGCGGCACAAATTTCACTGTAGATTTCAGATGCCTTTTGCAGATTTTTTAACGCTTCTCTTGCAAGCTTGCGGGCTTCATTTATTCGTGTTGCGTCTTGCTTCGGTAGAAAATCCGAACCTTCAGCACCAAAATCGAAAAGAATATCAAGCCATCTTTCGATGGAAACATTCTTAATTCCGTTTGCATCGCTGGCTTCATCGGCAAGATGCCTGCCGTATCTTGAGTCCAGGAAAATACACACTTCTGTATCTGTCCACATCGGCATTGCTTTCTTTACCCAATCTACGGCATTCTTCCATTCGTATTTTATTGATAAATGACGACAATTTTTAATCGTTCCGTAAAAACCATATTTCTTGTTTTGAGATTCAATTATTTTCATCCTTCAATCCTTTACGCGATGAGTTCAAGTTCCATCTGTGTCATATCGTTAATTATTGTAAAATGGCATAGATCTTCGAGTTTAATTCCGGTAAGCTCAGATAGGCTGCCCGCCTTGTGCGGCGGGTAAAAGCTATATCCGAGCCGGGCTTTGCGGCAATGGGGATTCAGATGGATTTTGGGAAAATTCTTTGGGTGTGTGAACTCAATTTTGTGCTCAATGAGATATTCGGTGATGGAGCCCGCCCGGTCTTTGCGGGGTTGCCGCCATAAGCCGTGTACTTTATCATTGTAAGGCTCTGCCATGATCTCCATGCGTACAATGCGGCCGCGTTCGTCCGGAACCAGATCGTAAAGCTCCTCCGGCTTCATATTCGGACAGAATATACAACTTGATTTGGGCGGAACCGGCAAGCCGGCTTCCCGGATTCGGGCTTTGCATTCTTCGCGGTCCCATCCCCAGTCCATCAGCGGAAATTCATAGGAATAATTCGCTTTTCTCAATGCATGAGCCTTTTTATTGGCGTTTTTCTGACGGTATTCCTCTCCAGCCTCATAACCTACCAGTTTGGTGATTTTCCGTCCCTTGAACCGGCGTTCCCACTTTTCTTGCGGCACAATCTTGAACTTAATCGAACAGTTACCTCGTCCGAACGTAGCTCCCGGCAGCGTGGCATTGATCAGCATATTATCCTCCAGTGAATCATACGGGGCATATTTAGGCTCATATTGTACGATATTGACCGGTGGGAAATCATTCCGATGTAAGAATTCTTGCATAATCGGCAGATAATCATACGTCGCTTGTTTTTCGCCATGTCCTACGTCCGCGAACAAAATGAAGTCCGGCCGCCAGCCGAGCTTGACCATGCCGACCAGCATGGCGGTGGAATCCACGCCCAGCCCGTAGCTGACGCCCAACACCGATGCGGAATCATTTTCCAATGTAAAATCCATATCCATTTATCCTATTTTTATGCTCAATCATCTTCATTGAAGAAGGTAGGGCAATCAGGGAAACGGACACTCAAAAATCAATTTCCGCTTCACTGCTTTGACCCTGTCCATATGACCGAGTAAACGGACACTTCCGTCTTTATCAATTGTCCAGATTGTAACTTTGCCGACAGGCTCGTCGCCCCATTCGAACCAGCGCTTTTCACCGACTTTCATCGCTCGACTCCATTGGTTCAGTTGCTTCCGCGACGGTTCCGATTTCAACACCGAAAACTCCACAAATGGCATCTCTGCCATTTTGCCGGACATACCAATCCGGAGGGTCATTCGGCCAGACGATGACTCCAAGCCAACCGGCTTCAAGATAATAACCGAGAACCGATGCGTAACCGATACTGTTGGCTTTACAGAATACGGTTTGACCGATATTCGGAATATCACCGCCGGACCACTGAAACTTTTCCGGCAAACGGTCAAGTCCCTTCAAATAAGCTGAAATATACAAATATCCATAGCTGCATTTGGGGCTTGCTTCAAGAACGAAAGGCCAATCATTCAACGTGAAAATCTCATCCGTCTCCTGGTCCCAGAAGTTTTCCCGGATATGCGTTTTCATAGCCGGCAATGCCTTGTTGTTGATCCAATTGCAAAGCGCTTCCCGCTGTTCTTCATTACCAAGAAACTGCTGTCGATCACGCAGAAACTCAATTTCGCTGCGCTGAAAAATTGTCCTTGCGCCATAAGCCGCTAGCACATCCATTTTCCGAAATGGACGCAATTCCCATTCCAATTTACTCATGTCGATCATAATTGATATCCTTTTATATTGATGATATTATATTTTAGAATCAATTCTTTGGTTCTCATGTTCACTCCTATGGTTATATTTCAAAAATCCGGTTCAGTCCGAACCGCTCAAATTCTCGCCGGTCTTTTTCCGCAAAATTGCATTCGGGATAACCGACCGTCTTTCCGATGCAGATGCATTCGCCTTGCTTACGACACAGCTCCAGCACCGATCGTTCAACCTCATTCCGGCATTCCTCCGGCGCCTGACAGAAATACGCAATCCCTTCATCCAGATCGCAGATTTTGATAATCATTTTTACCTCCAAATAATGAAAACTCGATACGGACACCCTTGCTCCGTATCGAGTTATAAGTTTCTGATTTTTATCGGATTCCAATATTGAATAACCAGTTTTTCGGCAGTAGATTACGTATGAATCTATTTACACAACCGGAGAATTACTATGTCTTTGACGAAACGCGATATCGCCGTGCAAATGGCCAAAAAACTGGATATGATACAGCAGGATGCCCACGCGGCAATTCAATTTACCCTGGACGCAATCAAAGAAGAATTACTGAACGACGGCAATGTGGAGCTCCGCAACTTCGGTGTTTTCGAAATCGCCACTCGCAAGCCCAGAGTCGGCCGTAATCCACGATTACCCGAGACAGACGTGCAGATTCCCGCCAGAAAAGTCGTCAAATTCCGGATGGGCAAGGATTTCAAAGATAATTTGAATAACAAAAATTGATTATGCCGAATTCGCCATAATCAGGCTTATATTTGACCTTCATTCAATTCCCAGTGCCCATTGGAGCGTCCGCCGATGCGTTTGAGAATTCCCTTATCACGCAACACTTTGAGTTGCTTTTCAACTCCTTTTAAAGAAATACCGATATGCTGTGCGAGTTGCGAGGTCGTAATGGTGGGATTATCCTTAATCGATGCAATAATTCTTTCCCTACTGCTTTCCCTACCTTTCCCTACCTGGTGGGGTAATCCGATGGGGGAAGCGGTATGGCTTGAAGCTTGTGAAAGCAACTTATACTTGTCGGTTGCATCAAGGCAAAGGCTGAAGCCGGAGCCGGAAAAGTATTTATATTCGGGAGCCGCCAGACCGGCGGCTTTACATGATTCCGCGATTTTTTGAATACCGCGCCCCCAGGAATCGATTTCACCGGAACGATAAAACGCTC
>ENA-UOOH01001780-UOOH01001780.1-fermentation-metagenome-genome-assembly--contig:-NODE-1780-length-20170-cov-53.060154_pt1 | contig 20170 bp, 17 predicted proteins | sample MGYA00245778_ERZ724025 | MGnify/ENA primary metagenome ERZ724025 (study PRJEB28704, sample SAMN03018313) | fermentation metagenome | biome: anthropogenic terrestrial biome; feature: soil... | reverse complement strand
GTCTAAAAAAAATATTGTTGTTGTTGAAGTATTTCACACGAAGAAAACGATTGTGTAGCTGTGCAAATAAATTCGTGGTATCAATCGTGGATATGTTTAAAGGGTTAGTGGCAATAGGTTGTATATCAGTGATGTGTTTTTTTTGAGAGTACACCCGGCGAGATTCGAACTCGCATCGTCGGAACCGGAATCCGATATTCTATCCATTGAACTACGGGTGCAGAAATTACCTGAAAGAAATATTGTTCCAGTTCAGCGTGATTGTTTCACTTTTTATAAACGGCTTAACCTCTGCTAGTTGCTCATCAGAAAGGTATCCCTCCAGATCGAGTTTCAGTGTTAACGCGTTTGAGCCGTTTTCAAATTCAGCCGAAACGGGATAAATATCCGGCAAAGATAGTGCAAATTTATAATTTTCGGAATCTTTTTTTGATGAATCGAAAAAAGATGCTGCAGAAATATGCGATAAAAGCGTTTTTGCTTCCAATTCTTTCCAATCGGTAGAGTAAAACCGGATGTTGCTGTCGCATGCTTTTCCACAAACGGTTCTAATGACACAAATAATCTGGGTGTCGTTGATCAGCGGTAATAGTTTCAGTTGCGTTGAGCCAATCCCGGAAGTTTTTATTTTTAAAAAATCCGGTGCATAAGCCAGTTTCTCTATTTCCCCAAGGGAGTAGGGGATGACCGTTTTTCCGGTATCCACCAGAAGCATGGTCCTGTTGCCGTCCGATAATCCCGGTAAGATGGAGTTGGGCATTGTTTTAAAAACATCGTCTATTTTCTGCGGAAATGCAGAGGCGGCGATAAAAATAAATAATACGGTAACTATTTTTTTCATTGGATGTTATTGAGTGAGAATACCTATTTGATCAATGGATACACCTGGTTTTCCACCTTCTGTCCCGATAATGGTTTCGAACCGGAAAAACCTTGCCTTCAGGTCATTATCGAACCTTACAAATTGTGGAATAGGATTGTTTTTGATGTTGCTGAACTCACCTTTTTTCAATCCGGTCCATGTCTTTCCATCGTCGCTCATGCTGAAAGCATAGTTGAAGACCGCTTCTTTTTCACTGATGGGTTTGTAGGTGAAGCCTTTAACGGAAACAACCTCGCCCATATCCACAATCAACGGGCTGTGGCTTTTGACGGTCCATTTTTCTTTGGACACGTCGCTCAGCTTCAATTCGCCGGATGTTTCTGAAATCTGAGGGGCGCGATAAGCACCTACGGCAAGGATATGAGCTTTTTCGCGGGTCTCGGTGACGGTTACCCGGATCCTGGAAGGAGCGCAATCATCAAATTTAAGCAATCGCTTGTATCCGATGGTAGTCCCTTCTGCCAGTTTTTTCCATTCATTGTGAATAAATCCTTCCACTTTAAACACCTCCACGCGTTGACCTTTTTTAATGTCTTCCTGCAACATCACGGTGTTGACGGTGTCGCCGGTTACGGTAAATTCCCTGAATTCTCCGTTGTTGGCGGTCCAGGCAGTGTTTCCGGTATTTATCCTGTTGTTTTCAAAAGTACTCCTGATGTATGCGCCAAATTCTTTCAGCCTAGCCACATCCGCTTCGTGCAGTAAGCCGCGTTTGTCGGGAGGAATATTCAGCAGGAGGACCGAATTCATCCCAACCGATTGATAATAGATATCGACCAGCTGCTGCAGCGTCTTCACCTGGTGGTCCTGCTCAGGATGATAAAACCATCCCGGACGAATGGAAACATCCACTTCCGAAGGGTACCAATAGAGTTTTTTAGCTTCGCCAATAAGGTTGCGGCTACCTAAATCCTTGGACATGGGGTTGATGTCCAGCCGGTTGTTTTCTGCGACAACGGCCTCGTTAATGTCCGGGTTCAGAGGGGTTACGCTCCACTCCGTTTCGCGTCCCAGCCCCGATTCATTTCCAACCCAACGGACATCGTTGCCCATAATGGCTTTCACTGCTTTGGGCTGAAGACTGTCTATCACCTGGTAAAAACGCGTCCAATCGTAAACCTGGCGTTTTCCGTTCGGGCCTTCGCCGTTAGCACCGTCGAACCAGACTTCGTGAACTTCACCATAATTGTTCAGTAATTCTTTCAACTGTTCCACAAACATCGCATTGTATCGTGGGGAATCACCGTAACTTTCGGCGTTTCTGTCCCACGGTGAGAGATAAACCCCGAACTTCATTCCGTACTTGTCACAGGCATTCTTTACTTCGCGGACAACATCGCCGTTCCCGTCTCTCCACAGCGATGACCGTACGGAGTGCCTGGTGGTTGCCGTGGGCCAGAGACAGAACCCGTCGTGATGTTTGGCCGTGAGAATAATCATCTTGAATCCGGCTTCCTGAAGGGAAACAACCCACTGTTCCGCGTTAAAATCTGTCGGGTTAAAAAGAACCGGATCTTCTTTTCCTTCACCCCATTCACGGCCAGTAAAAGTGTTCATCCCGAAGTGAATGAATGCTGTCAGTTCCAGCTGTTGCCACTCGTATTGCTGGTCGGTTGGAGTGAGGTGGGCCGCCAGTTTTATTTTCTGTTCGGGTGTAATATTTTCGGGGAAAGCCAGTTCTTTTACGAAGTACTTTTTGTCTTTAGAAACGCACGAGGAAAACACGGCGAAAATAAGTAAAGCGACAAAAACTGTTTTTTTCATATCTGTATAATCCGTTTTTTGAAATATCCACAAAGTTAAGCTGTTTTGAGAGAACTGCAAATAAAAAAGCCATCCCGCTCAGGATGGCTTCAGGTGATTTTTTCGAACTCCTTCTTACTTAACGGCAGCAGCGGCAGCTTCAACCAAAGTGTCGGCAGCAGCAGCGGCAGCGGCAGCAGCGATGCTGTCAGCTTTAGCTTGTTCTACAGCGGCGATGCTATCTAATCTAGCCACTTCAGCAAGGCTGTCTAATCTGGCTTTTTCAGCTTCAGCTTGTTTGTTTGTGCAAGAGGCAAATCCAAGGGTAGCTACCAAAGCTACAAATAATAATACTTTTTTCATTTTTTCAATAATTTTAAACGATCAATAATACTTGGTTTTAAAAAAACTGTGCAAAGTTATATTGTTTTTATGTTATATAACATGTTTAGCGAAAAAAGTATAGTTAAATAATATTAAAAATCGTCGGTCGGTTTTGTTCAATGGTTATGAGGCTCCAGTCCTTTTTCCTGCGTGGCGTGAACAGTCCTTTCCAGATGCGGTTTTCACGTAACAGCAGGCTTTTTGGAAGCAACAGTTTCTCAGTTATATAAAAACCGTTTAATGCTTTTTTTCGGAGTTTTCTCAAACTCTTTTTCAACTATTATCAGAGAGCTGATCCTCTCGTAATTGGCCACCTGTTTGTTTAAAACACCTTTGTTATCATCCATGATCTGCGGCAGTTGACCGGCAGTAAGGCCGCTCGCTTCCAAGGCGGCAAAGTCGGGATAAACCAACGCCACCAGTTTGTTTTCTCTTTCAACGACGAGGCTTTCTGCTACATACGGGAGGTTGTTTAACTTCGCCTCAATCTCTTCCGGATAGATGTTCTGTCCGCTTGGCCCGAGGATCATGGTTTTGATGCGCCCTTTAATAAAGAGCCTTCTGCCTCTCATAATGCCGGAATCGCCCGTTTTCAGCCATCCGTCTTTGGTGAATGCGGCTTTTGTGGCTTCCGGGTTTTTGTAGTAACCCTTCATCACATTTTCTCCACGAACCTGAATCTCTCCCGGTACATTTTCCGGATCGGGAGAATCAATTCTCGCTTCCATGATGCCCGCCAGAACAGAACCGCAGGAGGTGGGAACAAATTCATAGTGGTGGTCGTAAGAGATCAGTGGGGCACATTCTGTCATTCCGTAACCTACGGTAAAGGGAAATTTTATTTTGTAGAAAAACGCTTCAATATCCTTTCCCAAAGCTGCTCCGCCAATGATTACCTCCCTGAAATTTCCACCCAGGGAATCGATGAGCGATTTTCTTATTTTGCTGTAGATCATGTTGTTTATTCCCGGGATTTGGAGCAGTGTTTTCATGATGGGCTTGTCGACAATCGGAAGAATCCTCTTTTTGTATATTTTTTCGAAAATAAGTGGAACAGTAATAATGATGTTCGGCTTGATTTCCTGAAACGCCTTAATAAGATTTTGCGGCGAAGGAATAATATCAAGGAGCGTAACGTGAACACCTGTAGAAAGGGCATATAGAAAATCGAATGCGCACCCGTAAGCATGAGCCATTGGCAGGAACGCCAAATCCCTTTCACCTGGGAAAAGCAGCTCAAGGGTATGTGCATAGGTGATGTTCCCGGCAAAATTATTCGCAGTGAGCATGACCCCTTTGCTAAACCCGGTGGTTCCCGATGTGTAGTTCAGACAGATAACATCATCGTTGTCCACGTCAGCATAAACAACATCTTCCGGGTGAAACCCGGCGGGGTATTTTTTTGCAAAAAGAGCATCTATTTTGCCGGTAAGATTTCTTGTTTTTTTATTTTCGCTTTGAAGCAAGTTAAATGATGGAAGCGAAAAAACAGGAAGCTTAATATTGCCTTTGTCCAGGTTCTCCCAAATATTTTCGTTAATAAAGATACATTTCGATTCACTGTGAGCAATGATATGCTCCATGCTCTCGGGATTGAATTCGTGCAAAATAGGTACGATGACAGCTCCATAAGTGAAAGTAGCCAGAAAGATAACCGACCAGCTGGTGTGGTTCTTTCCGATCAGCGCAACCTTATCTCCTTCTTCTATTCCAAGCTCTTTAAACAGGATATGAATCCGTGCAATTTTTTCCGCTAATTGGCCGTAGGATAAAGTCTCCTGATCTTTGTAGTTGGACAGCGCAGGTAATTCCCAGTTCGTCTTAAAACTTTCTTCGTAAATCTTTATGAAGTTCTGTTGTATCATTATTTTTGCACAAATATTTAAGTTGTGTGCAAAAATAATACGAATTTATAGATTGACAAAGAAATACTACCGCTAAATTGAGGCAAATTTTGTATTTTTGCGGTTTGGAAACGAGGCTTTTTATATAAATATTCAATATTCGCGTGTGTTACGATAACAGATAAATCGTTTAAAGCTGTACATTGGCAATAAACACGAGCGAAACTTAAACATTTCTATTCATGATCGATCAAACTGTTTTTGAAAATAAAACGGCTGCATATTATACATTGGGTTGCAAACTGAATTTTGCGGAAACGTCTGCTATCGGCAAGCAATTGCTTCATGCCGGAGTATTGCGTGCCCGGAAAGGGCAGAAGGCTGATATTTGTGTCATAAATACCTGTTCCGTTACGGAACTGGCCGACAAGAAAGGGCGTCAGGCCATTCGGAGAATGATTCAAAGCCATCCCGGCGCATTTGTAGTGGTTACCGGTTGTTACGCCCAGCTCAAACCCGATGAAGTTGCCTCCATCGACGGTGTGGATTTGGTGTTGGGGTCGGAACAGAAGCTGGATGTTATCCGTTATCTGGATGATTTGAAGAAAAAAGACAAGGGAGAAGTTGTTACGTCTAAAACGCATAGAATCAGGACTTTTGTTCCCTCTTGCTCTGCCGACGACCGCACGCGGTATTTCTTGAAGGTACAGGACGGATGTGATTACTTCTGTTCATTTTGCACCATCCCTTACGCTAGGGGAAGGAGCCGCAACGGCTCCATTGCCGATCTGGTTAAACAGGCACAGGATGTGGTGGTACAGGGAGGAAAGGAGATCGTGCTTACCGGTGTTAATATCGGGGACTTCGGGCATACTACCGGCGAAACATTTTTCGATTTGATAAAAGCCTTGGATGAAGTGGAAGGCATCGAACGGTTTCGCATCTCGTCCATCGAGCCCAATCTGTTGACGGATGAGATTATTGATTTTGTGGCGGGCTCAAAACGGTTCGCACCCCATTTCCACACTCCGCTGCAAGCTGGCAGCGATGCCGTTTTGAAACTGATGAAGAGAAAATACGACACGGCATTGTTCCGTCGCAAGGTGGAAAGAATAAAATCTGCCATGCCGCACGCGTTCATCGGTGTGGATGTGATTGTGGGGCTTCGCGGTGAAACGGACGCGTATTTCGAGGAAGGCCGGGATTTTATTGAGTCGATCGACTTCTCACAGCTGCACGTCTTTACTTATTCCGAACGTTCCGGAACGCAGGCCCTGGAAATTGGGCACGTCGTAGACCCGCGCACCAAACACAACCGGAGCAAGGAACTGCACGACATCTCCGACCGTAAGTTGCGTAGTTTCTACGAATCACAAAAGGACGGTTTCAGAAAAGTGCTTTTCGAACACACGCGACACGGAAATAGGATGCACGGATTCACTGAGAATTACGTGAGGTTGTATGCGGATTATAACCCGTTGCTCGTAAATAAGATAACCGGTGTGAAAATAGGAGAGTATAACGAAGACGAAATGGCTATGGAGGCTGTTTTTGGAGAATAATTCGCAAAAGGATGACCGGGAAAAACAGAAAAGGAATCGGGTTTTACCCACTCTACGGCGCAACGTACCTTATGGCAATGCTTCCGTTCCGGGTATTGTATATCCTTTCCGATGTCCTCTATATAGTGGTGTATTATCTGGTCGGTTACCGGAGAAAGATTGTCCGAAAAAACCTTCTGCGTTCCTTTCCTCGAAAGAAAGAGGAAGAGATACTGCAGATCGAGAAGAAATTTTACCGACACCTGTGTGATTACTTTGTGGAAACTGTAAAAACCTTGCGTATCTCCGAAAAAGAAATTCGCAAGCGCATGGTTTTTAAGAACCCTGAGATTGTCAACCGGCTCACCAAAGACGGGAATACCTGCCTATTAAGCTTGGGGCATTACGGAAATTGGGAGTGGGTGCCCTCAATAGCGTTGTATCTGTTGCCCGGAGTAGAGCCGGGACAGGTGTACAAGACCCTGAAGTCAAAAGCTTTTGATGAGCTTTTTCTGAAGATCCGCTCCCGGTTCAATCCTCTATCCATTGAGATGAAGACGGCCTACCGAACCATCATTCGCAAGAGAAATGAGTGTCAGGCTATGGTTATCGGATTTTTAACGGATCAACGGCCGCGAAAACACAACAACGAATACTGGGCTACATTTTTAAATCAGGATACGTTGTTGCAGACCGGTATGGAACGAATTGCCCGCCAACTAGGGTTGGCAGTGGTCTACCTCGACATCAAAAAGGTGGAACGAGGGCATTATGTGGGGAATTTTTCGGTAATCACGGCAGATGCAAGCGCCGAGGAAGAATTTACTGTAACGGAGAAATATACCCGGAAACTGGAAGAAACGATATTGAACGATCCGGCATATTATTTATGGTCGCATAATAAATGGTCCCGGTCGAAAAAGCAAGAAGCATGAAGACATCGGTAGTGATATTGAACTGGAACGGACGCAAATTACTGGAGCGGTTCCTGCCGGTGGTGTTGCAACACACGTTGGATCACCAAACCGAAGTGGTTGTTGCCGACAATGGCTCTTCCGACGATTCGGTTGATTTTCTAAACACCCGTTTCCCGCAGGTGCCACTCATTGTCCTCGATAAGAATTACGGCTTTGCGGAAGGGTATAACAAGGCATTGCGGCAGGTTGACGCGGAATACGTGGTATTGCTGAATTCCGACGTAGAAACTACCGAAAACTGGCTTTCAACCATGATCAGCTACCTGGATGAGCACCCCGGTGTCTCTGCCCTCCAACCCAAGATCCTGGCACAAAGAAACAAGACCGGGTTTGAATATGCCGGCGCTTGCGGCGGTTTTCTGGACAGGTTCGGTTATCCTTTTTGCCGGGGAAGGATCCTCGACAACGTGGAGCAGGATAGGGGCCAGTACGATACGGTAATCCCGGTGTTTTGGGCCACCGGAGCCTGCCTGTGTATCCGCCGGAAAGATTATTTCGAAGCAGGTGGCCTCGATGCGCGGTTTTTCGCGCACATGGAAGAGATCGATCTTTGCTGGCGGCTGAATGCGCGTGGAAAAAGAATCGAATGCCTGCCGCAATCGGTGGTTTATCATGTGGGTGCTGCATCGCTGGAGAAAGAGAACCCGAGAAAAACCTACCTTAATTTCCGGAACAACTTGTTGATGTTGTACAAGAATGCCCGCATAAGGAGCCTGCTTGTTGTTTTTACCGTCCGGTTGATTTTAGATGCGTTGGCTTTTTTGCATTTATTATCTATGGGAAAGTTCGACAATGCTAAATCGGTTATTGAAGCACACAGGGACTTCTTCAGGATGATGCCCGGTTTCCGGCACGATCGCCGCGAAAATTTAAAACAAAGATTGGTTACCGATATTCCTACAAAGTTCAAAGGCAGTATCTTGTGGAATTATTACGTGAAGAGAAAAAAAACGTATAGCGACTTACCACTCACTCCTGTCACTCAAAATTAAAACTCAGTACGATCATCCGTTGCGTGGCTCTGGCCAGTGAAAGCGGGTATTTTATCAATTCCTTGTCCATCAGGTCGGATCGGTCCTTTTCGAGCATGTCGTTCAGTCCGAAACAGAATTTGAGCTCGGGGCAAAGGTTGAAGTAAGGCAAATAAAAATCGCAACCTATACCGATTTCAACTCCGTAATCGTAGGGTTTCAGTAAGATTGGTTGATTTTTTCGCGAGGCCAGCTCGATACTGCCGTAGGTTCCCGCCACAAGGTAAGGTCGGTAATTGTTAATGCGGGTGGACACCAGTTTTACCTGCAGGGGCAGGGTAACATAATTGTTCCTTAAGCCTGTTTTAAACGTTTCGCCCGAAGCCTGTTCCTTAAATACAAGATTCTTGCTTCCCAGATGCAATGTGGGGATTGCCCGCAGGTTCATAAAGCGGTTCAGGTACAAATCGGTAATGATTCCCACGCTAAATCCCGGTGAATAGGACGGGATTTCTGAAAACCATACCTCGCCGTTTTCATCCGTGTGTCCCGATTGTGTCAGCATCAGGTCTTGCGTATGCACCCCTATCGTAAATCCCAGGTGAAAGATCTTATGGTCGGCGTATGGCCGGTTCTGCAGTTTCTGTTGTTGCCCGTATGTTGGGTCAGACAAGGCCGAAAGCACAATAACCAGAAGGAATATCTTTCTCATTACAATTTAAACGATTTTAAAGCAAGGTTATTATAAACGGAATTAAAAAAATCTCCCCGGGATTGTGTCTTATTTAGAAATCGTAAAAATAGCACCTCGTTAGTAACGATAAAGATATAGATAATCAGCTAGATAGCTTGTTTTTCTGATTTGAACCATAAAAAGAACAAATATTTGTCCCAAACTAAGTACAAAACAAAGTTTCTTGTTTTTAAAAAACTATGTATCTTTGTGCAGAATTTTATGGAAATAAAATAATCACACAACATTAACTAACAAATTATTTATTATGGCTTACGTAATTAATGAAGATTGTATTGCTTGTGGAACCTGTATAGATGAATGCCCGGTTGAGGCAATCTCTGAAGGTGATATCTACGTGATTGATCCCGATGTTTGTACCGATTGCGGTACTTGTGCAGAAGTTTGCCCTACAGAAGCAATTCATCCGGCTTAACATATACCGGAAAAGAGGTAAAAAGGCTGATCGGAATACTCCGGCCGGCCTTTCTTTTTTTTGTGAAACGGCAACAAAAAAAGCACCACCTTTTCGGGTAGCGCTTTTTGCGTATGTGTTAATAAACGATTATCCGTTTACTTTTGCCATATGTGCAACCAGGTCGAGTACTTTGTTTGAGTAACCCCACTCGTTGTCATACCAGCTGATTACTTTAACGAAAGTCGGGCTTAGTTGGATACCTGCTTTTTCGTCAAAGATTGACGTGCGTGCATCACCGATAAAATCGGAAGAAACCACGTCGTCACTAGTGTAACCGAGGATGCCTTTTAATTCACCTTCTGAAGCTTCTTTCATAGCAGCGCAGATTTCTGCGTAAGATGTTTCTTTTGCCAGACGTACAGTCAGGTCAACTACAGAAACGTTCAGGGTAGGAACGCGCATGCTCATACCGGTCAGTTTTCCGTTCAGTTCGGGAATAACTTTTCCTACTGCTTTGGCTGCTCCTGTGGAAGATGGGATGATATTGCCCGATGCTGCGCGGCCGCCTCTCCAGTCTTTAGCGGATGGGCCGTCAACAGTCTTTTGAGTGGCTGTTGTAGAGTGAACGGTAGTCATCAAACCTTCGAGAACGCCGAATTTGTCGTTCAGTACTTTAGTGATAGGAGCCAGACAGTTGGTCGTACATGAAGCGTTTGACACAAACTGCTCACCTTTGGTATAGGTGTTTTCGTTAACGCCACATACATACATGCGTGTGTCGTCTTTAGAAGGAGCCGACATAACCACATATTTTGCACCTGCATCAATATGGCCCTGAGCTTTGTCTTTAGAAAGGAATAAACCGGTAGATTCAACAACGTAATCCGCACCAACTTCTCCCCATTTCAAATCAGCCGGGTTTTTTTCAGCTGTTACGCGGATGGTTTTTCCGTTTACCACCAAATGGCCGTCTTTCACATCAATCGTTCCGGTGAACTGGCCGTGAATAGTATCGTATTTCAACATATATGCGATGTAATTTACATCAAGCAAATCGTTGATTCCTACCACCTGAATGTCATCTCTTGTTTGAGCTGCCCGGAAAACCAAACGTCCGATACGTCCGAATCCGTTGATACCTACTTTAATCATAATTTTTTGAATTTTTATTTGTTAAGAATGTTCCTAAATACTATCTTTCTAATCAAGTTGCAAAAATACGAAATGTTTTTATTTTAACGAAATTATTTGTATCAAAAAACTGTAATTTTTTGATTTTGAGACCGTCGAAATAAACTGATGAGTTACCTCTGGCAGAGCAGCCGTTGCTTGTAGTCAAGAGGCCTGATTACCGCGTTAACAGGAAAAGTGAGAAGACTGCCGTCACCACCCATAATGTGACGCCCAACAGAAAACACCGGGTTCCCGACTGTTTGATCTGATGGAGGGTAATATTGGATCCGATGAGAAACAGTGCAACAACCATTGCCCTTCTTCCCAGCCAGCTGAAATGGGCATAGCTGGACTCAAAAGCAGGAAAAATATTGGCAAACAATATGGCTGCCACAAAGAGCAGGATAAACCAGGGGAATTTGATTGAACGCTTGTCGCCGTTTTTGCTGAAAAAAGCCAGCACGATGGAGAGCGGGATAATCCATAAGGCACGTATCAGCTTCACCGTAGTGGCCACCTGCAGTGCCTTCTCTCCGTAGATGGCTCCTGCTCCCACTACCGAGCTGGTATCGTGTATGGCGATGGCTGCCCAGTTGCCAAAAACTTCCTGGCTCAACCCGAGCCGTTGCCCGATAAAGGGAAAAAGCAGCAGGGCTATGGCGTTCAGGACAAACACCACGATCAGGGCAAACGAATTTTGATAATTCTCACTCTTGATGATGGGTGCCACAGCCGCAATGGCACTTCCTCCGCAAATTGCCGTCCCCGCGGCAATCAGCAGTGTTGTGTTTTTTTCAACCTTCAAGAGCCTGCCAAGGACAATCCCGCCGGTCATCACCAGGGATACTGAGATGAGCGTCTGTACGAAGCCACTTTTTGACGCAGTGATCACTTCTTCCAGTCCCATCCCGAAGCCCAGGAGAACAATCGATACCTGTAGAACCCTTGAGGTATACCGGTGAATGGAATCGTGCCTGATTCCCAAAAAAGAAAAAACAATGCCTATGCAGAGTGCAACCGCCGGTGAAACAAAAGGTAGAAAACAAAAACAGATAACCACCCAATAAAGCCAACTTTTATTATTCATTCCGATACTTTAAGGCGACAAAAGTAGTATCGTTGTATAATATAAACAAATGCTTTATTCTTATAATGTATAACTATATGTTATAATTAAGGAGGAAATTTTCAAACAGTTCAACCTGGCGGCTTTTATGTCCCAGCTTGTAGGCTATGCGGAATTGGCGAGGAATGGAAAATCCGGAAACCTTTAATTTTACAAGGGTTTTCAGTTGCAGTTCGCCGGAGACCGCTTTTTCCGATACAATAGCCACGCCATCGAAATCGAGCAGGAAATTTTTTATGGATTCCGTGCTGCCCAGGTGGATGGGTGTATGGAAGTGTTCACTATCTATCCCGTGCCGGGAAAAGGCCTCTTTTATGACTTCCAGTGTGCCGGAACCCTGTTCCCTTAACACCATCGGGAGTCGCGACAGCTCGTCTTGGGTGATGGTTTCCCGTTTAGCATAAACGCTTCCGGAGCCGGTGACCACGATCAGTTCATCGTCGAGAAACTTCTTATACCGGATATCCGATTGGGATGAGGTGTTTTCTACAAGCGCTATGTCCACGCTGTTCTCCATCAACTGTTTCTCCATTTCAAACGAATTCCCGTTCATTAAATGGATTTTAATCGTTGGATACCGCTTATGAAACGATGCGATCACTTTGGGTATCACATATTGTGCGATGGTCGAGCTCGCACCTATTCTGAACTCGCCGGCAACGGTGTTTTGCAGTTCCCCTACCTCAAAATCGAGCTCACGGTACTGCCGGTCGATCAGCTTAAACGTGTGGTATACTTTCTCTCCTGCCCGCGTCAGGTAAATCTTGTTGCCTTTACGTTCGAAAAGGTTGGTGTGATACCTCTCTTCCAACTCTTTGATGTGCCTTGTTACCGCAGGCTGACTGATGTTCAGTTCATCGGCTGCTTTCGAGAAACTGAGGTTTTCTACCACTGAAATAAAAACGGTGTCCCTGTAATCCATTCGTTCCATTCGGTTATTCCAACGCTTCCTGCAATCAGAATTTTAAACCGTGTAAAATTACAATTTTAAACGAACATACGGAAACGGCCTCTTCATTCATGCTTGTCTTCAGGTTTTGCCCTTTTTCCGTCATTTTTACTATCTTTGTGCTCCGTTACGAAAGGTCGGGTTGAAAAATGTTGATTTATATCGACTTAGAGGGACGGGACATTGATAAAATATTGAATAAACTGACTAAAAACAGATATGGCTGACGATAAAAAAATTATTTTTTCCATGGTGGGGGTAAGTAAAACGTTCCCTCCCCACAAACAGGTGTTGAAGGATATCTACCTCTCCTTCTTCTACGGTGCCAAGATTGGCATCATCGGGCTGAACGGTTCCGGTAAATCTACCCTGCTGAAGATTATTGCTGGGATTGAAAAGGAGTACCAGGGCGAAGTAGTCTCCGATAAAAGTTTCTCGGTGGGATACCTGGAACAGGACCCGAAACTGGATGAAGACAAATCGGTGATCGAAATCGTTCGTGAAGGAGTGCAGCCGGTGATGGACCTGCTGGCGGAATATGAAGAGATCAACCTGAAGTTCGGATTGCCCGAATATTACGAGGATGAGGAAAAGATGAACAAGCTGTTCGACCGCCAGGCAGAATTGCAGGACAAGCTGGATGCCGTCGACGCGTGGAACATCGATAATCGCCTGGAGCGTGCGATGGATGCCCTTCGCTGTCCGCCTGAAGAACAGCCGGTCCGTGAACTTTCAGGAGGTGAACGCCGCCGGGTGGCACTGTGCCGCCTGCTACTGCAGGAACCCGACGTGTTGCTTCTCGACGAGCCGACCAACCACCTCGATGCCGAGTCGATCGACTGGCTGGAGCAGCATTTGCAGCAGTACAAGGGAACGGTGATCTGTATCACGCACGACCGTTACTTCCTCGACCATGTGGCGGGCTGGATTCTCGAACTCGACCGCGGTGAGGGAATCCCCTGGAAAGGGAACTACACCTCGTGGCTGGAGCAGAAAACCAAACGGATGGAACAGGAAGAGAAGCAGGTGAGCAAGCGTCGCAAAACGCTGGAACGGGAGCTGGAATGGATCAACCTGGCGCCCAAGGCGCGCCAGGCCAAAGGAAAAGCACGTCTGAACTCGTACGAGCAACTCCTGAACCAGGATCAGAAAGAGCGTGAGGAGAAACTGGAGATTTTTATTCCCAACGGCCCCCGGTTAGGAAACAAGGTGATTGAAGCTAGAAACGTGAAGAAAGCCTTTGGTGACAAGCTGCTGTTCGACAACCTTAACTTCATGCTTCCACCCAACGGGATCGTTGGCGTTATCGGCCCCAACGGTGCTGGAAAAACCACCCTTTTCCGATTGATACAGGGAATGGAGACCCCGGACAATGGCTCGTTCGAGGTGGGAGAGACCGTTGTTACGGCTTATGTGGATCAGGCTCACGAAGCCATCGATCCCGGTAAGACCGTCTATCAGGTGGTGTCCGGTGGATTGGAGTTTGTACGCGTGGGGGGCAAAGAGGTGAACTCCCGGGCATACCTGTCGCGATTCAATTTCTCGGGAGCGGACCAGGAAAAACTGTGCGGTGTTCTTTCCGGCGGTGAACGAAACCGTCTACACCTGGCATTGACACTCAAAGCCGGGGCAAACGTACTGTTGCTCGACGAGCCGACCAACGATATCGACGTGAATACCCTCCGTGCACTGGAAGAAGGGTTGGAAAACTTTGCCGGATGTGCCGTGGTGATCTCGCACGACCGGTGGTTCCTGGACCGTATCTGTACCCATATCCTTGCGTTTGAAGGAAATTCAGAAGTATTTTATTTCGAGGGTTCCTATAGCGAGTATGAGGAGAACAAGAAAATGCGCCTAGGCAACGTAGAGCCGAAAAGGGTACGCTACCGGAAGCTGTAAACAGAAAATTAAGAATGAGGAAGTTTCTGATTCTGTTTTTCTTGCCGGTATTAAGCCTGCCAGTACTTGCTCAATACAAAGAGGTCAGTGGGGTAGTTATCGATGCGCAGTACAACACGCCGGTCCCCTACGCCGCGATCTTTGTGGAGCATACCAAGATCGGAGTAGTGGCCAGTAATGTGGGTGAATTCTCACTTCAGGTACCCGATTCATTGAAGAATAACCGCCTGGTGAGTGTGGGAGAAGGGTATAGCCTGACTTACCTCTTGCCGGAGGACTATGGGCATGCTCCGCTTCGCATCGCGCTGGTGCCCCAGGACCGTGAGACGGCACTGTTATCGCCGCCGGGCGACGCTGCCGTGAAACCCGGGAAGGCCGTATCGTTGCTGAGCAAGGCGGCCCGGTTTGTGATGGACGACTGGATCCCGCTGGGAAACCCGGAGACCAACACGTTCGATTTTGGCAGGATCCAGACTCTTCCCACTTACAATCCCGTCGAAGGCGTCCGCCTGCGGGCGGGAGCAGCATCCAATTCGCGCCTGAGTCCCCATTTTTTTATGAAGGGATACTTGGCTTATGGTTTTAAAGACCAGCAGTTCAAGTACCGCGGAGAAGCCGTCTGGTCGTTCGATAAAAAAGCCTATCATGAGGACGAATTCCCCAAAAACAATATGCGCCTGGTGTATGAAAACGATCTGTTCTCCCCCGGCGAGATGCACCCGCGTTCTCTAAACGACCTGTTGCTGATTACCTACCGGAGGTCGGTTAACGAAGCGACGTACCGCAACTTTGCCGAGATAAACTACGAGAGGGAGTACAAAAACGGTCTTGCGCACACCTTCTGGTGGCGAAAATCGAGGTTGATCCCGCAGGGAGAACTGGAGTTCCGGAGGAGTTCCGACGCCGGGCTTACCGCATACGATGGGCTGGACACTTCCGAGGGTGGGGTGCTGCTGCGCTACTCTTTCGAAGAGGCCTATTTACAGCAAAAACGCAAACGAAAACCTGTCGATGTGACAAGTCCCGTCTTTTTTCTTTCACACTCCATCGGCTTCGTGCATTTACCCGAAGGAGGTGCTACATACCACAGAACGGAGTTCTCCGCACAAAAACGTTTCTACTTGGGTTACGCTGGACGACTGGATGCCGTGGGGGAATTTTCAAAAGTGTGGGACGCAGTGCCCTTTCCGCTACTAGTCTATCCCAACCAACGATATAAACATCATATCGAGAACAACGCGTTCTTCCTGAACCGGGCCCTGGAGTTTGTTGCCGATGAGCAGTATACGATTCGGACGACTTTTGTAGGCGATGATTTCCTGTTGGCAAAGATCCCACTGCTGGACGATCTGGGAGCAAAAGAGTTGATCTCGTTGCGCGCCTCTTACGGTAGGCTGAGCAGCAAAAACGACCCGTTGCTTTCCCCCTCTTCTCTCATCTACGATTTTCCGCCGGTATCCTACCGGTACGGCTCAGCCCCCTATGTGGAGGGAACCGTTGGAATCACGAATCTCCTGGGACTTTTGCGTGTGGAATACGTTCATCGGTTCACGTATCGTGATCATCCCGGCGCTTTACTGGGCAGGGTGCGGGTTGACGTGACATTGTAAGAATTTTTTTATATCTTTGAGATTGCATATGGTACGTATTATCATACATATCGTAGTAATCACAATCGGCGTTTTTTTCCTGGGAGGCTGTAAACCCCAGCCCGAAGCGCCGCAGTTGCTGGCAGATGCCCAGCGCTTTATGGAAAATAACCCCGACAGCGCCATGCTGCTGATCGATTCCCTTTTCTATCCTGAAAAAAGCCTCCGCCACGAGGATTATATGCGTTATTTGGTGTTGCACGTGCAGGCACGTTACAAAACAAACCGCCCTGTTGCTGATGATACGTTGGTTTTCCGGGCGCGTGACCATTATTCCGACCGACTTGATAAAGAACCCCGCATGGCCGCCCTGGCCTGGTTCTATAGCGGCTGCGTATATCGTGAGCGGGGAGATTACGAAAAGGCTATGCTGCATTATAAAAAGGCGGAAACATATGCCACGGGAACAGCCGATACTGCTTTGCAAGGGTTGATACAATATAATCTGGGAGATTTATTTGCGGTGCAGGATTTATTTTCCAAAGCACAGGAAAACTATAAAGCGGCAGCGCGATTTTACGGTGAACATCCCGAAAAAGAGGCTTATAGTTTAAGTGCCGTGGGGAGGATGTTCCTGCTGGATAAAAATCCTGACAGCGCATTTTTTTATTTTCAAAAGGGCCTGGAGGCTGCAAAACCCACTAACGATAAGGTATTGCAAAGTTTATTGGCACAAAATACCGGCGTGGCGTATCAGCAAATCGGACAATATGCTGAGGCAGAAAGGTATTTCCGTCAATCCTACCGATATAACCGGGACAAAGAGGATCAAGCCCGGTCCTATTTGAATCTCGCAAAATTATTTGCGCAAACGGAACAGTTGGATTCGGCCGCTTTCTATGCCGGAAAATTAAAGAACAGTGTTGAGTCATCCGATGACAATTACCTCAAGGCGAGCGCTTACAAATTTTTGGCTGACTGGGAAAAAGCAAGGGGGCGTGACAATGAAGCTTTCGCCTATCAGAACAAACGGATACATAGCCTTAACCGGATCATGGACGATCGGAAAGATCAGTCGGTTTACGAAATAGAACAAAAATACAACTACGGGCAAAAGCAGAACTTCTATAATCAGCGGTTTATCCGTTTTCAGCAATGGCTGATGGGATTGATGGGGGTATTGCTGGTTGTGGTAGTCTCCCTTTTATTTCTCTTCTGGCGGATGCTGAAGGAAAGAGCGGCCAAGCTGAGAATGCAAGAGAATGTTAATATGTTGCGTGCAACCACGATAGATCTGTTGTCCGTAGAGGAAGAAAGCCGCTTGAAAGAAAAGGTATTGAAAGAAACATTGCAGTGGAAACTGGATGTGTTGAAGAATACAATGCACCTGAGATACATGATGAGCGAAAGGGAACAAAAAACTTATCAACCTTTATTTGATAGCCTGGATAAGATTCTATTCGATCAAAACACAAAGACGCCCGGAATGGATATACGACAAACCGTGGAACACCTTAATCCCTCACTAAGACTTTTTATAAGGCAGCAATATCCTACACTTTCTGAAACCGAATATAATGTGTGTCTGTTGTCGTATGCCAGCCTGAGCGTACAGGAAGTCGCTTTTGTCCTCAATCAGAGCGAACATACCGTTTACAAGGCCCGGACCAGGCTCAATAAAAAGATAGGCTCCGATTTCTACTCGGTGCTGCGGAGAGCGCTTAGCCTTTAACCTTATTTGTTAAAATTTTGTATTGCTTAGTATCCTTAATTTGATGTGTCCTGTTTATCAGTAGATTAACTGGATGGTGTAGTTAATTTTTTGTACCTGTTTGTATTCTGTTGCACATGAAAAATAGATTCTCTAAATTTAAAAAAACAAATATTTCTTAATGCAGATAAGGGACAATGAAAAAAATTGTATTGTGTGCAGTGTGTGCCGGATGGTTGTTCTTTCCGGTTACGGTAAACAGCAAGATAGCTGCTTATCCTGACAGCAAAGAGGTTTTCGAAACGGAACCGATCGACTTGAAAGGGGAATTGGATCCGGGGCCTGGCCTTCGTTCCGGCGGGGATGTTGTTTCGGCCGAGGTGCGGGGCAATGTAGTGATGGTCCTGTTCCACAAGGACGCGGGTAATCTGCTGATTACGCTCACTAATGGCATGGGCGATACGGTATATGATGCGACGGTAAATACCTCTGTGCAGCAACAGGTGTTTGTCCCGCTTTCAGGGCTGTTGTCGGGCATATACACCATCACCTTCAGCAACGGGAGCGGTGCCTTGTGGGGCGATTTTGAAATTTGATCCGGAATATGCCGGACATCCAAAAGCCTTCCCTCGTCGGGAAAGCGAAACACCCCGACATGTAAGCAAGTTAGCCGGAAGTGTCATTAAATAAACAAAGAAAGACGCTGTAAAATAATGAAACACACGGTAATTTCAAGCACCCACGGGGCGGAAATAATGGATTTTACCGGAAGTCCCCCGAAAGATACCTAATGTAACGAGTAGGTTGGTTCAGCAATCAAAAGGAAGATTTACACGGTCGTTCTTTGAGGGATAAATCGTAAGGAAAAAAGCAAGTGAACTGGATCAAAAAATAAGTTTTCAGATGGTGGGCACATATTCAAATGGATATGTTTAGATAAGTTAGGTGGAGAAGTTTAATTATTCACTATAATTTACACTATTATACAAATATTTAATAATGTTTTTTTATGAAAACAAAAACTTTTTTTCAAACTATTTGCATTGTTGCCATATCAATGCTTTTTGTTATTTCTTGTAATAGGGATGATCATATATCATTGACTAAAGAAGAAATTCAAGAAATTGAAACCTATAATCCTCAATTATTGATTGAAAATTTTGCAGCTGCCTTAGCTAAAGTCTTTAGTGAAAATAAAGAAATTCGAGAATTAGTTAAAGATGAAGCTTTGAAGATGATTGATGATGATTATGATGTTTTGTATATATTAGTGAAAGATGTTAAATTAAAGGATAATAGTACATTAGAAAGTAATCTTTCAAAATATTTGCCAAGAGAAAAACTATCTCAATTAATTCAAGAAATTCCTACTTTAACTATCTTTGTTCCTGAATTGATCGATGATGCATTTTCTGCTGTAAAATGGGATACTGATTTGGATATACCCAAAGTTGCTTTCATTGACAAAGAGAATAATGTTCATTATATTGATTCATTTGGTGATAAAAAGACCTTTGCCCATAATGAAATCCCTCTATTTCCAATAGTTGTTTTAAAAAAATCTGAAAGAATTGTTCTAAAGTCTTCAAAACTTAGATCCTCTATTCAAGATAATGTTACAGTGATAAGGGCCAACAACGGGCTAGAATTTGTATTTGACGATGAAATTTATGACAATATAAAACCAAAACAAATATTGACAAGACTAGGAGCGAATACAGACATCCCTTCAAATATGAATAAAATGTTTGATGCCAAAAGATTCAAGGATCAAGTCAACATTTGGCAAAGAGACTATATTTACTATGATATAAATTCTGTTACTGGTAGAGGATCTTTTAATGAAAACTTTGGCGAACATATTTATTCTTTTCAGCTATTAGGCGATCCTAATGGCGCATATAATGGGATATCTGATCAAACAGGTGACCCACGTTATAATTCATCCTTTGTTACAGGTCCTAGAGGAAGTACTCCAATCTGGACAGATGGAGAGTTTGAATTTTGGGTAAATGTAAAACTTGCATCGAAAACAGCAGTTGGGGATGGTATTAGAAAAAAATTTAAGGCGAAGGGTGAACAGTTATTTGATTTAGATATATATTATCCTCCTAGAGGCTCTGGTACTGCATTTGTAAGAGGAGTTAGTAAAACAAAAAAGTTTTTTTTACCACAACCCATGTACTTGTTTAGCTGGGATTTGGAGAAGTTTAGTGAAACAGTTAAGAT